>Ga0228698_1000664_pt1 | contig 22435 bp, 29 predicted proteins | sample McNCre117_Aug_MG_FD_178015 | JGI IMG/M metagenome (GOLD analysis project Ga0228698, IMG submission 178015) | Freshwater microbial communities from McNutts Creek, Athens, Georgia, United States - 1-17_Aug_MG | ecosystem: Environmental > Aquatic > Freshwater > Creek | place: USA: Georgia...
GCCCGCTACGCGATGCGGACGTTCCCTATCTGTACGGAAAGTTCTATTCGGCCAGCCGCTTTGATTCTTTGATCGACGGGTTGAACCGCGAAGTCACTTCCAGACTGACGACGGCGCGGCGGCCCGGAAGTTCCGTTTACAACTCCAACACCTTTCCGGCGATCAACTCTTTCTGCTCATGGAAGTACATCCAAAACGGCGCGGAGGTTCTGCGCGTTCTGGCGGACGGACAAGATGGAAAAATCTACGATGCGACGGCAGGGCAAAAGACGACCCTGTTTACCAAGAGCAGCGGCGCGGGCAAGGCGCGGTTTCTGGGAGTCAACGCGGAACTGTTTATCGGCGATGGAGTCGAGCAGAAAAAACTTTTACAAAGCACGAAGGCATGGAGCGCGAACACAAAGTACACCGTGGGCGACTTCATCATCGACACGAACGGCAACATTCAGAGTTTTCAGGCCCAGGCGGTCAATCTGACCATCAGCAGCGTGGCCGTGGTCAGCTCTACCATCGTCGGCGGATACGCGAAAACCTTTCTGGTTGTGACGCTAGGTTCGAGCGCGCCCGTGATGCAGACAAACCAGCCCGTGACCTTTACCGGACTGACGACCTACACCGCCCTCAATGGCCAGACTCTCACCTATCGCAACATCGCTTCTGTCTGGAGCCTGAATCTGGCCGCGAACCAGATTGCTTTTGAGTACGCGGCGGCGGTTTACGCGCAGACGACCGACACCGGCACGGCGGCTACCTTTGTCGAGTACGACAGCCACGGAAACAATCTGACCGGATATAGCGGATCATCCGCGCCCACTTGGAGCACAACCCAACTCGCCACAACGCAGGACGGAACGGTGGGAACCGGCGTGACTTGGATGTGCTTCGGTTCCCCTTTGCAGGACTGGGGAGTGGCAGCGCCGACATCCGCCCCGACAGTGACGCCGGGAACCGGAGTCAAGCTCTGGCAGCCTAACACCGTGCAGGGTTCGAGCTACTACTGCAACACGATTGTCGATTCGAACGGCAGTATTCAGGTTGTAGTGAGCAACGGCGGGACGACGGGCAACCAGCCGCCAATATGGAATACGACTCTGGGAGGAATAACGAAAGATAATACAGTTAACTGGAGAAACATAGGAACCGTATCGCTTTATCTTCCCTCTTGGATCTATCAGGAAAGCGATACGGTGGTATTGGACTCAAATGGGAATCTGCAATGGACGAGTAATACTCAGAAAGGACCAATCACTAGCGTAACAGTAGTTAATGGGGGATATAATGCCGCTTTGCATGGTGAATACCAGACCTATAGCATCCCCGGAGGAGATGGAACTGCCGTTGTAAAGCAGACCCTCGAATACAACGGAACAGTAGCCCAAGTTGCAATTGTTACAGCCGGAAACAATTATATTTCTGCGAACAATGTCTCAACCACTGGACTAACCGGAGGAAGTAATGGAGTTGGTTATGGAATGGTTGTAAACATTATAGCGGGAAACACTACAGGATCATCTTTAAACCCATCATGGAACCCAGTAATAGGAGGAACAACAGTTGATGGAAATGTAACATGGATCAATCTTGGACCAGGAGCTCAGCTTGCGAATGGAACCGTGCAGTATGCCTACAGCTATCACTGCATTGATGGAACGGTAACAACCGCATCAGATACGGTCTATGTCCTGTATGGAGCTCTTGGACCGGCAGGCGGATTGATGCGCCAGGTGACGGTTAAGGGAACCACTAACCCACAGGTCGATCAGATTTGGATTTGGCGCACGGCGCAAGGGCAATCGACTCTGGTTTATTGTGACTCCGTTCCCAATCCGGGCACGGCCTCGAACGTCGTCTATAACGATATCATCAGTGACACATCGACGGCGGGCCAGCAGGCTCTTATTCCGCAGAGCGTGGCTCCGATTGCCAATAAGGCCGATCCGCCTCTGGCGGGAATCACCGCGCCGGTCTATCACCTGCAAAGAATCTGGGCCATCGTCGGCAACCAGGTTGTTTATTCGGCTGGGCCGGATGCCGTGACCGGCAACGGTAACACGCAATGGCCCGCGCTCAACAATATCCCTTACCCGGAGCAGCCGATTCGCCTGATTCCTTTCACGGTCAACAACGGCGGCTTGCTCGTCATGACGACTTCGCACGTCTATGTGATCTTGGGAACCGGCACGGAGACGAATCCTTTCTACACCACGATGTACATGCCCAACGTCGGTATCATGAGTTACGACGCGCTGGACATTGTGGGTTCGACGCTCTACCTGATGACCAGCAAGGGGAAGTTCGTTTCGCTCGATCCGAGCGCCGGATACACCGAGGCGGGTTTCCCCATCGGCGACCAGTTCACAAAGGTTACGACGGGAGGAATTTCATCCGCGCTCTACAACCCTTCTTCGACGTTCGTTACATGGCACGAGCAGAGTTCTGGCGATACGGCGATCTATGTTGCGGATGGTTCCGTGGGATGGTTCCGATTCTCGCCGGTTGCCAGCCCGGAGAGCGGCTATATGTGGAGTCCGCGCGCTGCTATTGCGGGAGGGACCAGCGCCGTGCAGTCCGTTGAAGTTTTGCCGGGAAGCTCCAAGCTGCTTATTGCGCCTGCCAGTTCCGGCCCGATCCTTTTCCGCGACTCGACGACCAACGCCGACAACGGAACGCCCTACCCGAGCTGGGACGTAAAAGGCAACATCGTACTGTGCCAGAGCGGAGAAGTTGCGGAGATTGCTCACATCGCCTTGAAGAGCGCGGCGGTAGGGGCAAGGCCGACCGTGAGTATTTTGCTGGGAGAGATCACGCCGACGACATCCCAGCCGTTCGAGCCGTTGAGCATCACGTCTGCGGACCCGCCAAACCTGCCGAAGTCAACCACGATCTACAGCGACCGATACACGGCCCTGCAAAATGGAGTCTGTCCGAAGTGCGACAACTTCCAGCTCAAGATTGACTACGGAACCCAAAACTTCCCCGACGAGTTGCTGATGTTCAGCGTCTACGGGGCAAAACACGCCGAAAGACGGCAGCAGTGAGGACAAAATGGACGGCTGGAAGGAAGAGGCTTTAAGGGCAAGGAAACTACGCGAGAAAGAGAATGAAGCCATGCGCGCATTCTCTTCCCTCGTTGAGCAATGGGTGAAAGGAGAGCTTGACGAACCGACGATGTTGCTTGCCTTTCATCATGTAGCAATGGCACATGGATCAGGAGCGGGCAAAAAAACATTGCAAAAGGCTCTGAAATCATCCATTGAAAAAGTGAGCCAACTAGCCCCGTCAATTTATCCCCCCGACCGTGTTGTAACATTCAAGCCGAAAAAGAAACGAGGACACAATGAGCCAAAATCAAGTGATAGGGATGGCGCCGAACGACCCTCCGATCATCCGGGCCATAAATCTGTTTGACATGATGGTGGAGCTGGTAAAAGAGTATTGTCCGAAGCTCACCAAAGAGCAGGCGAAGGAGATAGCCTGGGAATGGCATAGCCGCGCCGGGAAGATGTCGAAAGAGATCAACAGCGCGCTCGAATATATGCTGCCGGAGATTCTGAGCAAGTTCGTTCCGCTCCAGGTTAATATGGGCATGGAGACGCGGACCATCTTTGTTTCCATCGACCAGATCAAGAAAGCGGAGGCGGCGGCGTGACAGAGATCAGAATCATCGTGCGATGCAAGGAAAATCCCGATCACGCTAAGATACTGCGTATGAATGCAGAATGTCCGAGGTATTATGCAGATGATTTAGCCCGTCTGCTTGATGGAACTTCTCATTTTTTTATTCATAAACCCGGGAAGATGTCTCCAGTATCATGGTGTGGAATTTGCCACGGCCAACTAACCGCGACCGTGGAGGAAGTGGAAACGAGAGATGCCAAGCCTAAACGCAAGCCGAGTGCAGATTGATCCCAATCAGTATCGTCGGATGGAAACCACGGGCGGCCAGACACAGGCCGCCCAGCATCCACCGGCCACGCCGGAACACCTTCAACAAAGCACGATCATGATTTCCTCGTTGCCGTCGATTGCTACATCTGTCGATGGAGTGACGAGGCAGTTTTATGGAAGCGGGAACTTGCCCAAGCGCAGGCTTATTTTGCCCGCGTAGAGTTGGGGGAAAGGGTGGCTGCTTTGTGTACTGTAAGTTTCAAAGGTCTAACAATTAGACCAGCAAAAGGTGAAAAGGATTTAAGACTTGCGAAGTACTGGACAAAAATGGATCCAGATCATTGCAAGACAACGCATGGTTTTTTTTGGCTTGAGCAAAATATGGGAATTGAAAGTTACGCAATGACAGACAAGCACGGCGTGATTTTCTTTTTTAAGCTGATGCGTGCCCCAATGGGAGAGGTAGAGGTTCACATCCAGTTTTCACCCATGCCAGAAAATCCGACAGAAAAAGCCGAACAGAGGGACCGCGTGATGAACGCACTCATTCAGGGATTCGACTGGATGAAAACAGTCCTCGCACTGAAAGGCATAAAGGCGTTATTCTTTGTCAGCAGAAGCCCCCACCTTATCCGGTTTTCAAAACGTCATCTGGGCTTCAAGGACGAAGGGAACCGCCTCGTTTACACATTCCCATCGCCAGAGGAAAAGAAAAATCAAGGAGAGGAGTACTGATTTTATGTGCGGTAGAGAAGCGCAAGAGAACCTAGCCAAATCTCAGACCAATTTTTACAACCAGGCTACATACGAATCAAGCATAGCGTTCAATGAGCAGCAGACTATGCTTAAACAGTTCCAGAGCATCTACGATCCGATTCTGGCGAAAGGACCGAACCAGGAAGGCTACAGCGCCGGACAGGTTGAGAACTTGAACTCCCAGACGGTCGAGGGAACGGCTGAGAACTACGCAGGGGCAGCGAAGGCGCTCAACGAGAATCTTGCCGCCCAGGGAGGGGGAAATATTCCCTTGACGACCGGGGAGCAAACCCAACTCAAGGCAGAGTTGGCGGCTGCCAGCGCCGGAGAGCAATCGAAAGAAGAAACCCAAGTGCAAGAGCAGAACTACGCGGCAGGACGCGATCAGTTCAATAACGCAGGTGCGATGATGGCCGGACTTAGTAATGAGATAAACCCGACAGCCTACGAGTCCGCAGCTACATCGGCGGGCCAGGCCGCTTCTACAACACTCAACGAGATCGGGCCACAGGTTCCGTTATGGGCCAGCGCCGCAATGGGCGCGGCTGGTTCGGTTGCTTCGGGAATTTTCTAATAGGAGAGTGAGATGGACGACGAGACGGTAGACCAACAAGAGCAGTCAGCACAGCAGCCAACGCCCGCCCCGTCGCAGGCGGCAGCTCCATCCCAGCAGTCCGCCCCATCGCAGGCGGCAGCTCCATCCCAGCAGTCCGCCCCGTCGCAGGCGGCAGCTCCAGCCCAGCAGTCCGCCCCGTCGCAGGCGGCAGAGACGGGCATAAAGCCGGTTACGCCCGTGCGGCGCGGAGGACTGGCAGGCATTATTGACGAATTCCGCGATGCAATCAGCGGCACGTCGAGCCAGAGCGTTCATCAGGATGCGGATGGTAACAAGTACATCAAGACGGAAGATCTTTCTGGCGGTCAAAAATGGTTCCGAGTTATCGGGACCGGAATTCTTGGAGCGATATCAGGAATAGGGGCAAACGGAGGTCCAGGTGGACTTTCCGATTCTTTTAAAGCCGGACAACAGGCAGCCGAAAAGCAGCGTGAGAAGCGCCAAGAGCAGGCCAAAGAGCAGGACGAGGAAGTTAAACAGCAGCAGCTCGAAAAGTTCAACGCGATCAAGCAGCAGCATGACCTGGCCGCGCAGAACTTTGAGATGGCGCGGCGGCAGATTTCCGCATCCCGATCAGATATGGAGTTCGCCCAACAGCAGCTCAGTCAGGAATTGAAGCCGCGCGACCAAGGGGGGTACGGATCGATTGACCTTGGAACTGCAAAAGACATTAAAGAACTTGCAGACCGGATGCAGGCCACGCGGCCTGATTTCTGGAAGCAGGTTTATGCAGGCGACGGCCACAACGTGAAGCAATACCCGGAGTTCGACGAGAGCGGAAAGCAGGTCGGAATCCACGTTGTGCTGCGCACCGAGGACGTATCGAAGCAACCAGCTCCGCAAGGCGCGACGTTCAAGCGGTTCATCCCCGGCGAGAAGGCCGGAGAGCTGGGCCACTTGGAGGATGTGACTCCAAGCGGGATGCACACGGTGGGAGAGCTGGAGACGTGGACGAACGCGGCGTTGGCACAGCAGAACCAGGAGCGAATCACCGCCGCGAATCTTGCCGACAAGCAGGCACTCGCCAACCAGCGCAATTCGGCAGCAGGGGCAAACGACGCGCGCGCCAAGAACCTTCTAAACGGAGGTTCTGGAAGAACACGCAAAACCGGAGGTACGGGAGCAGGATCCGGATCCGGAGAAGGAGCGGTAACCCCAAACCAGCCCGCTCATTTTGAGACGACCGGCAACCCCCACGCCGATGCTCTTTTGCACAAATGGCCCGAAGAGATTCAGACCTCTGTGCGCGGGTTGGTCAATTACCAGACCAGCCCCGACACATTTCCGCCAAGAAAGTATGCGAAGAGCGGACAGATGGACCGCGAAACCGCCGTGGGCGTTGCTCAGATGATCGACCCCACGTTCAGCGAAAAACTGTTCAAGTCGAGGCAGGCCGCCTTGATCGACTTCACTTCTCCGAAAGGAAAGGCGGGCGGAAACATCGTTGCGCTGAATACCGCCGTTCAACACTTGGATAAGTTAAACCAAGACATCGACGCGCTCCATAACGGAAACTTTCAGGGATGGAATGGAGCGAAAAACTGGGTCAACACCACGTTCGAAGGAAAGACCGCTAAAACGAACTTTAATACGGATCGTGACGCGGTTGCGAACGAGATGGCTACCGTATTCAAGGGAACGGGAGCCACCGACCAGGAAATCAAGGCTTGGCGCGAAAACATGAGCGCGGCGGAGTCTCCGCAGCAGCTTCATGGGTCGATGCAGCACTTGCTTGGTTTGATGTCTGGAAGATTGAACGCTTTAAACGGAATGTACTCTGCCGCGATGGGCCGCAATGAGCGCAATTTCACTTTTCTCAACGATAGTTCCCGCCAGATTCTTCATCGTCTGGGAGCCGACGAGATGGTGAAGACCGATTCCGCCTATGTGAAGCAACCGCAACAGCAACAGGCTCCACAGCAGCAACAGGCTCCAGCTCCACAGACGCATCAGTTCAGCGTGAGCGCATGGCATCAGGCGAATCCTCATGGTGATGTGAACGCGGCCAAGGCCGCAGCGCAACAGCAGGGCTACCAGGTGGTGCAGTAATGGCGACGACTTCCATTGATTTGTCAGCCGGACTCGTTCCAAAGCAGCAACCCAGCGGTGGAGGCATCGACCTTTCCGCTGGGTTGAAGCCCGTCAACCAACAGCCCCAGCAGCAAGAGCAGCCGCCTTACCCGGCAGACCTTACCGTGAACCAGAACAGGGAAGGTCTTTACCGCTTTGTGGACACGAACCAGATCGGAAAAATGGTTGGTGTTGTGGGTGATGCGGAGCCTAATCCAGAGCAGCAAAAAAAGATTGCCGAGATCATGAAGAACCCGCCCGTGGTCTACATCCCCTACAGCAAGGCGCTGGCGATCATGGGCAATCCTCAGCAGCACATCGGGCCGCGCGGGATGATGGTTCAGGCTTTCAACAACGGCAACGCGCAGGCGCTCGAAAAGTACGGCTTATCGATCCACAAAGACGAGGCCGAAAGAATCCTGCACGACGTGGAAACCGACCCCCGCTTGCAGGGGCAGGGTTGGAAGAACACGCTGTACTCGATCCCGGCAGTTCAAGCAGCATCCGGCTTTATGAAGAGCGCCGCGCGGACTGTATCCGGCGCGGATACTCTCGCCAGAAAGGCAACAGGTCACAACACGCCGACTATGAGCGGAGTTGTTGCCGGAGGGAAGCCGCCACGCACAAAGGTCGAGCAGGCCGTCCAGGACTACGGAGAAACCCCTACCTATAACCCCTATCAGGGGGTTGACGATAACACCGCGAACTATCTGAGCAACACGCAAGGCTTGGGCGGATACGCCGAGGACATGGGAGAGTTTCTTTCCGGCGAAGAGCTTTTGAGCGCGTTGGGAAAGGTGGTCAAAGCCCCGGTTGCGCTGGCCGACGCGGCCAAGATCGAGCAGGAAATCAAAAAAGGCAGCGTAGCCGGAAGGCTCTTTCAGACAGCTCTGAAACAAGGAACCGTTGCCGGGGCGCAGACCTATGTGAAGACTGGAGGCGATCCGAACGCGGCAGGCCAGGCAGCACTGGAGACGGCGGGAACGTCGGGAGTGCTGGGAGCGGTGAGCGAAGGCGCAGGAAACGCGCTGCGCAAGTTTACGCCGGAAGCGGTTGCAGCCACCCCGGCAGTCACAGGAGCGACCGCATACGGCCAGCAGGCGGCGGAGACTATTCGCCCGCATCTGGAGGCCGTCAACGAGGCCGGAGGGACGCCACAAGTCAAATGGGAAGCCGGACCAGGCGGAGTACAGGGCGAACCGATGGGAATGACGAATCCCCCGCCCAAGATCGACGTAGATGCAGCCTTGAATCGGACCGGAGATTTTACGCGCGCCCGCCAGGAACTTGCGGACGGCCTGAATTCCGTTCAGGCGCACATGGACGAAGTGACGGGTGGCCAGTACACGAAGCTGCGCAACGAAGTGAGCGCCGCCCAGCAGCGCGCCTATCGCGGCGGACCGGATGAGGAAGGCGAGTACATCGAGAAGATCAACGAGCTTGACGACCTGATTTCAAAAACAGGCGGAGACATCAAGCCGGAGATGAAAGACGCCTTGCGCGCGGGATGGCGCAGGTACTACCTGCTTGGAGACATCACCCGCAAGCTCGATGCTTCGCTCGACGGCCTGCCCGGTGACACGAAGGTGAGCTACGAGCAGCGCGGCATCAACGGCAAGGTTCTTTTGAAGGGACTGCGCTCGATGATTCTCAACCCAAAAATCGGCCGCGCCGGAGTGGCCGAGGCACTGGGCGGAGAGGAACGATTGAAGGCGCTCGAAGCGATCGGCAACGCCACATCGACGAACGCCGGACGTTCGGCGCTCAACAAAGCGATGCGGGTTGTGGCTTACAACATCCCCCGCGTGGCCGGACAGTACGCGGGATGGAAACTCACCGGGCACTGGTTGGGAGCTGTGACCGGGGGAGAGGTTGCATCGGCTGGAGTCAATGCGTCGAAGGAGGCGACCGCAAGAGTCATGCGCGCCGCCATGAGCAACCCGCAAATTGCCAACCATCTGCTTTTCGCAGTGGACAGCGGAGCAAGTCCAGAGAACTATGGTCCGCTGATCAGCTCCATGATTCAAAAGTGGGAGAGCCAGCACAGCTACGAAGAACAGCGTGAAAAGATGCCGCAAGGCGGCGAAAACTCGCCGGAGCAATCCAGCGAAGAAATACGTGCTTCGCAACCACCAAATAGGATAGCGGGGTCCACTGAGTTTACGGCTGGCCCCAAACCAAAAGGATTAATTGAAGAAGGAAATCTTCCTATCTGGAACAGGCCAAACGTTCAGAATGCCGACGGAACGCATAGCAGCGAATACTCCATCTCTTCCCAAGACGAGCAAGGCCGTGAAGTCCTAGTTCCTACAGTGGTGAACGGAAGATTCCTCACTCCAGACGGTAAGAAGCCGGAAGAGGGAAGCTCGGGAGAGAAGGCCATGTTCAAGGCGGCATGGAGGCATTACCTTGACACTGGAGAAAACCTAGGGAAATTCCAGTCTCCTGCCGATGCTGATGCCTACGCGGAGGTTCTTCATAATCGCGGCAGTAAATAACAACCCAAGTAATGAGCATAGGAGGGTGGGAGAGCCAGCACAGCTACGAAGAGCAGCTTCAGAACTCGCCGGAGCAATCCAGCGAAGAACCAATGCCAGATAAATCTGGCGAACCAACAGGAGAGGACACAAAATGACGATCAAGAGCGAACCAATGACAGTATCCATCGAACGAATCCGCGAACTGCGCAACAGGTACAGCACTGGAAACAGCCTGATGAGCCATGCCCCGCAAGAGGTATGGCGCACGTCGAAAGACCTCGTTTCGATCATGAACGAGCTGCTTGAATACCGCGAGGCCGAAGAGCAGGCCGAGTGCGAACGCACGGAAGACATCTACGGCCAGCCGGTTCAGCGGATTCCTCTGGAAGGGACGGTGATCTAATGGAAGAGAGCAAAGCCCCCGCCGTACACATTCCGCGCCAGCATCAAAGCGCACCCGAGAAAACCTGGGCGGACAAGGAAGTAGAAGCCGCCGCCGAAGACATCCGAACCGGGCGCTTCAAGCCCACAGTGGACGAGGACGACTTTGTTCCCGTCCTCTTGCAGCGTGGCGAACAGTTGCGCGATCCGCGCAGCATCACGATGGACCAGGTTTCCAGCACCGAAGCGCTTTTACAGCATCCGAGAGTGCAAGCGGCAATGGCCCAGTTGGAGCGCGAAAAGTCGGACGCTCGGAACTCTCAGGAAGCTCTGGAAAAAGCGCAGATGCTTTATGAGTTGAACGAGGAAGCCTGCAAGCAAAACCGCTGGAACGGGCAAAGCCGCTGGCGCGGCAAAGAAGCCGAAGAGATGCGCATCGGCACGATCCTTACTCCGTTTCAGTTCATGGAAAAGCTGGAGAAGGTGATCGGCAGAGGGCGTGTTTTTCTGAATGGATTCGCGGTCGGCAAGCGGGTTGCCTTGCTGGCAAAAAACCCGAACCCAGCGCCGACGATCTACCTACCAGGCCAGCCGGAGCCGCGCCGCGACGGACTGGAGCAGGTGGGGACCTTACAGTGGCCGTGCGGGACCGAGTGGATGATTATGCGGTTCGACGAGTACGGCGTCCCGACGACGGCGAAGTATCTGGGATGGAGGACGGCGCTGCTTTCGATGATTCAGCTTGGGATCGTCACCGAGGCGGAAGCTCACAAGGCTTTTCCGCTGGGAACCGGACCCGCCGCAGGCTGGTACAAAGAACAGCTCTTCATCATGAGGAGCCAGAAAGGGATGGTGAACTGATGGCAGATGTCGTCAAAAATAGAACACCAACCGAAACACTGATTGAATCTCTCGAAACTTTTGGTGAAGATGAACCGCTTGAGGTTATTGTGATTTTCACAACGAAGGGCGGAGATTTATGTTGGAACTGCTCCAGTTCACTTTTCAGCCATAAACTGGGGATGCTTGAATCTGCAAAATTTCACATGATGGAAGCAATGCGAGAGGCCTAATGAATATTTCAACATTCGAGCGCGCGCAGGTTGCCCGGTTTGCATACGAGGAGGCCCGATCCACGGGCAGCCTCGATTGCATGAGGGCAATCTGCTATGTTTTGCGCAACCGGCTGAAAAATGGCTGGGGCGATGGGACTTGGTTGTGGCTGATGGAAAACCACGTCCATGTGCAAGGCAATATCGTAGACGGGTGGGCCTCGCTCGATCCGCAAGACAGGCTCTTGCAGCTCATCATTCGCGACATCGATGACATCTATATGGGACAAAGCGATGACGACACAAAGATTGTTGTGGATGACGCGCTCTACTGGCAGTTCATCGATAGGCCGCCGCATCCGTGGTTTATCGAACACATCGTTCGCGATCCAGCCAATCACCCGCGAGTTGCCCAGGTTGGGCCTATCGCGCTTTTCGAGTAAGGAGAAGCCATGTCACTGACTCCACAAATCACGTTGACGGTAAAGCTCTATGACTACCAAGGAAATGTTATCGGTTCCTTGTCAAATCCGGCCTATTTACGAATTGCGCTTTGCGGATATGGGCAAACATTGCCGTGTGTTCCAGGGGCGGGAATGGTCGGAGGACTGGGTGGGGAAATTCCTTTTGTCGGATCGAGCCTCAACGTGCTTTTGTGGGGAAATGACGTAATCACTCCAGCAGGCACGTATTACGCAATTTCAATTCTGGACGAAAATCGCAATGTCGTTCAGTCGGGAATCTATCAGTTCACTGGGACTCAAACAATTGATCTCAGCGACGCAACTCAGATAGTACAGCCATATCCACAGCCTGTTCCGGAAGGAGTTTATTTTGCAGATGAAATTTCTCCTAACGGAACAATCAACAGCCTCGATGGAGTCACAGGAAATGCGACGTTTACGCTTCCACAAGCTCCTTCGCCTGTTGGAAGCCTTAACCTTTTTAAAAACGGACAACGTATGACAAGAGGAAAAGCTTTTACGTTGTCAGGAAAGGACATCACGTATGAAAGTGGCTATGTTCCAGTTGTGGGTGATTCTCACATTTGTTTTTACCGCTACAACGTTTAGCGGTCAGCAGATTAACCCGGCGTATCAGATAAATTGGCCAATGATCACAGGATCAGGCAGCCCATCAGCAACGTGCTCAAGTGCAAACTACGGACAGCCGTACTTTGATTTAAGCACAGCTCAGCCAACGAAATACACTTGCACTCTGACTGGATGGAGTTCAGGTGTTACTGCAAGTGTTGTAGCGGTGACAAATCCGGTGCAGACGCGCTCAAACGTCGGAAGTCCCGGAGAGCCATTTCCTCGCTGGAACGCGGCGCTGGCAAAAGTGCGTAGCAACGCCGGTTTTGCACGCTTGCTTGTAACGGGCGATTCAACGCAGTTTGGTTATCTAGGTGGTCCTGCAGGCAATATGGTCGCGTTTTCGTGGCCTGTCGTAGCGTGCAACCTTATCACGACTTCGTATGGGGTTCCTTGCTCCGCAGATACGTGGTTTGGGGGGGGGCACGATCCATGGAATCAATGGTTTAGTCAGGATGCTCGCTTTACGGAGCGGGGGAATTTTGGGCTAGATGAGACTGTTCCGACCATTGGTTATGGTTTATTTTCAGCTAGCGGTTTTGCCGATATGTGCTTTGCGCCTACCGGCATCGACGACACGATGCGTGTGTTTTACATTAAAGGGCCCGGACTTGGAGTTCTGCACGTCAAGGCAGATGGCACAACACTCGGAACCATCAATGAGAGTGCGGCGAGCTATGCGGTAGGTGTGCAAACTTACAATGTATCGCTCAGTACGCACACTTGGTGTCTTGGGCTCGACAGTGGGTCGAAAGTGATGGTTGTCGGACAGGAGGGATACAACTCTACAGTTCCGTCTGTGATCATCGATTTGGGCGGGGCTGACTATACCAACTCAACGCAATGGGCAGATCAGACGTACCCGACAGGCGCAGGATACAGCACTGTTTGGTCGCTCATCAACGCAGACCTAGTAACGATGGAAAATGGCCTCGTCAATAATTGGGCCGAAAGTATTTCAGCAGCGCAAACAACAACCGATGTGGCAAAGATTATTTCCGCTGTTCAAGGCGCTGGCGCTGATATTGCTATCATCACACCCGTCCCCAGTGATACCTCAGTGGCGTCTCAATCCGCGCAGACTGCGCTGGTGAACGCCGAAAAGGCAGTTGCAGCAACAACATTTACATCGGCTGGCGTGTCAGTTCCGATACTTGACACATATACGGCATGGGGAACATGGACCAATGCCAATGCGAACGGCTGGATGGCAGATAGGGAGCATCCCAATGCCAGTGGATACGCACAGCAAGCATCTCTCTTTGTGGGGGCGCTCATGCAGTCTTCCGGGAAGATCGGATCACCGACTGTAAATGTCCCCACATCAAGCTCTAATTCAACAGGATTCACGTTCAACCACTTGGGAACCACTGGGTACGACCTGGTGCTAAATGGTCTGTGCCCAAATCTCACCGCTGGCTCAAGTTGCAATATCAACCTTGGGAAATCGTTGTCTGCCAACAACTCTTTCTTTCTTAACTTCTATTACGCGGGCGCCGGGAGCACGAGCAACTACCTGTATATCGCACCATATCTGCAGGCGAATGCGGGGTTGTACATCTACGCAAACGGCACAATAAAAACAGCGGATGGGAACATTCTAGCTAACAACGGCGCGGGCATCACTGTGGAGAATACTTCAACTATTTCGGGATATGGATACCCCCTGACAACTCTATGCCCAAACCTATCGTCTACTGGTGGCGGAAACTGTAATTTCGGAATTGGCAAAAGCATTACACCTAACAATGCCTTCATATTTAACTACGTCCACCTGGGAGATGGAAACTGGAATAACTACCTGCAGATGGGCATCGTTTCGAGTAACAAGTACATGAAAATCACAGGTCAAGGGGTTGTGACATCTCCAAATGGCGCGATCCTCGATGACGGTTCAGGGAACATAGGGACGGGAGCCACAACCTTATACCGTTGCACTACAGCCGGAACGCTCCCGGTGGGTGCTTTGACTACCGCAACAGGAAATTGCGGTGCGTCGACTGATACCGGATTACGGTCTAAGTAGACGCGTTGTTGCGACTTCTATGGTGTAACTGCAATTTAGGCTAAGGAGGCCTTTTGAGATGCCAACAATCAGCGTGACGATCAACACCCCGGCCAGCGGACCTTTCAACCTGGCTCAACTCTTTGCCGGGAACAACTATTCCGGCGCAGTGACGATTCTTCCGGCCACCCCGATCAAGCCGCCTAGCAAGCCTGACACTCTGATCATTCAGTCCGACCCCGGAAACGGCGCCAACTATGCTTTAGTGGGAGACAAAAACCTTACTCCGACGACGACCTGCCAAGGCGTCAGGCTGGCCGCTGGCGGATCGATTGCGAAGATTAACCGGGCGCAGTCACTATCTCAGCGATACATCAACGGCAGCGCGGCTACCGTCGTCATCAACATCGACACCGAAGGAGGGATGCAGTAATGATTCGTGCTCTTATCCATTTTTTTGTTTTGCTGGCAATGTTTTTTTTGATCGGCTCATTTTTTGCCGTGGTAGCACATGGACAAACTTTGAATATGTGATCAATGCTCGATTTCTGTCCTACTGAAAAACCGGGTATCGGTTTTTTACACTCCACCCAGACGAGGTTTCGCATTACGATGGAGACAACTTTCCACCAATTCGCGCACGAAATGGACCCTGGCATGAGCGAAGACACCGAAGCCTTAACCCTTCTACGCGGGATCAGTGAACGGCTGGTACGCATCGAGACGCTTGTAGAAGTGAACCTGGGAAAAGATGGAACCGTTCCCGAACTCAAAAAGCAGGTTGAGCGCGTGAACGGCAAAATCATCTTGGCGACCGGCATCGCCACCGGAGTTTTGTTTGCCTGGGAGCAGGCAAAAGGATTTCTGTTTGGCAAGTAGTTGACACAGGCAAGTCGGCGCGATAGTATCACGTTGACTCTACCGGAAAGGGAAAAGAAATGGCTGAAAAGAAGAAGTTCATTCAGAAGGCAGAGAAGCGCATGGAGGAGAAGGGCACCAAGGGCAAGTTCGGCAAGGCGACCGAAAAGAAGATTGCCGCCGCCAAGCGCGAAGGTGGAGTGCGGAAGAAGGAAGCCGTCTTTGCCGAGAACATGAAGAAAATTGCCGAGAAGCGGAAGGACAAGCGCGAAGAGAAGCGCGAACCGAAGCGCGAAGAGCGGCGCGAACCCAAGCGCGAAGAGCGGCGCGAACCCAAGCGCGAAGAGCGGCGCGAACCCAAGCGGGAGAAGAAAAGCGAGAAGCATCACTACGCCCCCAAGGGTTCCTACTCTCCGCATCACGCCGTTGCTCACCATGAAAGCAGGCCGTGGTAATGTGGACCTTTGAAGTCAAGAGCGGCAAAGTGAGCGGTCCCGATGGAACATTCATCGGGACCGCTTATTCTGGCAATGGAGCAGACCTCGACAATCCGGCAACGGAGGCCGTCTCCTGCCACGGGCCGATTCCACTGGGAAAGTGGACTATCGGCGAATTCTTCGACGATCTCGAACCCAATCCCCCGGATGGACTGGAACACAAAGGGCCGCAAGTTTGCCACCTTTCACCGATGGAAGGAACCGACACATTCGGGCGCACCGGCTTCATGATCCACGGCGACAACAAAGCGATGAACCATACCGCCAGCCACGGCTGCATTGTGGCCCCTCGCTTTGTGCGCGACCGGATCAGCGAAAGCAGCGACCGGATTTTGCAGGTTGTATAGATGGCGCTGGAGCAATAGGCCAGAGCAAAACCAAACCGAGGAGGGCAGCATGAACCCGATTCAAGCCGTCAGGGCTTTTGCTCTTATCGAAAAGATCAAGGCTTTGACAAGGGAGAAAGGAACTACGATGCAGAAAATTCCGCAGTACATCCACCTCGCCATCACTCTGATTGGAGTGCTTGGCGTTCCCACGTTGGCCCAGCAGTGGCTTGCGCAGCCCACCCATTCCGTGATCTTCATGGTGCTGGTGGCCGCGTCTGTTGTCCTTCACTCGATCTCGCCCTCGATCTTTGGCGCGCCGAGCGACGACGCCCAGAAGAAGGCAGGCATCAACACGGTGGGAGTTGTGTTGTTTGCTCTTGCTGTTATGCCTGCACTGGCCCTGAGCGGATGCACGAACTGGGAGCGCGCTACCTTCCAGACGCTATCGGCCAGCCAGGCCACCATCAATCAGGCGCAGGCCGACTATGAGGCGGGAACGGCAATCCCGCACAACAAGACGGCCTACACGGCCATTACCGCCGCCAAGCTGGCGCACGATACCGCCGTCAATCACATGGTGGTCTATGAGCAGTTGAAGGCTACCGGCGCATCGGCGTCGGCGCTGGCGGAGGCCGAGAACCAGACGACGGCAGCCGTGGCAGAGCTTCCCGAACTCATCACCCAGATCAAAGCCCTGTACGGGGCGAAGTAGGCCACGCAGCACAAAATTCAAGCGAGAGTGAGAACAAGCACATGGCAACAGCCGCCGAAGTTACTAACATCGTCACCGAAGTAAGCGCGGCAGCGACCGCGATTCTGGGAACGCTTGAAACGGTCGATCCCGCCGTTGCGCTTCCCGCGTCCATCGTCGAAGAAATTCTGGCGCTGGCAACCAAGGCCGTAGCCGCATGGTCTACCGCCGCAGGAACGCCGATCACGGTTGCCGCCGTGCAGGCGCTTCTGGTCAACCCGGCACCGCTCACCGCGCCGACATCCTAGAGCGTTCCCCTGAACTGCGCTGTACGACACAAGCCCTCGCCGCGTGGCGAGGGCTTGTTATTGACAGCAATCCCTAATGTGTAGTAAAAGAAAATCACGGAATCAACTCTAAAGTTTAATCGTGAGGACGATATGGACACAGAGTATGGGCGGGAAGTCGTTCGATGCGGTCACTGCCAACTCAGGCAGTTTCAGACCAAGACGCATCACTGCCGGAAGTGCGGAAAGAGAATGGAGCCGGAGCCGGAGCCAGAGCCGCCTGCGCCAGTGGAAGAGAAGCGGGAAAAGAAACCCAGCAAGCCGCGACCGGAGGAACTTTTTCATCTGACGGTGGGATCAATAATGATCAAGCTGAGAAATTCTATGGGATTGACTCAGGCCGCATTGGCCTGCCGGATGGGCGTTCCGCGCAGTTATATATCAAAGCTAGAAACCAATCAAATCCAACCCTATGCGTCCAATAGAATTTTGCTGGCATGGGCGCTAGAAGTCGAGCCGGAGATTTTCAGCTTATCTCCAGAGATGGACAAAGCCAAGCTCGAAGAGAGGATCATGGGCGATCCCTTCCTGATGGAGATGCACGAACACAGCCAGCACCTTTGCGAAGAGCAGCGCCACCTTGTGATTGAGGCCGCGCGCAGCATGGCAAAAGGACAGGGGTTCATTTTGGATTGGTTGGAACTATCGTAACTTTGGTGACTTTAAAATCAAATCCCAACGATCAACGAACAGTGCGTATTTCGACAGAAGTGTTCGCATCGATATACGCACTGTAAGTTTTACAGATAATTCCGTACTAGGTATAACCAAATAAGTCCAAGATTTTCCCGTTTCGGGAACTTTTTGCAAGCAAAAAATATAAGCGGTGAGTGCGTTAGCATTTAACTTACCATGTCGATGTAAATTAAATTGCCACCCACCAGATTTTTTAGAGAAAGATGATGCTTTCACTTCCAATAACCATCCGTCGGCGTTTATATCCCACCAACTTTCTCCATCGGGGAAGTGGTTCGGATGGTTCCATTTGATCGAGCGAAATCCTTTTTGCCGAAGCATCGAGATCACGCGCCGTTCTGCCTGCACTCCGAAGGTCAATAAGAAATTCATAAAAATAATATACAGTAGAACTTTTCTATTGACAAGATGTCAGAATGATACTACTTTAGGGAAGGAGTCGCGGGGAAGGTAGCCGCAGACGGAAAGAGGCAAGCGATGGTGAGCGAAACGATGCTGGGACGGTTCAACGATACCGGATCCATCCCAAACCAGGTTTACGGAGTATGCGAAGTGACCGACAGGGGATGGTACGCAGTGATGTGGGGCGATTCCATTGGACCTTTCGCCGACCGCCAGGATGCGCAGGATTATTTGTCCGGCGTGGAAACCTACCCCCACGATTCTTACAACGGCCAGCTTCCCGAAATGTGCGATGACTACGAGCATCTTTCACGGGTAGCTGCCAAGATGATGACCGGCGCGACTATTATGCTTTTGACTGGATGGGCTTTTGTTTGGATTGTCTGGGCAGCACTCGACAACTAGGAGACGCCATGAAGAACTTGATGAATCGGGAACCTGCGGAGATTGCAAAGGCGATCATCCGCGCGATGGAGCAGGACAACGAGCCGGTAGACGTGCAGGGCCGCGATTACTGGGCGCATTGTGCCATTCAGGATTACGAGACGCTGCTTTATCAGTCTCCCGAACTCAGCCCGATTTTGATCGAGGCGCGCCAGGAGTCCATCGACATCTACGCGATGAAGGCGATCAGCGCCGGAGCCGATGCAGACTGGATTGCGGAGCGCATGGCGATGGTTCGCGCAGAGTGGGCCGCGCGCACCCAGAGCGACTTTCAGTATCCGCAAGAGTGGACCGACCAGCTCCGCAAGGAACTGGCTTACCTGTAGAGCAGCACTACCGCCAGCGGAGAGGCTGGGGAGGACACAAGACAATGAAGAAGATCAAGATCATCATCGAGCAGACCATCACCGAACCGTACACCGCCAGCGAGAACCTTTGCACTCACGAAGTCCCGACCGACAAGACAGAGCCGGACTACAACGGCAAGGAGAAGGTGGTTTTCGAGCGGACCTTTGCCGTGGTCGAAGTGACGAAGGAGCGGACCCGGACGGTCAACCTGCTTACCCAGGAGATCGAGAACGCCGAGAACTTCGACTTTGGCCGCGTCGTGCTGGCGATCAACAACATCGGCAATTTCTAACGAGCTTTGCGCGGTGATGCAGTTGTGAGCATCCTCTTCCCTAAATAGGTCCCGTCTCGTCAGAACAGTGAGAGCAAACGGCATAAAGACCGAACAGGAGATCATGGCGATGAAATCGCTGGCCGCGCAAAGAAACTTCACAGATACACCAGGCACGAAGAGAGGAAAACACGATGCACATTTTGGAACTTATCGCGGAGAACTACAAGAGGCTGAGAGTGGTCGAGATCACTCCCAAGGGCCGGGTGGTACAGATCACCGGAAAAAACGGCCAGGGCAAGACGAGCGTCCTCGATGCAATCTGGGGCGCGCTTGTCGGCAGCAAGGCAATTGCCGAGAAGCCCGTCAGGGCGGGCGCACTCAAGGCGCGCATCCGCATGAACCTTGGAGAGCTGATCGTGACGCGCGTTATCAGCCCGAACGGAACGCACACCCTCACGGTCGAAACGGCAAAAGGCGTGAAGGTGGCAAGCCCCCAGAAGATGCTGGACGAGCTGCTGGGCGAACTCTCGTTTGATCCGCTGGCCTTTATCGGCATGAAGCCGAAGGAGCAGGTGGAGACGTTGCGCCAGGTGGCAAAGATCGAGATCGACGTGGACGCGATGAACGCCGAGAACGCCAAGGACTACGAAGAGCGCACCATCGTCAACCGCGACATCAAGCGGCTTGAGGGCGAAGTGGCTGCAATCACCGTGCAGGACAATCTGCCCAAGGTGAAGGTGGACGACGCCGCGATCATCGAGAAGCTGAACAGCGCCAACACATCCAACCAGACGGCGCAGGCGCAGTTCAAGGCAAAGCAAGAGCTGGGCGCTCAGGCCGGAGTGGCGAAGAACGCGGTGGAGGATCATCGCAACTTCATCGAAGACCAGCGCCGCAAGGTGGAGAACTTGGAAGCCCAGTTGAAGGTTGCCAAGGATGCAGTGACCGCCGCAGAGTTGGCTCTGCCGAACCTTGAAGCGACCGCCGCCGAGAAGCAAGCCGAGTACGAGGCCGCGCCTGCCGGAGAGTTGATCGACGTTGCCGCGCTTACTCAGCAGCTCCAAGAGGCGCAGCTTACCAACCGCGAGATTGACAAGCGGACGCGGCGCGAATCGCTGGAACTCCAGCTTGCCGGGAAGAAGCGCGAGAGCGAGACGCTGACCAGGGCGATTGAGCAGCGCGAGGAAGAGAAGGCCGCCGCGCTGGCCGCCGCGAAGTTGCCCGTGGAAGGACTGACCTTTGACGAGAACCGCGCAGCCTACAAGGGAATTCCGCTTGACCAGTTGGGCGAGGCCGAGCAGATCAGGATCAGTACGGCAATTGCAATGGCCGCAAACCCCAAGCTGCGCGTGATTCGCATCATGCACGGCGAGGCGCTGGACGAGGACAGCTTGGCGGTGATTGCCAAGATGGCCGAGGAGAACGATTTCCAAGTGTGGATGGCGAAGGTGGACAGCACCGGCAAGGTCGGCATTTTCTTGGAAGACGGCCAGATCAAGGCGGAAGGCGAGGAATAGCAGCATGGCAGAGGGAAACCAGTGGGAACTACGCGGAGCGCAGGACGTGGCCGAGGCTCTTGATTGGGTACGGCGGCGCATGAAGGGAAGCGGCCTTGTCCTAGTGGCGGTGGGAGTCAACAGCGTAGCCTACAGCAAGGACGTTGCAGTGAGTCCCGCCGACGCCGCCAACTTGATCGAAGCGCAGTTGCCCACGTTGCGCCGAGGATTCGCGCAGCTCCAATCGCAGAAGGTCACGCGGGCCGCCAGCAGAAGGGAGGACGTTTGACAAGTCTCCGCCAGGTGATCGAAAGAGACAGGGAACTCCGCCGCCTCAACAAGCCGGACCGTATCCAGATTGCAAACGGCAAGACGTTCATCGAGAAGAGCAGCGGCGGAACGGTTTTCTACTGTGGCCACTGCCACGCGCCAGTGATCGACAGCGCCAGGGGGCGCGAGAACCACGCCAGACGCAAACCAGAGTGCAGGGAGGCAATGGGGCAGTAAAACACCAACCGAACGCAGGAAGGCCCGCTGGAGAGCATCCAGCGGGCCTTTTGCGTGAGCACGGCAGGCGCTAGAAGGTGCGCACCGTGTTCAGTACACTCTCACCGTTGATTGTGAGGATGTTTCCCAGATAACCCCAGACTTCGGTTCCATCGTCGAGGACGGCATCAAAACACCATCCCTCAAATGGATCGATGTTCACGCCACGAACAACGCCGGAGCGCGTGGACGTGCTGAAAGCTGGCACACCCAAGGCCCAAGTGACGCGATCCCCAGCGCGCGGGCAAACCAGTTCATCAGATGCCCCGGTTTGATTCTCGATTCCAGTCAGCTCGATCATGGTTCAATACCCTTTCTCGTTCGGCTTGTGATGGTTGAGCGCGCGGGCGATCCGCCGCGCCATAGTGTGAGAGACAGCGTAGGCGATATGCTCAGAGCCGCGCATGACGGCTTGACGCACGGCCACAAAGGGAGGCAAAACCCGTTCGGCGGGAGTTACCTTTAGCGGGCCATTGGCAGGCGATTCGATATTTGCAAGGGTGCATTCTTGCGAGGGGATGTGGTGAACATGGGCGGGAATAATTTCGGCCAGGGCGAGGGCCATTGTAGTTTTTCCCGTGCCACTCGGACCGATGAAAAGCCATGCAGAATCAAAAGGCCGTTCGGCCAGCTTCATACACAGTTTTTTAGGCTTGTCCAAGCCAACAAAATCGGCGAGTGAGTGAGGGCGGTAACGCTCAGTGAGGGCGGCGGGAAAGTTCAGGTCAGACTGTGCGGGTTGATTATTTCCAAACAGGTCACACATAGGATTCACCTTTCGATGGTACGGGCAAGGCCCGCTGTTAGAACTTATTAGACCACTCCGCCGCAAGCTGCAAGTGACGGGTTACGCGGGAAGCATGGTATTCAGCCATACCCAAAAGGCCCAAGCTGGCGCAATGGTGCATTTCACGCTCAGAATCTTTTGCGGCTTCAAGGTGGCGGGAGATTACGCGGTCACGGTAAGCATTTATGTCAATCATCGGAATTCCCTTTCGATGGTACGGGCAAGGCCCGCGAATGAACTACTGAGAACATTATAGGCACAGTCAAGGGGAACGAGTCAACAAAATAATATAGTGCAACCCTAAATATATTTATGAGGCCAGCGAAAGGCCCGCGAATCCCCCGCGAAAGGCCCGCCGATGTTCCGCCGATGTTTGAG
>Ga0228698_1000665_pt1 | contig 22412 bp, 36 predicted proteins | sample McNCre117_Aug_MG_FD_178015 | JGI IMG/M metagenome (GOLD analysis project Ga0228698, IMG submission 178015) | Freshwater microbial communities from McNutts Creek, Athens, Georgia, United States - 1-17_Aug_MG | ecosystem: Environmental > Aquatic > Freshwater > Creek | place: USA: Georgia...
CGTGCCGGCCATTGGCCGCGCCATCGCCAAGAACCTGCAGCAAGACCCCTACTGGAAGCCGTTTTTTGACGCCTATGTGCCCGTGCGCAAATGGCTGGAAGAGGTCAAGCCCGACGTCGTGGTGGTGGTCTACAACGACCACGGGCTGAATTTCTTCCTCGACAAGATGCCCACGTTTTCGGTGGGTGCCGCCCCCGAATACCGCAATGCCGACGAAGGCTGGGGCATCCCCACGGTGCCGGCTTTCAAGGGTGATCCGTCGCTGTCGTGGCACCTGATCGAATCATTGGTGGACGACGAATTTGACATCACCACCTGCCAGGAGATAGCCGTCGATCACGCCTTCACCCTGCCCATGGCCTTGCTGTGGCCCGACCAGAAATGGCCGGTTCGCACGATCCCGGTGTGCATCAACACCGTGCAGGCGCCACTGCCCAGTGCCAAGCGCTGCTACAAGCTGGGCCAGGCGCTGGCCAAGGCCATTGAATCGTGGCCGACGGATGAACGCGTGGTGATCCTGGGCACCGGGGGCCTGAGCCACCAACTGGATGGTGAGCGTGCTGGCTTCATCAACAAGGATTTCGACCTGAAATTCATGGACAGCCTGGTGAGCAACCCGACCTGGGCCACGCAGTACAACACCCACCAACTGGTTGAGTTGGCCGGCACCCAGGGTGTTGAACTGCTGATGTGGCTGACCACCCGTGCCGCAATGGGCGACAAGGTGGCCGAGTTGCACCGCAACTACCACATCCCGATCAGCAACACCGCGTCGGGCCTGATGGTGCTGGAGCCCCAGGCCTGATCCTCAGCCGATGTGGTGGCGGCCCATCCGGGCCACCAGCATGAAAAAAGCCCCGTGGCAGACGAATCTGCTGCGGGGCTTTTTTTCATGGGGCAGCCCGTGATGGGCTGCTGCCGTGCATCAAGGCTTGTTGGCGCCTTCGGCGTCAGCTTCCTTGCAGCTGGGTGAGCACACAAACTGGGCCTTGCCCAGCAAGCGGCGCGACTTCAGCTGGCTGCGGGGGCGATGCTTGCCACACAGAAAACACGACATGGTGGCCGCGCCAAAGGCGCCGGCTGCGGTGAACGGAGAACCTGGGGTCTTGCTGCGATAACGCAGCCCGTCGGAATCGATGGAGGTCTTGGTATCGGCTTTGGCCATGGGATGTATGCTGCGATCGGGCGTTGAAGTGGCGGTACAGGGGCCTGCACGTCACCGCGGCTGGATACACGAGGGTATCCGGCCCGGATGCATGCATTATGCCACAGTGTTTGTCATTTAACATAATATACATTGGCGCGGTTTGTCATCAGAATTGCTTACGCTGCTGTAAGGATGCTGCGCCTTGTGCCGATGGTGGCCACATGCTGACCAAAACCCCCCGACAGTTGCCCGCGTTCCGGGCGTGCGTGGCCTCCAGCGGCTTGAGCCGCGCGCAGATATGCCGCGAGCTGGACACGTCACCGCGATCTTTGGCCCGGTGGCTTGCAGACGATGCCGCGCCCAGGCCCGAACACCTGTGCGTTTACCTGGCCACGCCGTGGGGCTGTTCAGTGGCTATTGACGACGCCGCCCGGCGCCTGGCACTGGCCCACGCGATGGCCGACGCGCTGCGCCGTGAGTTGACGGCCGAGCGCGCGCTTGTGGCCCGCCTGCTGCGCCTGGGTGGCAGCTTTGGCGCTGCGAATGAGCCGGTCAGCCGGCCCGCGTGATGCGGGCCTTGATGGCGTCAGCGACGATGTTGGCCAGGATGCCAATGGCCAGCGCCATGAGGAATTGCTTGGGTGTCATGCTCTGGCCGTCCGTTTTTCGATTCGGGCCTCCAGGCGGCCGATGCGCTCGCGGTCATCGACGCGCGACGCCTCCAGGCGCGATAGCCGCCCCTCGATCTTGATCAGCAGGCCGCAGGCCGGCAGCAGCAGCAGCTGCAACCATGGCAGCAGATCCGCAATCACGTCAGCCCCACTTGGCAGGGTCAAACGATTGGGGCGCCGCGGCTTGAGCCGGCGCCGCTTGCTCGACCGATGCAGCTGTCTGCGGCGCCGGGCGCGCCGTCAGGGGTTGCGCCTGGCTTTGCCGCTCCAGGGCAGGCTGCAAGGCTTTGGCCAGATGGCCCACCGTGGTGTCAGGCAACAGGGTGGCCAGCGCCGACACAACGCAGCCAGCCACCGCCAGCGGGTTGCCGGTGGCCAGTGCCGGGCCGATGTGCAGCAGAAAGCCCGCCACGCCCGCAAGGGATGACGGCTCGGCAAGGCGCGCGATGATGAACACAAACAGTTGCGTGAACATGGTTACCTCACATGGGAAAGCCGTTAATGCCGGCCATTGCAGAAAACGTCTGCTCGTCGGGATTGGTAAGGTCTGGCCCGCCCGTGGCCCAGGCGGCCGTGGCCGCCGGGTTGCCCTGCGATTGAGCCGGCACCGGGTCATTGGCCGATGGCGTGGGCGCCAGCCAGCTACCCAGCTTTTGGCCCATGGTGGCCAGCCAGCCACCCGATGCCGCGTTTGCAGCGGCGCCCAGCGTGCCCAGCACCGGCACACCCCGGTAGGCCGTCACCTTTTGCCCATCAGCATTGGTGGCGTTTTTGGTCAGCGTGTTGTCACCCGACAGCAGGCCGCCGCCGAGCTTGACGGTTTTGTAGATCAGCCAGCCCGCCACAGCCACGCCGGCCACCAGGGCCAGAACCTCAACATCCCGCAGGTTGGCGCCCTTGCTCATGCCAGCGCCCCGCCCGATTGCTCGTAGACCGCCAGCAGGTCATCCAGCTTGCGCATGTGCTGACCGGCCGCATTGGCGCCCGGCAGGCTTGCCCACTCGGGCGCGCACTTGGCGACGGCCGCCGCGATGTTGCCGGCCTTGACGTCATCCAGAGCCTTGCGGCCCCGGATCAGGTAGACCGCGGCCTTGTCCTGACTGTCAGGCCCGAAATCAGGCAGCGACAGGGCCTTTTTGATGCCCTGCCACGTGGGATTGATGATTTGGTATCGGCCGGCGGCCGTGCTGACCTTGCCCGCGTAGCTGGGCCCCAAGCTGGCCAGCGATTCGCCGCCCCACTCGCCAGTGGCGCGCGGGTGATCGGCAAAGTTTTGCACCGTGTGTTTGTAGCCGTAGCACACCCGGTAGGGGTCAGCGGCTTTGTCGGTGCCCTCAGACCACGCGATCAGGGCCAGAAAGGCCACCACGTTGTCATCGGCCTGGTTGGTTTCGATGGCGCCTCGATCCATGATTGCTTCCGGGTCTGTTGGGTCGATCTCGACCGGGGTTTCGTCGGTGGTGTTGTCTTCTGGCGTGCTGTTGGCCATGACGGCGCGCGCCGTGCCCGCGTAGGCCGCCGCCGCTGCTGCGATGAGCACGACGACGACAACGATGGCCAGCGCACGGCTCATCACAGAACCTCGAACGAGATTCGGCACGCGTTTGCCGCCGCCGCCGCCACGCCGTTGACCGCACAGTGAAAAATGCCCCAGCCCGCCGGGATCTGCTTGCGCATGTCCCACGCGTTGAACACGGTACGCACCTGGGCCGAATCGACCACCCGCGCCAGCGTGAGGATGTTGTTCCCCAGCACGTTGGCCGCACCGGCCGGCGCAGCCGGCGCCGCAATGATCATGCAGTCAGAATTGCCCGTTGCGCCCGCAAGCACCTCAGCCGCCAGCCCCCTGACAATGACCCCATTGATATTGGTTGCCGGCGCCAAAATTTGAGTGGCCGTGAACGCCGTCACAGCCGTTGACGCCGCACCCTGGGTTTGCACGGCCGCGCCCACTTTGTCGATAACCGTGACATTGCCCGGTTGCCGGCGTGAGCCGCCTTTTTCACCCCTGGCACAGATGAGCACTTGCACCGTCTGCGCGGTTGCACTGGTGATGTCAAAGCCGCCGAAGCCGAAGCCCAGGAACACACCCGACAGGGCGCCGTTCACTTTGTCGATTTGCCCCCCGCCCACGTCATCGTAGAACGTGACATCGACGCCCGCGAGGCTGTCGATGATCTCGAAATAGGCGCCGCCCTTAGCGAAGTGTTTTGTCTCGCCAGCGGCGAAAGTTTGCGTCAGCAGTTCAGCCATGAGGCCCTCACTTGACCAGCACCGCCAGCAGGGCCAGCCCGCCAGCGATCCAAGCCGCTTTCATCTGAAAATCACCCGCCTTGACGGTCGAATCACCAGTGGCCATGGCGGCCGCCACTTGGGCCTTTGCCGTGATCTCCGACCCGGTGGCCACGCGGTTGAGGATCTCGCCCGTCATGTTGAGCATGCTGGTGCTCATCGACAGCGCGCCAGCCTGGGCCGAGCTGGCCAGCGAGTAGGCGTTCTGGCCCACGTCGGCGCCCATCATGGCCAGATCACGCAGCGTTGCGGCGTTATCCATGGCCACACCTTGCAGCAGGCCCGTTTGCAGTTCAGCCAGCCGCACGGCGCCGGCATCCGTGCCGGTGATGTTGTTGATCGTGCTGGTGGTCAGGCTGTTGCTGCTGCTGTTGCTGGTGCTGGTGTTGCCACTGTTGCTGACCTGGCTTGACACATCGGTCGATGTGGACGAGTTGCCCACGTCCGACAGGTGCGTTAGCCACTGCTGAAAGGTGCTGGTGGTGGTGTTGCCCGAGTCCGTCAGCACCGTGGACGTGTTGCCGCTGTTGGCAATGGCGTGCGAATCGTTGTTCGCCTGAAACCACGTGCTAGTGTTGTTGGAATCGGTCACCGTGCTGGTGTTGCCGCTGTTGGACGTGTTGCCGCTGTTGCTGGTGTTGTTGGTCAGCGCGTGCGTGTCGTAGGTGGCCCGGTTGTCGGTGACAACACGGTTGTCATTGTTGGTCTGGTTGGTGACCTGCTGCTGCGACGACGACGACGAGCCGCCCAGGTGGCAGCGGGTGGCGCTGCCCTCCAGGCGCAGGCGCGCGATGGCTTGCGGGGTCAGAATGATCATTTGTCGCGCCTCAAAATGAATCCGGCCGTGCGATAGCCCAGCTGGTGCGCCCGCTTGACCAGCCCAGGCCGCATGGTTTGAAAGCCCACCGACACGGCGCCCAGGTTGTCCATGGCCGCATCGATGAATGGGCAAAGGTTGTCGCCGCCGCCGCCGCCGGCCGCTTCGATCCAGTGCACGCCGTTGACCACGTTGACGACGATCAAGGCCCGGCCGGTTTTGTCCTCAACGCTCAGGCAGTGGGCAGCCGCCTGGCACATGGGCAGCAGATCGGCTTCGCGGCACAGGCCGCGCGGATCGAGCGCAGAAAGCCCCGCGAGCGCCTGGGCAGCTTCAGCCGGCGTGACGGCGCGCACGGTTGCCATGCGTCACCGCTTGATCAGCAGCAGGGCCAGCACAGCCAGCCCGGCCAGCATGGCAGGAGACAGCGACACAGCGCCGGCCGCTTTGGTGGCCGTCACGCCCAAGCTGTGCACCAGGGTTTTGTCCGGCAGACCGTAGGCATTGGGTTGCCACAGCACCGCAGCCGGCGCCGTGGCCATGTCGGTGACGTTGCCGAACGAGCCGAAGTTCACCATCCAGCCGCTGCCGTCCTGGCCGCCGCGCGTGTTGGCCATGCCGGACGCCGACGAGGGGCCGCCGCCGCCAGCGCTCACATTGGGCACGCCGAAATCGCCCATGGCTTATTTCTTCAGCAGCAGGAACAGCACCGCACCGGCCGCCAGCATCAGTGTCGGGGATCCGGTGATCTTGGCAAAGCCCAGAGGGGTCTGAGCCGACAGCTTGACGCCACCGCCGGCCGCCTGAGGCTTGACCGTGTACGAACGATTGCCAGCGCCAGCGATGGTGCCCGGCGAGGTGTTGCCCATGATGCCGGTGGGACTGCGCGGCAACAGGTTGTCAATGGCCCGGTTGAAACCGTATGCGGCGTAGCCCGCCCACCAGGGTGCGCCCTGCTGTTGAGCCGGCGCCGGGTTGTAGGGGTCAAGGGCTTGGGCCTCGCCCGCGTCGCCAGGCATGGCGTAGGGATCGACAGACGGCGCAGGCACGCCGGCCGCCGCCGCGCCCAGGGGATCACCGGAGTAATCGCCCGTGGGCATGCCCGACAGGTCAATCCCCATCGTGTTCAATGTGTAGTCAGGCATTGCCGCCATGTGAGCCCCCAGGGTGAGCCGCTCCGACGCTGCGCGTCAGAGTTGGGTGTTCATCGAGAACGATTCGGTGTAGACCGTCAGCGTGTCAGCGGCCGAGGTGGTCACGCGCGCATCCAGATTCTGGATGGGCACGGGCGTCTGTTGACCGTTTTGACCCGGAACGAGGTTGAACGCCGTGTTGAGGGCGTTACTGTTGAGGGTGTCGGGCAGGTAATCCACCACGTGGTAGCCGGCCTGCGGCGTGCGTCCGAAATCCTGCTCCCGGAAGTTGGCCAGCGCCACCGGCAGATCCTCGTAGATCATCACGCCATCGCGAACGATCTTCACGCTCGACAGGTTGGTGTGCTTGATGATGTTGCGCTTGACCTGGTAGCCGGACGCGCCGAACGGGATATAGATGGAATCCTGCACGGCGGCCGACAGGGCCTTTTGTTGCACCTGCACGCGGGTGATGACGCGATTGCTTGACGGGTCATTCACATCGGCGTAGACGTAGGGCAGCGTGCCGCCGACGCTGGTGTATGCACCCAGGTCGAATTCCAGGGTGAACGACTGAATCGCCGCTTCAGCGCAGGCCGCCACCGTGCCGATCTTCATGCCCACTTCCTGGCGCGCCAGACGCTCAGTGAAGTCAATGACCAGATAGCTGGCATTGATGGCGTTGCCCTTGTAGGCGTTCAAGATGTCCAGATCGGTGGCCGAGTTCCAGCGCTGAAATTCTTTGTTGTTCAGGCGCAGCACGATGTTCGTGATGAACGCCTTCGTGATGCCGGTGGTGCCCAGGTAGATGTACAGCTTTTCGTAGGTCACGCCCAGCGGGAACTGGAGCGACACACGCTGCGAAGGCGCAACGTTTTGCAGATTCGGAAGGCGGATGGTGCGCATGCCCATGGTGTGTGCTCCAGCGAGTCAGGTAGGTGGGTGACCGTCAGCCGGTCAGCCGTTGATGGCGGTATCGACGGCGCTGCCGAGCACGGGAACCTTGCGGGCAATCCAGATGGTGGCCAGCACGATGGCAGTGGTCATCAGCGCGTCTTTGATGTGAGCTTTCATGTCGAACCTTTCGGTGTGCAGATGGTGGGGAGATAACGCCCCGAGTGCACCACCGCAGGCCGAACGCACGTAGGCCCTGGCCCTGTACGTAGGGGCCTACATAGGGGTATGCTCCCGACCCCATGAACGTCGCCCTTTTGCGTGAGCTTTTGGCCACACTGCCCGATGACATGCCCGTGATGCTGTACGGGATTGACCAATTCGGCGAGGCTGACGGCCGTCTTGAGCCACCCCATAACATCGCCACGGCCTGGGCCGAGCCCTCCACCTGGCGCAGCGACCTTACCCGCGCCATTGCGAGAGGCGACTACGGCCCAGATAAGGCCGCCGAGTTGCCGCAGTACGTGCCAAGCGAAGAAGGCGCCGATGGCGCTTTTCTGGTGCTGGTGATCGATTGATCAGCGCCGGGTCAGCCTGATGGTGTCCTGGCCGGCCTCGCCCGATCTGAAATCACGCTCGTAGTAGGTGATTGACACGCCCCGGTCATCTTCGACCGTCTGCAAGGCCGCCATCTGCGTTTCGGGCACGTCCAGCGCCTGGGCCATGCGCTTGCGGTGAGGCGCCTCGCGCAGGGTGAAGCACCGGATATAGGTGCAATTGCCGAGGAATTTCTTGTCCACAAAAGCCGGGCTTTGGGTGCAGGCGATGATCTGCAAGCCTTGATGGCGCCCGCTTGTGCAGCACCGACCCCATGATGGTGGCGCGAAGCTGGGCTGTGTCACGTCTGCCAGTTCCTCGACCAGCACCGTTGTCCTCAGTCCGGAAAGCTGGCCCAGGCAGGCCGCCGCGTAGACCATCTGGCAAAACTCCGCAAACTTGCCCGGATAGGCCTTGAAGTCATCGCCCGGCCGATAGACCAGCTTGAATTTTGGCGCCTTCATGGCCCGCGCCAGCCCGGCCAGATCCTTGACCTCACGGCCCAGGCTGACCCACTCGCCGATTGGATCCCATACCACCAGCCGGTCAGGTTTTTGCGCCTTCAGGTAGCGCTCAACGCTCACGCCCTTGCCGCTGCCCGTACTCCCGACATAGGCCCGGATATCGGGCTTGTTCGCGCTTGTCATACCGCTTGCAGTGGCTGTTTTGTTTGCCGCGCCAGTTCCGCGCGCCGCTCCTGAATGGCTTCGTATGTTGCCCAGGCCGGCATTCCTGCCGCCATGGCCAGCATGAGCCACGGGCCGAATTTGGCCACCAGTTCATCGACGCCCCAGCCCATGTGCAAGCGCACCGCCTCCAGGGCCGACGCGATGGCCGACAGTTGCTCATCGCTCCAGACGACGACGTAATCGGGCCACCATGCAAACTTGCCGGCCAGCACCTGGCGCGCACCCTTGAGGGCCGCCACGATGGCTTTGATGTTGCCGACGCTTTGCGCCGCCTCCGCCTGGGCCTGGGCTTGATCCTGGGCAGTGATGGCGGCCGCCTCTTGTTGCTCGGCACGCTGGGCCAGTTGCTCCAGCGTGTCGATGCTGGCGGCGCCCTCGCTTTGCTCCAGATCAGCGCCGGCCGGCGCCGCAATTCGGGTGACCATGGTCAGCCCCTCCAGCTTGCACCCAGGCGAAAGGTTTTTGCCTGGGTTTCGACCGCTTGCGCAATCTCGGTTTTGACCATGGGCGCTTGCGGCACTTCCGCCGGCTCGCCCGCCTTGACGGCGGCGGTATGGATCAGCTTGCGCATACCCTCGTCGGAGATTTCCGAACGGGTGAACACCTGCGACTGGCAACCGTTGCACGTCATGACCGCCAGCCCGCTGCGCGACAGACTGACCCGCGCCTTGAGGGGCGCCGGACAGTCAGGATTCCAGCAGCGAGCGCGGCCGATTTCATCGGCCCGCGCCATGTCAGCCGGCGACGGCCGGGGCTTCAGCAGCGACGATGCCGGCGGCCGTCAGGGCAGCGCCGATCTTTTCGACCGCATTGGCCAATTCTTGCGTGGCTTGGGTCAAGCTGGTGACGGCCTCCACAAGGTTGATGGGCAGGGCCTGCTCTTGCGAGGCCTTGAACTGGTCAGCGATGGCATTCAGATGGGTTTGGATCATGGTGACGTTCACGTTTGGTACTCCGGTTGTTGATCGCCCCCGATCCACAAACACTTTCGGCCCGCATGACGCCCACCAATCCGGCGCCCATCAGGTAAGCCGCGCCACCCTGGCGCGTACAGTTATTGACACGGGGCCAAGGGTGAACAGCCAAAGACGCACGGCCGCGCCTTTCAGCGCCGCCGCTGCTCGCATCCGGCATCACAAAGCCGCTGCCGCCCTGGCCGTTCACCCTTGCACCCCGTATCCCATCCCCCAGGCCCGGCACGCGCCACGGCGCCCTGTCAGCAGCCGCCCACAGCCCACGGCCGCGCCATTGCTTGCGCGACGACTGCACCAGCACGCCCGGCCTGGCCACATGCACCACGCCGATGATGCGCGGCGCCATGGCCTCGCCATAACGGCCGGTTTCCGGCTCGTCATCGGTGCGCTCGATCCTGATGCGATAGTCACGGCCGGTCATGGCCCCGCCCTGGGCTTTCAGGTAGCCCGCCCAGGTGGCCCGCCTGTCACCCAGGCGCTGCACGGCCGCGTGGGCCGCCACCACGTCAGGGTGTGCACCGCGCACCGCGTCCGCATCGACGCGCCGCAGTTCGCGCCACACGGTCACAGGCGGTTGCCCCAGGGCCTGGAATTGACGGATGCCCCAGGCCGACGCCCACGCCTCGACCCGCTGCGCCTTGCCTGTGCCCACCCAATCGCCCTGCCCTGTGTGATCCTCGTCATGGTGGCCATCAGCCGCCACCGAGCCCTCATCGTCAATGTTTTTGGCCACGTACTTAGCCACATAGGCCGCAGCGCCGCCGGCCTCCAGGGCCTTGAGCTTGACGCGGTATTGCTGGGCGCCCGGCTCATGGCCACCGTCAGCCAGCCACGCAGCGCGCATGATCTGGCCCAGGCGCTCGACGTGTTCAGGCTTTGACCACAGCAGCATGTGCCAATGGGGGCAACCATCATGATGTGGCTCGGCCACCCGAAACCCGTACAGCGGCACGCCCGCCCGTTGCAGCGCGGCCCGGCACTTTGCCCAGGTGTTGCGCAGCCACTGTTGCGCCTGACGCGGCCCGGCCAGCGCCTCGCCCGCATAGGCCGGATTGGCGCCGCCCGCCATCAGTTGCGGGTGAAAGCGTGATGGCACCGTGTTGGTCGTGAACAGCCCCGCCATGCCCTGGGCCTGGGCCCATTCTTCACAGCCTCGAATGCGCGTCATCAGTTCGCCGCGCCGGATAGCCTTGTTCGACGTGCTCTTGTCGGCCGCTACCGCCAGCGTGATCACGTCACCATCGCGGCTTTCGATCTCGGTGGCCTCCAGCATCGCCCGGTTGTCACGCTGGCGCAGCATGCGCCGGGTCAGCGTGTCATCGGTGCAATAAAGCTGGGCTCGCGCCCTGACCTCGCCGCGCACGATGCCCAGGACCTCGCGCTTGCGCACCACGGCGCGGCGCAGTTGCCGGCGCCACCACAGCGCGCACTGTGCACGGGCCATCATGCCCGCCAGCCACTGAGCCGGCGGGTGCTGGCCTCGATCCCTGCCCGGCCAGTCATCGGCGCGCGCCTCCAGGCCCCGCACACGATCCAGCAGCCACGCGGCCGCCACCTCGACCGGCCCGGCCTGCAAGCTGGCAATCTCCCGCGCCAGCAGATCCGCCCGCGCCTGGGCCATGCCCTTGATGGCCGCGTCTGGCATGTGCGCATCGGTGATGGCCTCGCCGCGCGCCTCGCGCCGGGCCTCCAGATGCGCCAGCGCCTGGCGCAGCGGGCCGCGCCGCTGCAACTCGGTATTGCGCTCGACGCGCTCGACCAGCAGCGGCAGCCGGCCGTGACGGTCAATGAAGGCGTGTTCCCAGGCCTGCATCACTCACCGCAAAGGCAATCTATGCCCTCGCCCAAATCGTCCACCCAATCCCCCTGATCGCTGGCGAATTGAGCGAGCGCCGCATACCCCGGCTCATCCTTGCGAAACCTCGCACCGCGACCCTGCCCGATGCCCTCGGATTCCATGCGAGCCCACCAAATGACCCGATCCGGCTCGGCTTGCACAAGTGAAAGCCTTTGGCCCAAAGGCTTCAAAAAGCACAAGTCACAGTTACCGGCCAGCGTGCGCCCCCTGTACGTCCCGAGCCTCAGCCCGAACGTCTGCCGATCCCAAAACGACGCCACATCCCACACGCCGACGCCAGCATCAGCCAACGGCATGCACATGGTTTCGCTTGCGCTTTCTGTTGACCGGCCGCGCTCCCGGATCTTCGCCACCCGCCTGGGTTCGTCGGCCCTGATGCCGATAAAGGAATCCCACTCATCCCACCCCAAGGTTTTCAGCCACCGCCCAATCGGCCTTACCTTGAGCTCAGAAGTGCAAAACCTCGTGATAGGGTTTGGCAGGTAACCCCGCTTGCGAATGAGCGCCTCGAATGGCTCACCGGCCCGACTGGCCGACGCAAAATCGACAACCTCAAAGCCGGCCGCATCGTCTCGCCACTCCAGCCAAGTGATGGCCACGCCCCACTGCTGGCCGCACTCCTCTACAAACTCCAGCGTCGATTCATGTTCCTTGCCCGTGTTGGCGAACACGACGCGCAAGTCATCCCGCGCCGCGTTTGCATCCAGCACCTGCCGCAGCATGAATGCCGAAGTCCGGCCGCCCGAAAAGCTAACCGATGTCGGCCCCTTGATCACATAGGGATTCATGGCCGCAGCGCCCCCGCCTGGGCCAGTTCGCGCTGAAAGCGTTTGGCCGCCGCCGCCAGTTCAACGCGGGTGTTCGCCGGCAAGCTGGCCCAGGGCCGGCGCGCGAACTCTCGCGGGTCACCGTCCACGTCCTGGGTCAGCATCACCAGCGACAGGCGCACCGGAAGCGAGATCTCAGACCAGACGCGGCCCGGCCCCTCGTCCACGCGCTGCGCGATGGCTTCGCGCACAGCCAGCAGGGCAGGCTTTGCCGCCAGATAGGCGGCCGATGGTGCGCCGCTCATCACCTGCACCCACTCAGTTCAGCCGGCGCAGCCCACCATGGATTGCCGCCCGGCACGTCATCCAGGGCCTTGATCGACCAGCCGGTGACGCGCTCGACGCGCCCAGGCTTTGACACGTCGATCAGTTCCATCGCCTCCAGCAGCAGCACGCGCACCCTGGCGCTGCCCAGGGCCATGGTGCACACCATGCCCGCACGTTGCGTTACGGGCGCCGCCGTTACGGGCGCATCCTGTACGGGGTTTGCGCGGGCCGCCAGCACAGCCCACAGGCACCAGCCAGCGACGAACAGCACCAGCGCCAGCAGGCGCGCGGCTTGGTATTGGCGCCGGGTCATGACCGCGCCCCGATAATCCCCCGGCACTTTTCAACCAAGGGGATGACGTGAAAAAGCTGATGATTGCCGCCGCCCTGGTGGCACCGCTGGCCACCCTGGCCGGCACCAATGCCGTCTACAACGGCAAATGCAGGCACGCCACGGCCGGCACGCTCAAGTACGAAAACCGCTGCGATATCACCATCGCACCCGAAACCGCCGAGGGCAAAGTGATCGTCTACACGTGGACGCCCCCCACCGGAGGCGACACCGTTGTTGTCCGGATGTTCCGCACTGGCGCCGCCACGGTGAATGGCACGCCAGCCAAGACGCACCCGACGCTCGACGGGACGTTCCACCTTGTCACTTCCGAAAAGGACGACTACAGGTTTTCGAAGCCGCCGCCGAATCTGGCCCTGTGAACGCATAGATCCCCCGATCTGTCAATCAGCCGCCCCGCCCCGAAGGGGTCACGCGGGTTGCGGATCGGGGACTGACGCTGAATTGCCCCGCGTGACGGGCCGGACGTTACGTCAAAGCATATTTGACTGTCAACTGTCCTTTGACCTTGTACGTCTACGGGGAAACGACTACCGTCTGCCCGTTACGTACAGGAATCGGGGGATTCAATGAACGCTATCGAGTTGATCGACGCCGCCCAGGCCGCCCAGGGCCTGCCATCGGATTACGCCCTGGCCGCCCGCCTGGGCACCACGCGCGCTGCACTTTCCAGCTACCGCACCGGGCGGTCAAAGCCGGACGACACCACAGCCGCGAAGCTGGCCGAGATGGCAGGCCTTGACCCTGGCCAAGTCATCGCCTGGATGCACGCCGACAGGGCAAAAGACCCGGCTGCTCGCGCCATGTGGGAGTCCATCGCGGAGCGCCTGAAAGCCGGCGCCGCCACAGCCGCGTGCGCCATTTTGGCAGCGGGGATCAGCGGATCACCGGACGCGCAAGCCCGCGTCAGCGTTGAAAAATCGGCGCAGATGACCGCCGAAGCCGCCCAATTGACGGCTTATACATTGTCGCGCTTATTGAACGGGCGAAAGGCCGCCGCAGCGGCCATCGGTCCAACGGGGTGCGTCACCACTCTGCCGTGATGGGCCCTGTGGGCATGACGGGCGTGGGCAAGTTGCGAGAAGCTGCTTCTGCATTGGCGGAGGCTGCCGCAGCGCTCTTGGCGGCGGCCAGTTCGGCTTGCGAAGGCAAGACACCACTTGGCTTCACTTCCTTGCACACCACCACCATCTGCGCGGCCCGTTTGGCGGGAGACAGCCATTCGCCCGTGGCATTGAGCCAGCCGCGCACCCGTCCGTCTTCCTTTTCGGGGCGCTCTTCGTAGCCGGCCTGGCGCAGCACATCGCCGCCATTCGGGCACAGCCGTGTGGCTTCGCGGCGCAATGCGGTCAGCTCGCCGCCTTGCAACTCGTAGGCAGCCACATCGGCGCGGCCGGTGACCAGCGGTCGCACCGTGACCGTGCCGCTGCAGGCCGTCAGCATGGCCGCCCAGGCCAGCATGGCGGGCAGCGTGGTGCGGGCTCGCACGGGCTCAATCCGCCAAGCGGCCGTCCAGCTCGTCATCGGCCAGGTCGTCAGCGTCTTCCTGGTCCAGGGCAGCGTCCACCGCATTGGCCAGCATCGGCTTGTCCAGCGGGCGGCAAACGCGGCGCTGCAGGCGTTCCAGGCGCTCGGAGTGCTCGATCTGCGCCAGCACCCCTTGCGGGTCCAGCATCAGGGCAAACGGATTGGCGGGGCGGCGGCTGAGCGGTTGCATGGCAGTTCATCCTCTGGGTTGAACGGGCGTGCACACCGGTTGGGTCAGCCCGTGAGGCCAATGTAGAACCGCCCTGCAAAAGGCTGTAGTCGGCACACCGACATGCCGCGTGTCAGCGTTTGGATGACACGGCGGTCAGGCCAGGCGCCCTGCCGCTTGTCAGGCGATCAGCGCGCGGGCTCCGCTGCAACCGTCAAGCGAGCCACCAGGTAATCGCGGCCAGCCTGGCGGGCGAAGTCAACGGCCTGAAGGTTCAGATCGTTGCGCAGGCTGCGGTCTGCGCCTCGGCGCAGCAGCTCGTCCACCGCGGATTCGTGCCCGTATCTGGCAGCCAGCATCAGCGGCGTGCTGCCATTGGGTGAGCGGGCGTCCAGCTTGGCGCCCCGCGCCAACAGCTGGCTGATGGCCGTGCTGGGCATGTCGCAGGAGGCCGCGTAATGCAGCGGCGACCAGCCCGGCTGCAGCAGCGAATCAACGGCAGCGCCCTTCAGCAACAAGGTCTGAACCCAATCCTGCCGGCACCGGATGGCCGCCATCATCAGCGGTGTTTCGCCTGCGGCATTGGGCAGGTTCACGCGGGTATCAGGATGCGCAAGCAGCAGGCTTGCCACCTTGGGCGAGCCCTCGCGCATGCTCAGGTAAAGGGGTGTCTGCCCGCGCTCATCGCGCGAGGTCGAAGCCGCGCTGCAGCAACTCGCCCACCGTCAGGGCGTTGTCCACATTGACGGCCCTGAAGAAGTCATCATAGGCCCCGGCCTTGGCGCCAGAAACACCAAGCGCCACAGCCAGATACAAGGCTTTTCTTAACCAATTTCTCATGATCAATCAGGCCTGGGTTGAGCTGCCGGTCAACTTGAACAGGCGCTCAAAATTGCGCGTGGTGGCGGCAGCCACTTCTTCAAGGCTGACACCCTTGATGCGCGCCAGTTCGGCCGCCACATGGGGCACATAAGCGGGTGTGTTGAGCTTGCCGCGGTAGGGCACGGGGGCCAGGTACGGGCTGTCGGTTTCGATCAGGATGCGATCGAGCGGCACCAGGCGGGCCACTTCGCGCAGATCCTGGGCGGTCTTGAAAGTGAGGATGCCCGAGAACGAGATGTCAAATCCCAGATCGAGGGCGTGGCGGGCCACTTCTGCGGTCTCGGTGAAGCAGTGGAACACCCCGGTGATCGCCCTGCCCGCTTCGGCCTGGGCCGCCCGCAGCATGGCCACGGTGTCGTCCGATGCCGAACGGGTGTGGATGATCACCGGCTTGTCGGCCTCCCGGGCCACCGCCAGGTGCACCGCAAATCGGTCGCGTTGCCAGCCCATGTCGGCCACGGTGCGGCCGTTCAGGCGGTAGTAGTCCAGACCCGTCTCGCCAATGCCCACGACCTTGGGCAGGCCAGACAGCCCCAGCAAGCCTTCAAAAGTGGGCTCCGGGGTGTCGTCGTGGTCGGGATGCACCCCCGCTGTGCACCAGAAATTGTCGTGATCCAGGGCCAGCTGGTGCACGGCCTCAAAGTCGTCGAGCGTGACGCAGATGACCAGTGCGCGGTCAACCTGGGCCTGGGCCATGGCCTCACGAATGGTGCCCAGCTGGCTGAGCAGTTCAGGTGAGCTGAGGTGGCAGTGGGAATCGACGAACATCTTGGGAAACGATCACAAAGGGTGGCGGGCCGCTGCCCGGGCAGTGCACCTGGGCAGGCAGCCGCGCTGTGCAGCGTGGTCAGACTGTCTGCGTGGGCTTGGACGACGAGATGGCGGTGCCCAGGACTTCTTCGATCTTGAGCTTGAGGATGCGCGTCTTGTCATCCGCCGGAAAGCGGACGCCCACGCCCTGCGTGCGGCCGCCCGAGGCATTGGCAGGCGTGACCCACGCTACCTTGCCCGCAACCGGATAACGCTGCGGATCATCGGGCAACGACAGCAGCAGGTATATGTCTTCGCCCAGCCGATACGGGCGGTTGGTGGGCACAAACAGGCCACCATCCGTGAGCATGGGCATGTAGGCGGCATACAGCGCGCCCTTCTCCCGAAACACCAGCTGAATGACACTGGGGCGCGAGGCTGGCGTGGCGGCGCTGTCAGGGCTGGTCGCAGGGTCGTTCATTCGGCCAAGTGTAGCGAACCGGCTCAAGCCCAGACAGCCTTCGCACCCCCGACCAGTGATTCAATGAGTAACCCCGCGTTCCAGGCGTGTTCATCGTGGCGCGCCGCACGCACCAGTTGCTGCTGCCAGACTCGCAAGGCGGCGGCACTGGCCTTGTCCGGCCAGGTGGCCGTTGGAAAGAACCTCGCCTGTCCGCCTGCGGCCAGGCATTGCGCGTCCAGCGACACCTTCAGAAGCAGATCCACGACGCGCGGAATCGGCCGGCCGCTCAGCGGGCTGGCATCACCGCGGGCCGTGCGACGTGGAAACTCGCTGAGCCATTCGTGTGTCAGGCCTTCATGGGCCCAGGCCAGCGCCTCCAGTGGGCTGCCCCCGGCCACGGCCAGCAGGCTGTCGGGCTGTGCCACACCCTGTGCCCGCAGCCAGGCCAGTGCTTCCTGCTCATCGGGCAGGCGCATCGCCAGCTTCTGGCAGCGGCTGCGCACCGTGGGCAGCAGGCGCTCAGGATCGGCGCTGGTCAGCAGCAGCCGCAGTTGGCCTGGGGGTTCTTCCAGGGTCTTGAGCAGTGCATTGGCCGCCACCGTGTTCAGGGCATCCGCCGGATGCACCACCAGCACCTTGCCGCGGCCGCGGCCACTGGTTTGCTGGCCCCAGGCGATGGCCTGGCGCACCTGTTCCACCTTCAGTTCGCGGCTGGGCTTGGCATCGGCCTTGTTGAGCTTGCTGTCTTCATCATCCACCCAGCCCAGTTGCACCCGCAGCGCCTCGGGGATGACCAGCAGCAGATCGGGGTGGATGCGCGTGGCCACCAGGTGGCAGCTGGCGCAGTGCCCGCAAGGTTGCACCTGCCGTTGATCGGGCGGCGCCTCGCACAAGGCCCATTGCGCCAGCAGCAAGGCCATTTCCAGATGCCCGACGCCGGCGGGCCCGTGCAGCAGCAGGCCGTGCGCCTGGGCCAGTGACGCCGACGCGGCCAAGGGCGCCTTCAGCCAGGGCAGGGGCAACTGGCCTTGCGGCCCAACCCCCACTTGCAGCCCGACAGCCGCGCCCGACTTGGCGGTGGCCACTTACCAGGCCCTTTCGAGCATGGCCGCCATCACGGCCTCCCAGACGGCTTCGCGCGGCTGGTTGGCATCGATGCGCATAAAACGCTCGGGTGCGGCCTGCGCGCGCTGCGCATAGGCCGCACTCACGCGCTCAAAAAACTCGATGTCCTCACGCTCCAGGCGATCGGCAGCGCGGGCGGCGGCCCGGCGGGACGCCGCCACCTCGGCAGGGATGTCAAACCAGAAGGTGAGATCCGGCTCGATGAAGCCGGCAGGGCTGGTTTGCACCCAATTGGACAACTGCGTCAGCACATCGCGGTCAAAGCCACGGCCACCGCCCTGGTAGGCAAAGGTGGCGTCGGTGAAACGGTCGCACACCACCACGGCGCCGCGTGCCAGGGCCGGCGCGATCACCACACGCAGGTGGTCTCGGCGGCCTGCAAAAACCAGCAGGGCCTCGGTCAGGGCGTCCATTTCCTTTTGCAAAAACAAGCTGCGGATGTCTTCGCCCAGCGGCGTGCCGCCGGGTTCACGGGTGAGCTTGACCTCGCGCCCCTGCTCGCGCAGCCATTGGGCCAGCGCGTCGATGTGCGAAGACTTGCCAGCGCCGTCAATGCCTTCAAAGCTGATGAATCGTCCGGGTTTGCTCATCGTTTGGAGCCTGCGCTGGGTGACTGGCCACGAATGTATTGGTTGACCGCGCGATTGTGCGTGTTCAGGTCTTCGCTGAACGCACTGCTGCCATCACCACGCGCCACAAAGTACAGGGCCTTGGTGCTGGCCGGCTGCACGGCTGCGCGCAAGGCGGCCAGGCCGGGCATCGCAATGGGTGTGGGGGGCAGGCCCTTGCGCGTGTAGGTGTTGAAGGGCGTGTCAGTCTGCAGATCACGCTTGCGCAGGTTGCCGTCAAAGTCGGCGCCCAGGCCGTAGATCACGGTCGGGTCGGTTTGCAGCGGCATGCCCAGGCGCAGGCGGTTGATGAACACGCCGGCAATCTGGCTCCGATCAGCCGGGCGGCCGGTTTCTTTCTCGACGATGGAGGCCAGCACCAAGGCCTGCTCGGGGCTGCTCAGGGGCAGATCGGTCTGGCGCTCGGCCCATACCGCCGCCAGTCGCCTGGCCTGCATCTGGGCCGCGCGGCGCAGCACCGTCACATCGCTGACGCCCCGGCTGTAGACGTAGGTGTCCGGAAAGAATCGGCCCTCGGCGGGCACCCCCGGCAGGCCGATCTCGCGCATCAGTTGCTCGTCTGTCCAGCCCGTGCTGCTGTGCTTGAGGTGGGGGGCCTTGTCCAGCTCGGCCCTGAATTGGCGGAACGTCCAGCCCTCGATCAGGCGCACACGCTCGTAGGCCTCGTCGCCCTGCACCATCTTGGCCAGCAGCGCTCGCGGCGTGATGCCGGGCTCCAGTTCGTAGCTGCCGGCGCGGATGCGCTTGGCCTGGCCACTCCAGCGAAACCACTGGTACAACAGTGCCGGCTGGGTTTGAACGCCGGCCTTCACCCAGGCCTGCGCCACGTCCCGCGGGGGCGTGCCGGGCTCGATGGACAACTCGACCGAGGCACTGGCCAGCGACAGCGGCTGCTGCACCCACCACCAGGCCGCCGCAGCGGCAGCCAGCAGGGCCAGAAGCAGCATCAGGGTCAGGTTGCGCAGGGCTCTCATGCGGCGCCGTTGCCGAAGGGGCAATCCTGTGGCGAGGGTGGTGTCAAAGGGCCGTGATGATAATCGGCACATGATCGATCCAACCTTTCAGGGCGGCGCTGTCCGCCTCAGCCATTGGGGCGTGATCCGCGCCCAGGGTGCCGATGCGGCGTCGTTCCTGCATGGCCAGCTCACACAGGACGTGACCGCCCTGCCCGCCCACCAAGCCAGGCCAGCGGGTTATTGCTCGGCCAAGGGCCGGCTGCTGGCCAGTTTTGTGATGACGCGGCCCGACCGCGACACGGTTGAGCTGCTGTGCAGCGCCGATCTGCTGGCCCCCACGCTCAAGCGGCTGTCGATGTTTGTGCTGCGCGCGAAGTGCAAGATGAGCGATGCCAGCGCCGAACTGGCCGTCTGGGGCCTGGCCGGCCCGGCTGCCCAGGCCTGCCTGGGCGATTCGGCCCCGGCCGCGGCCTGGGGCGTGCAGGCGCATGGGGCATCGCGGGTGCTGCGTTTGCCCGACGCGGCTGGCCAGGCTCGATTTCTGGTGCTGCAGGCAGCCGATCAGGCGGCCCCTGAACTGCCCGCGCTGGACGTGGCCGCCTGGGACTGGCTGGAGGTGCAAAGTGGCGTGGCCCGCATCACCGCCGCCACGGTCGAGCAGTTTGTGCCCCAGATGGTCAACCTGGAGTTGGTGGGCGGCGTGAACTTTCAAAAGGGTTGTTACCCCGGCCAGGAAGTGGTGGCACGCAGCCAGTACCGGGGCACGCTCAAGCGCCGTTCACTGATGTTCACCGGAGCGGCTGCCGCCCAACCCGGTCAGGAGGTGTTTGCGCCAGCCGACCCCGACCAGCCCGCCGGCATGGTGGTGCTGGCTGCGGCGCGGCCTGGCCAGGCTGGCACCTGGGACGCGCTGGTCGAGGTGAAGCTGGGCCTGGCCGAGCAGGCCGGCCTGCACCTGGGCTCGGCCACTGGCCCGGGCCTGCAGCCGGCCACCCTGCCCTACGCCATTCCCAGCGACCAGGCCTGAGCAAACGGGCACGCGGCGATGCGCTTGTACGTCTACTACAAGGTGCCGCAGGCCCGGCTGGACGATGTGGTGCGGGCTGCGCACGCCATGCAGGCAGGCCTGCGGCAGCAATTTGCCGGCCTGCAATGTGCCTTGCTGCGGCGGCCCGAGCTGCGTGACGGCGAGGTGACCGTGATGGAAACCTATGAAGGCACGGTGCCGCCCGCGCTGGAAGCCCACCTGGTGCAAGCTGCGGCCACCCTGCCGCAGCCGCGCCACACCGAGCGGTTCATCGGCCTGGGCTGATCGCCGCGAAGGGGCTCAGGGCTGTCGTGCCATCTCGATGTGCGGGATGCCTGCTTCGACAAAGGGCTCGCCCTGGGCCACAAAACCCGCTCGCTGGTAAAACGCCGCAGCCGAGGCCTGGGCATGCAGGATGACCTGGTGGTCACCACGCTGGCGGGCGGCCTGGGCCAAGGCCTCCAGCACCTGGCGTCCGATGCGGCTGCCCCGCATGCTGGCCATCACGGCCATGCGGCCGATGCGGCCCACACCCGGCGCGTGCTGCAACAGGCGCCCTGTGGCCAGGGCCTGGCCCATGCGGTTGGTGGCCACGGCATGCACGCAGTGGGCATCGGCAGCGTCCCATTCCATGTCGGCCGGAATGCCCTGCTCTTGCACGAACACGGCGGTGCGCAGGGCGCTGGCAGCGCTGCCCAGTTGATCCCAGCTGCCCACTTGCACGTCCAGCACCGGCTCACCGGCTTCAAATGCCGTCAACACGGCCCGCAGCGCGGCCGGCACCGGCTGGCTGGTCTGGGTGTCGGGGTTGGCGAACACATACACCAGCTCACCACTGACCAGCAGTTGCTCACCCCTGAACACGGCGCAGGCCAGCGTCATCGAGCTGGTGCCGACGCGGGCGGTCTTGACGCCCACATCCAGCATCTCGTCATAACGCGCCGATGCCGCGTACTCGACCGTGGCCTTGCGCACAAACAGATCACCCGCCAGCGCCGCCATGGTGTCGTGGTACGGCAGCGCCAAAGCCCGCCAGTAGCCGGCCACGGCGGTGTCAAAGTACATCAGGTAGTGGCCGTTGAAGACGATCTTCTGCAGATCCACCTCCACCCAGCGCACACGCAAGCGCTCGAAGAATCGAAACTGGTCTCGGGTGATGGCTTCGGGTGTGCTCATGAGCTCAGGTTCCAGGCTTGTTGCAGGGCGGTCGCGGCAGCGGCTTGCGCCTGGCCTGCCTGCGGGATGGCGCGGCCCATCTTGATGAAGTCGTGGGTGAGGCCGCGGTACAACTCCAGATCCACCGGCACCCCGGCCAGGCGCAGGCGGTCGGCATAGGCCAGGCCTTCGTCCACCAGCGGGTCGCACTCGGCCAGGATGACGCAGGCCGGCGCCACGCCGTCCAGGTCATCGGCTTCCAGTGGTGCAAAGCGCCAGTCGTGGCGCTGGCTGCGGTCGATGTAGTGGTCAAAAAACCAGGCCACATTGGCCGAGTCCAGCAGAAATCCGTTGGCAAACAAGGCATGTGAGCCGGTGTCCATGTTGGCCGTGGTGCCGGGGGTGATCAGCAGTTGCAGGGCCAGGCGCAGGCCGATGTCACGGGCATGCAGGGCGCTGGCAGCAGCCAGTGTGCCGCCCGCGCTGTCGCCGCCCACGGCCAGTCGGGCGCCGTCCAGGCCCAGCGTGGCGGCCCCGCCTTCGGCCAGCCAACGCATGGCCTGCCACGCGTCATCCACCGCGGCCGGAAACCGATGCTCGGGTGCCAGGCGGTAATCCAGGGCCAGCACCGCACCGCCCGAGCGCAGGGCCAGTTGGCGGCACAGGCTGTCGTGGGTTTCAAGGCCGCCGATCACGAAGCCACCGCCGTGCAGGTACAGCAGCACCGGCAAGCGCGCGTGGCTGGGTGCGTACAGGCGTGCTGCGCACACATGGCCGTTGCCTGCGGGCACCTGCACGTCCTGCACGCGGGCCAGCGGCGCACGCGGGGGCTCCAGCACTTCGGCGGCCTTGTCGTAGGCCTGGCGCGCCTGCTCGGGGGTCATGGCATGAAAGGGCGTGCGCTGGGCGCGCCCGATACGGTCCAGCAGGCCTGCCATGGCGGGGGTCAGTAATTGCCTTGTCACCAAGATTTCAGCGGTTGAAGCGGGGCTGCAAGCATACTTGGCCCCGCGCTGGTGAACCCCAACAACAGGAGACCTTTCCCCGTGGCCCGCATCCTCTACCTCACGCAAATCGACATTGACCACGGCGCCATCCAGGGCCTGCCCCAAGAATGCGCCCGCATCGGCATGAACAAGCCGCTGGTGGTCACCGATGTGGGCGTGCGGGCCGCTGGCGTGCTGGATCTGGCCCTGGCCCCGCTGGCTGGC
>Ga0228698_1000666_pt1 | contig 22386 bp, 18 predicted proteins | sample McNCre117_Aug_MG_FD_178015 | JGI IMG/M metagenome (GOLD analysis project Ga0228698, IMG submission 178015) | Freshwater microbial communities from McNutts Creek, Athens, Georgia, United States - 1-17_Aug_MG | ecosystem: Environmental > Aquatic > Freshwater > Creek | place: USA: Georgia...
ACAAAGACGTGCTGGAAAGTGATGCCTTGCCGGTGACGTCTTTGCCACCCGGTTCGGTGATTCTGGCTGCCGACGATTCGGCGGTGGCCCGCATGATGATCGAGCAAGGTCTCAAGGCAATGAATATCCCCTACATCATGACCAAGAGCGGCAAAGAGGCCTGGGACAAACTCAACGCCATGCATGCTGAAGCGCAACAGCAGGGCAAGAAAATCCGGGACAAAGTGGCGCTGGTGCTGACCGATCTGGAAATGCCCGAGATGGACGGCTTCACGCTCACCCGCAACATCAAGCAGGACCCGCGCTTTGGCGGTCTGCCAGTCGTGATCCACTCATCGCTGACTGGCAGCACCAATGAAAGCCACGTCAAGACCGTGGGCGCCGACGCCTATGTGGCCAAGTTTGTCGCTGAAGAACTTGGCGCCACGATCCGGCAGGTGCTGGAGCGCTGATTTGGTGTTTGACGCCACCTGCAAGAGTTTTCCGCTCTCTGCGGGGGCACTGAGCAGCGAGGCGATTGCAGCGCAGGGCTGGAATGTGCTGGCCGACGACCTGGCCTACCCAACGGCCGTGCTCAAGCGCTCCGCCCTGAACCACAACATTACCTGGATGCAGCGCTTTGCCACGCGCAAAGGCGTGCATCTGGCGCCCCACGGCAAGACCACCTTATCGCCCGAGTTGTTTCGCATGCAACTGGAGGCCGGTGCCTGGGGTCTTACGTTTGCCACCATATTCCAGTTGCGCACCGGTGTTGAAGCGGGAGTGCGCCGCGCCATCATCGCCAACCAGGTGCTGGGCCCGGCCGATCTCGCCGGGCTAGGTGCTCTCCTGCAGGCGCACGCGGATCTGGAAGTCTGGTTTCTGGTGGATTCGCTGGCGCAGTTGCGGCTGATTGAGCAGTGGTTTGTGCAGCAACCCGTGAGCAGGCCCTTTGACGTGTTGCTCGAAATGGGCGTGCCCGGCAAGCGCACCGGATGCCGCAGCCTGGCGCAAGCGCTGGAACTGGCGCAGGCTTGTGCCCAATCGCCTGCGGTGCGCCTGTGCGGACTGGAATGCTACGAAGGCAATGCCGCCGTGTGCGACAGCGCGCACGATGTGCGGGCCGTCTCCGATCTGGTTCGCCGTACGCTGGAAGTTGCGCGGGCCTGCGACGCACAGAGCCTGTTTGCACACGACAGCATCTTGCTCACGGCGGGTGGGTCGGCGGTGTTTGATCTGGTGTTGCCGCTGTTGACCGCCGGCGGTTTGAGCAAACCCGTCGAAGGGGTTTTGCGTTCAGGTTGCTACATCACCCACGACCACGCGCACTACACGCGTTACCTGAAACTGGTGGAGCAGCGCGAGGGCTTGCAGGAATCGCTCCGACCGGCGCTCGAAGTCTGGACCATGGTGCAGTCGGTGCCCGAGCCGGGGCTGGCTTTTCTGAGTTGCGGGCGGCGCGACATTTCATACGACATCGAGTTACCCATGCCGCAGGCACTGGCCCGCGCCGGCGTGCGCGACGCAAGCGGTATGCAGCGCCCGCCGGCGGACTGGCGCATTACCGCACTGAATGACCAGCACGCCTATCTGCAATTCGACCCGAACGGCATCGTGCCCGCGGTGGGCGACCGGGTGGTGCTGGGCCTTTCACACCCCTGCACGACGTTTGACAAATGGCGCTGGATGGTGGTCGCAGAAGACGACTACCGGGTCTCGGGTGCGATACATACAGAGTTTTAACGGCCCGGTATTTGGCTACACTCTGCCCACGCCGCACCCGCCCTATCCGGTCCGGGTTGCATTGAAAGTTGCCCACAAGGCAGCAAATAAAACTTGGAGACTTCTCACATGAATGCCCCGCTGGATAGCCGCATCCCGTCCGACGCTTCCCCCTTGCCCGATCCTGTACGCAAGACGCTGGAAACTGTCAGCCTCGACGACAAATACACCCAGGAACATGGCCCCGCTTTCATGAGCGGCGTGCAGGCACTGGTGCGCCTGCCCATGCTGCAACGCGTGCGCGACCAGCAATTGGGCAAGAACACCGCTGGGTTCATCAGTGGCTACCGTGGCTCACCCCTGGGAACCTACGACCAGTCGCTGGTCAAGGCGCAAAAACACCTTCAGGCCCACCACATCGTGTTCCAGCCGGGGGTGAACGAAGAACTGGCCGCCACCGCGTTATGGGGGACCCAGCAACTCGGCTTTGCGCCACCTGGCACTAACAAATACGACGGTGTGTTTGGCATCTGGTATGGCAAGGGCCCGGGTGTGGACCGCTGTTCCGATGTGTTCAAACACGCCAACATGGCGGGCACCACGCCCTGGGGCGGGGTAATTGCGGTGGCCGGCGACGACCACATTGCCAAGAGCAGCACCGCGGCCCACCAGAGCGACCATATCTTCAAGGCCTGTGGCTTTCCGGTGTTCTTTCCAGCCAACGTGCAGGAAATATTGGACTTGGGCCTGCACGCCTTTGCCATGAGCCGTTTTTCGGGCGTCTGGGCGGGCATGAAGACGATTCAGGAAATCGTGGAGTCGAGTGCCACGGTGATGGTGGACCCCGGCCGCGTGCAGATCCAAACCCCGACCGACTTTGTGCTGCCGCCCGGCGGTCTGCATATCCGCTGGCCCGACGCAGCGCTGGAGCAGGAGGCGCGGCTGTTTGACTACAAGTGGTACGCCGCGCTGGCTTACATCCGCGCCAACCGGCTGAATTACAACGCCATCGAAGGCCCGAATGACCGCTTTGGCATCATCGCCAGCGGCAAGGCCTACAACGATACGCGCCAGGCTTTGCTGGACCTGGGCCTGGACGACGCTACCTGCCGGCGCCTGGGGATTCGCCTGCACAAAGTGGGCGTGGTGTGGCCGCTGGAGGCCCAGCTCACCCGGGAATTTGCCACCGGCCTGCAAGAAATCCTGGTGGTCGAAGAGAAGCGCCAGGTCATTGAATACCAACTCAAGGAAGAGCTGTACAACTGGCGCCCGGATGTACGGCCCACGGTGTTGGGCAAGTTCAATGAGGTCGAAACCGAAGACCGTTTTGGTGCGGGCGGCGAGTGGTCCATGCCCAACCCCACGGCCAACACACTTTTGCGCGCCAATGCCGACCTGAGCCCGGCCTTGATTGCCCGCGCCATCGCCCAGCGCATCAAAAAGCTGGGACTCGATGCCGATACCGCAGCGCGCATTGATGCCCAGCTGGCCATCCTGCAAGCCAAAGAACAGGCCATGCAGGCCATCACGCTCCAAAGCGGCCAGGGCCCGCAGCGCCAGCCCTGGTTTTGCTCCGGTTGCCCGCACAACACATCCACCAAGTTGCCCGAAGGCTCGCGCGCCATGGCCGGCATCGGCTGCCATTTCATGACCATCTGGATGGACCGCGACACCGTGGGCTTCACCCAAATGGGCGGGGAAGGGGTGCCGTGGGTCGGTCAGCAGCCCTTCAGCACCGACCAGCACATGTTCGCCAATTTGGGCGATGGCACCTATTTCCACAGCGGTCTGCTGGCCGTGCGCCAGAGCATTGCGGCCGGTGTGAATATCACCTACAAGATTCTCTACAACGATGCCGTGGCCATGACCGGCGGCCAGCAAGTGGGCGAGCGGCCTGAAGGCCACAGCGTGGTGCAGATTGCCCAAAGCATGCGCGCTGAAGGGGCCGTCAAGATCACCATCGTCACAGATGAACCGGACAAATACGCCGGCGTTTCGGGCTTGCCAGAGGGCATTGCCATCGAGCACCGCGACACGCTGGACGCGGTGCAACGCGCGTTCCGGGAGATCAAAGGCACCACCGTCATCATTTACGACCAGACATGCGCCACCGAGAAGCGCCGTCGCCGCAAACGCGGCACGCTGGCGGACCCGGCGCGGCGCGTGGTGATCAACGAAGCCGTGTGCGAGGGGTGTGGCGACTGCAGCGTGCAAAGCAATTGCATCAGCGTGGAGCCCTTGGAGACGGAGCTGGGCCGCAAGCGGCAGATCAACCAAAGCACCTGCAACAAAGACCTGTCGTGCGTGAACGGCTTTTGTCCGAGCTTCGTCACGGTCGAAGGTGGCAAGCTCAAAAAGCCCAAGGCCGCGGGCGCAGCCGCAGCCGCGTCCACGGGGGCGCTTGCCGCGTTGCCCGCACCCGCCGTTGCCGATCTGGCGCAGGTGCCGGGCGGCGTCTGGGGCATTGTGGTGGCGGGGGTAGGTGGTACGGGTGTGATCACCATTGGCCAGCTACTGGGCATGGCCGCGCACATCGAGGGCAAGGGCATCGTCACGCAAGACGCGGGCGGACTCGCGCAAAAGGGTGGCGCCACCTGGAGTCATGTACTCATTGGCCACACGCAGGACGCCATTCGCACGACCCGCGTCGGCATGGCAGGCGCCGACCTGATCATCGGGTGCGACCCGATCGTGGTGGCGGGCAAAGAAACCCTGACGCGGATGCGCCCGGGCCGCACCCATGTGGCGCTCAACACCAACAGCGCACCTACTGCCGGATTTGTGAAAAACGCCAATTGGGCCAACCCGGGCGAGCAGTGCGTGGCCGACATCGGCGGCGTGGTGGGTGAGGCATCCATGGGCACCTTCAATGCCGATGCACTGGCTTTGCAGGTGTTGGGCGACAGCATTTATGCCAACCCCATGATGCTAGGCTTTGCCTGGCAAAAGGGATGGGTGCCGCTGGCGCGCGCATCGCTCATGCGCGCCATTGAGCTCAATGGCGTTGCGGTGGACAACAACAAGACCGCCTTTGATTGGGGTTGCCGTGCTGCGGCAGACCCGCACAGCGTGCAGCGCCTGGTGCTGCCGGCGCAGACCATCGCTTTTACGCCGCGCCGCAAGCCGGGCAAAGAGTCGCTGGAGGCTGCCATTGCGTACCGGGCGGATTACCTGACCCGATACCAGAACGCCGCGTACGCAGAAGGTTATTGCCAGTTCGTGGAGCGCGTGCGGGCTGCAGAGTCTCCGCTGGGCGCTGACGCGCCCCTGCCGCTCACCGAAGCCGTGGCCCGCTATCTGTTCAAGCTCATGGCCTACAAGGATGAGTACGAGGTGGCCCGCCTGCACTGTGATGCGGCCTTTGCCGCCAAGCTGCAGGCCCAGTTTGAAGGCGACTACCAGGTCAATTTCCACCTGGCACCCCCACTGTTTGCCAAGCGCAATGACAAAGGAGAGTTGCAAAAGGCGAAGTACGGCCCATGGATGGGCCGGGCGCTCTGGTTACTGGCTGCAGGAAAGGTGCTGCGTGGCACACCACTCGACCCGTTTGGCCACAGCGAAGAGCGAAAGGCCGAGCGCGCCCTGATTGAGCAATACCGAAGCGCGGTGGAGCACATGCTGCCTGCGCTGAACGCTGCGAACCGCGATGCCGCCGCCGCGTTTGCCCGTGTGCCGGAGCAGATTCGTGGCTTCGGCCATGTGAAGGCGCGCCATCTGGCTGCAGCGCGGCAGCAATGGACGGTGCTGCTGGAGCAATTCCACAAAGCTGGCTAGGGCGGGCGGCGGTTCAAAGCACCTGCAAGGGCTGGGCCCAAGGGCCCGCCACCTTACAATGTCGGGTTGTCCCTCATCCTGCGGGTTGGTCCGTGCGTGGCTGCTTGCGGGGGGACCTTGACTTGTTTAATCCCCTTCTTGTGGAGTTTGCCTGTGTTCATTTCTTCTGCTTTTGCCCAAACCGCTCCTGCCGCCGCTGGCGGTGACGTGCAGTCCTCTTTGATGAACATGCTGCCCTTGGTGCTGATGTTTGTGGTTTTGTATTTCGTCATGATCCGTCCCCAGATGCGCAAGCAAAAGGAAGTCAAGGCCATGATCGACGCACTGGTCAAGGGTGACGAGGTCGTTACCGTGGGCGGCATGCTGGGCAAGATCACCAAGCTCAGCGACAACGCCTTGGGTCTGGAAGTGGCCAATGGCGTGGAAGTTCAAATCCAGCGCAATGCGGTTGTTCAAGTGCTGCCCAAGGGCACGATCAAGTAAGTCAATTAACCCAACTCTGGCGCGATCATGAACCGTTACCCGGTATGGAAGTACGCGATCATTCTGGTCGCGCTGTTGGTGGGCGGGCTGTATGCCCTGCCCAATGTGTTTGGCGAAGCCCCTGCCGTTCAGGTGTCCGTTGCCAAGACGGGCATGCATTTGGACACGGCATCGCTGGCGCGTGTTGAAGACGCTCTCAAAGCGGCTGGAATCCCTGCCGACGCGGTTGCGCTGGATGGTGCTTCCATCAAGGCCCGTTTTGCCAGTACCGACACGCAACTCAAGGCCAAGGACGCGATTCAAAAGGCCTTGAACCCTGACGCTGCCGATCCGGCCTATGTGGTGGCGCTGAATTTGTTGAGCCGTTCGCCGGCCTGGTTGAGCGGATTGCACGCCTCGCCCATGTATCTGGGGCTGGATTTGCGCGGCGGCGTGCACTTCATGCTGCAAGTGGACATGCAGGCCGCGCTGACCAAGCGCGCCGAGTCGCTGGCCGGTGACATCCGTACCACGCTGCGCGAAAAAAATGTGCGCCATAGCGGCATCAGCCGCAACGGCCAGACCATCGAGGTCAAGTTCCGTGACACCCAAACCATGGATGCCGCCAAAATCGTCATTCAGGACCAATTTGCCGAGCTGACCAGCACCGAGTCGCCCGATGGCACCGAATTCAAACTGGTAGCCAGCATCAACCCGGTGGCCGGCCGCAAGATTCAAGAGCAGGCGCTCAAGCAAAACATCACCACCCTGCACAACCGGATCAATGAGCTGGGCGTGGCTGAGCCGGTGATTCAGCAGCAGGGACTGGACCGTATCGTGGTGCAGCTGCCGGGCGTTCAGGACACCGCCAAGGCCAAAGACATTCTGGGCCGCACCGCCACGCTGGAAATCCGCATGGTGGAAGAGGGCGCCGAAGCCCGCGCCGCTGAGAGCGGTACCGGTCCGGTGCCGTTTGGTACTGAGCGCTTCCTGGAGCGCAGTGGCGCACCGGTCATCGTCAAGAAGCAGGTCATCCTGACGGGCGAAAACCTGACGGACGCCCAGCCCGGCTTTGACAACCAGACCCAGGAAGCCGCCGTTCACCTGACGCTGGACGCAAAAGGCGCCCGCATTTTCCGCGACGTGACGCGCGAGAGCATCGGCAAGCGCATGGCCATCCTGTTGTTTGAAAAGGGCAAGGGCGAAGTCGTGACTGCGCCGGTCATCCGCTCTGAAATCGGTGGAGGCCGGGTGCAGATTTCCGGCCGCATGACGACCTCGGAAGCCGCAGACACCGCCTTGCTGCTGCGTGCCGGCTCATTGGCAGCCCCCATGGAGATCATTGAGGAGCGCACTATTGGCCCGTCCTTGGGAGCCGAAAACATTGCCAAGGGCTTCAATAGCGTGACCTGGGGTTTTGTGGCCGTGGCCGTTTTCATGTGTGTCTACTACATGCTCTTCGGCATGATTTCCAGCCTCGCGCTGGCGGTGAATCTGTTGCTGTTGGTGTCGGTTTTGTCCATGTTGCAAGCCACGCTGACCCTGCCCGGTATGGCCGCCATGGCGCTGGTATTAGGTATGGCGATTGACTCCAATGTGCTGATCAACGAGCGTGTCCGTGAAGAACTGCGCAACGGGTCTTCCCCGCAAGCGGCGATCCACGCCGGGTACGACCGTGCCTGGGCCACCATCATCGACTCCAACGTCACGACCTTGATCGCCGGTCTGGCTTTGCTGGCTTTCGGTTCGGGTCCGGTGCGTGGTTTTGCCGTGGTGCACTGCCTGGGTATCTTGACCAGCATGTTTTCGGGCGTCTTCTTCTCACGGGGTGTCGTCAATCTCTGGTATGGTCGCCAGAAAAAGCTCAAGAGCGTTTCCATCGGCACCGTGTGGAAGTCCGATGCGGGCAGCGAAGTCGCCAAGAGCTAAAAGGGAAGAAGAACCATGGAATTTTTCAAAATCCGCCGCGATATTCCGTTCATGCGGAATGCGCTGGTGTTCAACGCGATCTCCGGCCTGACCTTCCTGGCGGCCGTTTTCTTCCTGTTTACGCGCGGCCTGCACCTGTCGGTGGAGTTCACCGGCGGTACGCTGATGGAAGTCAGTTACTCCCAACCGGCTGACCTTAATGCCATTCGCACCACGGTGGATGGCCTGGGCATTAACGACGTGCAGGTGCAAAACTTTGGCACCGCGCAAGACGTCCTGATTCGCATGCCGGTGCAAAAGGGCAGCAACTCTGCCCAGCAAAGTGAAACGGTGCTGACCGCCTTGAAGGCCCAAGATGCCGGTGCCGTGCTGCGGCGCACGGAATTTGTCGGCCCGCAAGTGGGGGATGAACTGGCGGCCGATGGCTTGAAAGCGCTTGCCTGCGTAGTGGCCGGCATCATGCTGTATCTGGCCATCCGCTTTGAGTGGAAGTTTGCCGTGGCGGCCATCATTGCCAATTTGCACGACGTGGTCATCATCCTGGGCTTTTTTGCTTTCTTTCAGTGGGAATTCTCGTTGCCGGTGCTGGCAGCCGTGCTGGCTGTTTTGGGCTATTCGGTGAACGAATCGGTGGTTATTTTTGACCGGATTCGGGAGAACTTTCGCCGCTACCGCAAGATGAACACGGTTGAAATCATCGACAACGCGATCACTTCCACCATCAGCCGCACCATCATTACCCACGGCTGCACGCAGCTCATGGTGTTGTCCATGCTGCTGTTTGGTGGCGCCACGCTGCATTACTTTGCATTGGCGCTCACTATTGGAATTTTGTTCGGTATCTATTCGTCTGTTTTTGTGGCAGCTGCTATTGCTATGTGGTTAGGGATCAAGCGCGAAGACCTTATAAAAGGCGGCGTGAAAAAAGAAGAGGATCCGAACGACCCGAATGCAGGTGCCACGGTTTAATATCTGGTAACTATGGCAAGTCAACCTAGCCTCATGACACGTTTGCAGTTCGGCAAGTCGTTGCGCGAACGCTTTGTTGCAGACGTTAGCAAGGGGATGGTGAATGTCGGTGCGGATGTGCAAGTGCGCCTGACAGACCTGATCGATGAGGTTTGCCCCCCGCGTGAAATGCAACCTCGACGCGATGCGTGGTTGGCTTATCGGGATGCGCGCAACGTCTGGGTGCGCCAAACCATCAAGGGCTGGCAGGCCTGTCTCGAGCCTGGTGAGGTCAAAAACACCACGACCGGTCTGGACAGCGGCATGTTGTCCTTGGTCGGTACGGACGAAGTTGAAAACAAGATACTGGCATCCCGCCTCGTCATGGTGGTGACTGACAAAGTATTTGCTGAACTCGATGACTTGCGTGTGCGCGTCAAGTTTCTGGAAGACGTCGAGGATTTGAACGAACGCGATGTGTTCAGACCCGAAGTGCTGATTCAGATTCTGGTGGAAGAGTGGGTGAAGTCGGGTATGAGCGCGGAGATGTGGCCGCACATCAGCGACACGGTACAGCGCAATCTGACCAAGTGCATGAATGAAGCCTACAAAGGTGTCAATGCATTGTTGGTTAGCAAAGGTGTCATGCCGGTCATTGAGTTGAAAGACCGCGTCAAGGCACCCAAGTCGATGGGTGGCGCTCCCAACCGCGCACCACGTACCCCGGAATCTGCGACGGATTTCAATTCCGCCATGCGACAGCCCTATGCGCCAACCGGACGTGGGGGCGAGACGAAACCGGCTCCCAACAGTGGATTTTTGTCCGGTCGGGGCGGTGCTGCGGAGCAGTCAACCCAAGCAGGGCATGTTCATTCCGGCGCTACTTCAACGGATGAAGAGACCCGTCTGCTGTCTGCTGGCACGCCGTTGGCGCGCGCCAAGTTGAAGGCCCAAGGTGTGTTGGGGCAGCTTAAGCGTTTGTTTGTTAGTCACGCGGGCCCGGAATTCGAGCGTACGGAATACCACCGGCCGTCGCGCGCTTTGCAGCGCGCCATTGCGCCAGAGGTCATGGCGGCCCGCTATGCCGCGGGTGGGACGCTATTTGAAGATTACACCCCGGAAGGTGTGGCCCGTTTGGCCGTCGATTTGCGCGAGCGAACGGCTGAACTGAAACAAAAAGCCGAAACCAAGGGTGAGAAGGCCACGATTGAAATTGTGGCGTTGATGTTTCAGGCCATCCTGGCCGAAGAGCGTATTCCGCCCGGCGTTCGCGTCTGGTTTGCCCGTCTTCAAATGCCGGTTTTGCGCGTGGCGCTGGAAGACCCGGAATTTTTCAGCACCACAGACCACCCGGCTCGGCTGTTGATTGACCGCATGGGTTCCTGCGTCATGGGGTTTGACGGTACCGATGTGCAAAGCGCTGCCATGGAAACCGAGGTGAAGCGTATTGTTCAGGTGATTGAGCAGTACCCGGAGACCGGCAAAAAGGTCTATCAGATTGTTTATGAAGAGTTCCAGAAGTTCCTCTCCAAGTTCCTGACGGATACGGATGTGACGCAGAAGGTGGTGAGCGTTGCGCAGCAGGTGGAGCAAAAAGAAACGCTGACAATTCAAAACACCATTGAGTTGCGCGACATGCTCAAGGACGTGCCGGTACGCGACGAAATTCGCGACTTTCTGTTCAAGGTCTGGGCCGAAGTGCTGGCGGTATCGACGCTGCGCAAAGGTGCAAAGCACGAAGAAACACAAGCACTGAAAAAATGTGCCACGGACTTGGTGTGGGCGGCCAGCGCCAAGCCCAATCGTGCAGACCGCGCACGCGTGATTCAGGATTTGCCCAATTTGTTGCTGCGGTTGCGCTCCGGCATGAGCTTGTTGGCGATGCCTCCGAGTGAGCAAGAGGCGCATGTGAAAAAGATCAGCGACACGCTGGCTGACGCTTTCCTGGCGAAGACGCAGGCGATTCCCCAGGCCAAGATCGATGCGATGGCGCAGCGTTTGAGCAACCTGGAAGACTTTGTCAGCGACGATGTGGTGGGCGATTTGCCGCTCGACGCAGAAAGTCTGGAAATGATGTTGGGCATTGAGTCCACATCAATCGAGGTGGTTTCTGGCGGCGGTACCCAGCCCACCCCGCAAATGCTGGCTTGGGCGGCCGAGTTGCAATTGGGCTCGTGGTTTGCGCTGGACCACAACGCGCACATTACCCAAGTTCAATTCGCCTGGCGCAGTGACCGCAAGCACCTCAATTTGTTCGCGTCCACTTCAGGAAAGAGCTTCTTGATTCAGGGAGGCAGACTTGCGGCCTATTTGCAGGCCGGTTTGCTTCGCCCGCAAGAGGAAGAAACGCTTACCGTGCGCGCTACCCGCGACGCACTGGCCAAACTCGAAGCCAATCCGGAACGTCTGCTGGCCTGATTTACACAGGCCAACAACGTGTTCAGTGCGCCACGCGCGCGCTGGCGTTGTCGCAGAGTTCGTCCAATACCAAAGCGTCCGGCACTTCGCCAAACCGCCAATAGACCATCAGCACGATCAGTTTCAGGTCGTCTAAGGAAACCGGACCGCCAGGAGCTGCCATGGCTCGGTCAATAACGACCTCGCGCAGTGCAGCGGACATCTTGCCGGCGGACTCCAGAAAGTGCAGGAAACCCAGTGCGCGTGCCCCTAAATGGACGCGTTCGTGGCGCGGATAAATACGCACGCTGCCCGCTTGCGGTTGAATGAGCCAAGGCATGGGTGCTGACGGATGTGCCGCCCCTTCGAGACCCTGAAGCCAGGTAATCGCTTCCCCGATTTCGTCGGATTCAAAGCCCACCGAAGAGAGTCTGCGCTGCAAGTTCGCGGGCTCGGGGTAGGACTCACCGGGGTCATAGTTCTCGTAAACAAAGGCTAAGACATCAAACATGGAGCTGACTATAGCGCTGTAAAAGAGCCTGTCCGGACTTGGTCGGACTTCCCCCTTATTTCCGCGCTTTCGAGAGGCGTCGGCTCAGAATCAGGCGCTGTAGACCCGCTGAAAAAGGCCGCCCGGAAGCCGTGCCACGTAACCTTGCAGTTCCATGTTCATCAATTGCGCCAATAAGTCGGGCGTCGGCAAGCCGGTGCGCGCTTGCAAGGTGTCCAGTCCGACTGCGTCAAAGCCCAATGCGCGCTCCAGTGGTGAGGCGCCATCTTTCGCAGACGGGCCATCGTCAGTCTCGGAAATTGCCGGTGTAGAAGCAGTTGCCCCTGTGTCGTGCGTTGCAGCCCTATCGGGCACAAGTTGCAATTCTTCCAGCACATCCTGAGCGCACTCCACGAGCTTGGCACCTTGCTTGATCAGTGAATGGCAACCGCGCGACTGGGTCGCGTGGATGGACCCCGGAATGGCAAAAACCTCCCGCCCTTGTTCGGCCGCCAGTCGGGCGGTGATGAGCGAGCCGGACTGCATGGCCGCCTCTACGACCAAGGTCCCTTTGGAGAGGCCGGAGATGATGCGGTTGCGCTGCGGAAAGTTGGATGCAACCGGGCTGGTTCCCAACGGATATTCACTGAGAATGACGCCCCGCGCAGCAATCTGGTGTGCCAAATGGTGGTGTTGCCGCGGGTATATGCGGTCTAACCCGGTGCCCACCACCGCAATTGTGGCCAACGCATTGCCCAACGCTCCTTCGAGCGCACCTTCGTGGGCAGCACCGTCAACGCCGAGCGCCAGACCGGACACGATGGTGACGCCGGCCTGTGCCAGTGAACGGCCAAATAGCTGTGCATTGATGGTGCCCTGTGGCGTTGGGTTGCGACTGCCGACTACTGCGATACACGGATGCGCGTCAGAGTTAAGCAGGTTGCCGCTCCATACAAAGGGCGCACCGATGGCGTACAGCAAGAGCGGGGGATCTTCGGTCTCGAGCAACTGCTTGGGGTACAGCGGGTCGCCAAGTGTCAGTAGTCGGTGGGAATCGGCCTCAGTACAGAGCCACGCCCAGGTGACGTCCACTAACGCCTCCCATCCGATGGGTTCTGACTTCACCGCGTTCGCCAGCGTGCCGCTGATGACGCTCGACAGAGCCGTTACGGTCTGTTCAAAAACCTCTACAGGGGAATGGAACGCAGCCAGTAGCTTGCGTGCCGTGGCCCGACCGACACCGGGAGTTAGGAGGAGCCTGAGCCAGGCTGCGAGTTCAATGCGGTTCATGGGCCGCATTGTGCCCATGAACCGAATAAAACACTACCGCGGAGACGCCAGGCGGTCGCCTACACGAACGCCGTCCGTAATATCCAGAATAAGTGCGTAGGAAAGGTGGTCAAAAGTGCGAAATACCATCATCAGACCATTGCGCTCATCGGGCAACTTCAGCAATGGACGCTTTTCGTCCTGTTTGTCGATGATGCGTGCGCCATTCTTCAGAATGGCAAGCACGGTCCCGGTGTCCACGCCGTCGAGTGAGCCTTTGTTAATGACGACCACTTGATTTTGGGCCGCATTGGCAACAGCGCTGCCGTAGACCGAGACAATGCGTCCGGAAATGGCGTTTTGAGGTGCGTGCGGTGTGTAGGTGCGAATGTCACGCGGAGGCTCGGGCAGTAAACGATCGCCAACGCGAATTTCTTCTTTGGCGCTAATGATGTCGATGCGCGCTGGAACAATGGCAGTAGTTTCCTTGCCGTCCTGACCGACTTCTTGTGAGGTGGTTTCGCTGCTTTTGAGCTTGGCTTTGCCCGCATAAACGGCTTCAAACCCGAGCACTTGGCCTGTTTCAGGATCTTTCAGCGGCTTGGCGGTGCGAAATACACGGAACAATTTTTCCGTAGCCTGGTCATCCAGCAGTGGAGAGCCGTTTTCGCCACGCGCGTACGCACGGTCACCGCGCGTCAGCAGCACGCGGCCTTCCTGTGCCGAAACAATGCGGGGAGCGGCAGCGAATTCGGCTGCATCGACGATGATGGGTTCCGCCAGGAAGGGCTCGATCACGCTGGATTTAAGCGTCGGCAGTGCGTTGTCGGAAAGGTTTTCTATTCGGTTGCGCGGTGATACACGAACCGTGTTGACGTCAGCCGGAACCAGTCCACCATCGTCAACACGCAGGCTCGCACGGCCGCTGGCCTGATCGAACACCAAAACCAAAACCTGACCAGGATAAATCCGATGCGGGTTTTTGATCTGGTCCAGATTCATGCCCCACAGCTCTGGCCAGCGCCAAGGCGTCTTAAGGTAGAGCTTGGAAATATCCCACAGGGTGTCGCCGCTTTTCACGGTGTAGCGCTCTGGTGCACCAGCGGCCAGATCGCTCAAGGCAACGCCTTTTTGCGCAACCTGGTTTGCAGTGGCGGTCTGTTCCTGCGTCACAGCGATGTTTTGGGCACTCGCGGGCATGATCCAGAGGGCGCTGGATAAAGCGGCAATTGCGGCCAGTGCTACGTTGGATTTCGCCATCAGGTGTATCGTCATATCGTGCTGCCATCCCAGGGTGTAACTTGATAGTTTACGCACGATTTTGCGCTCAAGCCCTTGAAGGGGCAACGTTTTTGGACTCCCCGATCCGGTGGCCTAGGCAAAAGTGGCGAAAATAGCGACATATTTCCTTCAAAATCATGGCCTTACTTCCGATTCTTTGCTACCCCGACCCCCAATTATTAAAGGTCGCCAAACCGGTTGCGTCTGTCGATGCACGTATTCAAACACTGGTTGCCGACATGCTGGAAACCATGTACGAGGCCAAAGGAATCGGCCTTGCCGCAACCCAGGTGAATGTGCACGAACGGGTGGTCGTGATCGACATTTCGGAAGAGCGTGACCAACCGCTGGTGCTGATCAACCCCGAGCTCACCTGGAAAAGTGATGCGGTCAAGCTCAATGAAGAGGGTTGCCTGTCGGTGCCAGGAATTTACGACGGTGTCATGCGGCACGAAGCCGTGCACGTCAAAGCATTGGACGAAAACGGGCAGAGTCGCACGGTTGAGGCGACGGGCATGTTGGCCATTTGCGTGCAGCATGAGATGGACCATCTCCTGGGCAAGGTGTTTGTGGAGTATTTGTCGCTGCTCAAGCGCAACCGTATCAAGACCAAGATGCTCAAAATGCAGCGCGAGGAGTCGCGTTGAGCGCGCCTTCTGACCGGCCCCTCAAAGTCATATTCGCCGGAACACCCGAGTTCGCCCGCATTGCACTGGAGCGCATCCATGCGGCAGGCATGCAGGTGGTGCTGGTCTTGTCGCAGCCCGACCGACCGGCCGGGCGCGGGTTGAAGTTGCAGGCGTCGGCCGTCAAGCAGTTCGCCTTGACCCATGGTTTTCCCGTGGCGCAGCCGCACGGTTTGCGGCTGGATGGCAAGTTTGCAGCGGATGCCGCCGCCGCGCGGGAGGCGATGGAAGCCGTGGACGCGGATGTGATGGTGGTAGCCGCATATGGGCTGATCCTGCCGCAGTGGGTTTTCGACGTTATGGAGGGCGTTCGCCCGGACGGCTCCAAACGCCTGGGTTGCCTGAATATCCATGGTTCCCTGCTGCCGCGCTGGCGTGGTGCGGCGCCCATTCACCGTGCCATTGAGGCCGGCGATAGCTATACCGGCGTCACCATCATGCAGATGGACTTGGGGCTCGATACGGGCGAAATGCTGCTCAAACAGGCCTTGCCGATTGAAGCGCACGACACCACTGCGTCCTTGCATGACAAGGTGGCTGAGTTGGGGGCCGAGATGGTGGTGGCTGCACTGACGGCGGCCGCCAGCGGCGCCTTGACCGCTACCCGGCAGCCCGACGAAGGCGTGACCTACGCGCACAAAATTGAAAAACACGAGGCGGCGATCGATTGGGCCAGCGATGCGGAATCGATCGTCAGGCGCATTCGGGCGTTCAACCCTTTTCCTGGCGCCAGCGCCCTGCTCCATGGCGAGGTAATCAAAGTCTGGCAGGCCACCTTTTCGGAAAAGCAGTCTGACGCAACGCCCGGCGCGGTGCTGCTTGCGGATGCATCCGGCATCAGTGTTGCAGCCAGAAATGGAACGGTGGTGTTGCAGGAATTGCAACGTCCCGGTGGCAAACGCTTGCCGGCAGAGGCGTTCCTGCGCGGGTTTGAAGTGCAACCCGGAGCGCGTTTTGATGCCTTGCCGGCGGCAAACGCTGTGACCTGATGGCGGGTCTGCGCGCACTGATCCGGCATCCGGAGTTCCGGCTGGGCTTTCAGGAGATGGCCCAGGTTGCGCCGGGCATCGCTGCCTGGGGCTTAATGACCGGGGTTGCCATGGTCAAGTCTGGCTTGGGCACAGCCGAGGCTCTGGTGATGGCGCTGACGGTGTTTGCCGGCAGTGCGCAATTGGCGGCTATCCCCTTGATGATTGCCGGTGCCCCGGTTTGGGTGATCCTGGCAACGGCGTTTTGCGTCAATCTGCGCTTTGTGGTCTTCAGCGCCCACATGCGCAACTATCTGATGCACCTGCCCCTGAGCCGACGTCTGGCCTGCGGTTACCTCACCGGCGACCTGACGTATGTACTTTTCGTCAAACGGCACAAAGAGCCGGCAAGCGACGCATCCGGGCGCTATGCGCAGGTGGCCTATCTGCTTGGAAATGGGGCTATCAACTGGTTTAGCTGGACCGCCAGCAGCCTGATCGGTGTGGCGGCGGCCAATTTCATTCCTGCCAGTTGGGGGCTGGGATTTGCTGGAATTCTGGCGCTGGTGGGCATGGTCTGCTCCTTGGCCTCAACCCCGATGCGATGGATTGCGGGTGGCATCGCTGCCGCCGCCGGGGTGGCGGCGTTTGCCTTGCCGCTGAAGCTCAACATCTTGGTGGCGATTGCCGCTGCAGTTGCGCTAAGTCTCACCCTGGAGCAATCGCCCTGGGCTGATAGTCTGGCTGGCAAGGCCAGTCGCTGACAGCCGATGGATTTTTTTATGGGCGCATCCTCCGCGGAACACATCATCACGATTGCAGCGCTGGCAGCTGTAACGGTTCTGGCACGTGGCTTTTTCTTTCTGAGCAGCAAGAAATGGGAATTGCCGCATTGGGCGGAGCGCGGCCTGCAGTACGCGCCGATTGCAGCGCTGGCGGCCGTCATCGCGCCGGAAATCGTCATGAGCCAAGGCCTATTGATTGCCCATCTGCAAGATGCGCGGCTGTTTGGTGTGGCAGCCGGTGTGCTTTATTTCTTCGCGCGCCGGGGTGGCGGGCATTCGGTGTTGGGCACGATCGTCGCCGGTATGGTGGTGTATCTGCCGCTGCACATCGGCCTGGGCTGGTAGTTGCTGATGCGGGTTACGAACCCGCCTTGATCCGTATCAGCGCGCCAGAGCGGGATCGGCTTTTACAATGGTTCCAGTCTTGTTTTGTATCCAACCCGAGGTGATTCCATGAACGTTATCCGCTTTTCTGATCTGTGCGCCCAAGGCAAAGTTGCTGGAAAACGCGTGTTTATTCGCGCTGACCTGAATGTGCCGCAGGACGACGCCGGCAACATCACGGAAGACACCCGTATCCGTGCCAGCGTGCCATGCATCGAAATGGCGCTAAAGGCGGGTGCGGCCGTAATGGTGACATCCCACTTGGGGCGTCCGACCGAAGGAGAATTCAAACCGGAAGACTCGTTGGCACCTGTGGCCCGCCGCATGGGCGAACTGCTGGGCCGAGAAGTGCCCGTGGTGACCAATTGGGTGGATGGAGTAAGCGTGGCCGCGGGCTCGCTGGTGTTGCTGGAAAACTGCCGCATCAACAAAGGTGAAAAGAAGAACAACGAAGAGCTGTCCAAGAAAATGGCTGCTTTGTGCGACATTTTTGTGCACGACGCTTTTGGCACGGCCCACCGCGCCGAAGCCAGCACCTACGGCATTGCACAGTTTGCGCCTATCGCCTGTGCCGGCCCATTGTTGGCGGCGGAAATGGATGCCATTTCCAAAGCCTTGCTGGCGCCCAAGCGCCCCCTGGTGGCAATCGTGGCCGGCTCGAAAGTCTCCACCAAATTGACCATTCTCAAGAGTCTGGCTGCCAATGTGGACCAACTCATTGTGGGCGGTGGTATTGCCAACACATTCATGCTGGCGGCCGGCTTGAAAATCGGCAAGAGTCTGGCCGAACCCGACCTGCTGGCAGAAGCCACGGCAGTGATCGAGGCGATGCGTGCGCGTGGCGCTGCGGTGCCGATTCCCACCGACGTGGTGACGGCCAAGACGTTTGCAGCCGATGCGCCCGCGACCACCAAGTTGGCCACCGAAGTGCAAGACGATGACCTGATTCTGGACATCGGGCCACAAACGGCGCAGACCCTGGCAACCCAGCTGAAATCTGCTGGCACCATTGTCTGGAACGGACCGGTCGGCGTGTTTGAGTTTGCCGCTTTCGAAGGCGGCACCCAAACCATTGCCAACGCCATTGCCGAATCCAGCGCATTTTCTATTGCGGGCGGCGGCGACACGCTGGCTGCCATTGCCAAGTACGGGATCGAAAAGAAGGTGGGCTATATCTCGACCGGCGGCGGTGCGTTCCTGGAAGTGCTGGAAGGGAAAACCCTGCCAGCGTTCGAAATTTTGACGCGCCGTGCGGCTTCGTAAGCCGTGCCGTTAATGAGGCGGTAAGCTGGAAAAGAGTGAATTGGTTGATCCGGTGCAATGAATTCAAAAAATTCTGCCGCAAGCTCCACAAATGCGGTTACGGTGGTCGTCCAATTCAAATTTTGGCGCTACCATGCGACAAAATACTTCTCTTATCGGGATGACTTCTATTAACGAAACGGCTGCTGCAGTGACTCCGGCGCAATCGCTTGTCGATTTGTGTGCCGGCGTGCTTCCTGTGTGGGCGCGCCACTTGGCTACTTCGCGCAGCCAGTCGGAGGCTGCGGTTTCCGAAATGATGGCGGCTTTTGCCAGCATCGGTCCCCATTTGGGTCGTGCCCAGCAGCAGTCTCACCAGATTGACCAGGTTCTGGGGCGACAGGACGGCGCCTTTGCTGACCTTAGCCAAAGCTGCGAAAAGTTACTCGTTCCCCTTCTTGACGCGCCGTTGCCCCCCGACGGTGCCGCCTCCATTCAAGCTGCCCTTTCATTGGTGCGCAATGCGGTGGAGTCGGTGTCTCAGTTGACGCTACCCGTTTCTGAGGAAACGTGTGCGGTTGCCGAGCATGTAGAACGTATGTATATAGGCTTCCAGTATCAGGACCGAATCAGTCAGATGATCGCCCTGCTGGAGGGGGACATTGCCCGTTTGCAGGCGGTGTTGGGTAATTCGGGGGCCGACGTTCCGGACCTGGAGTCCTGGATGTCCCGGTTGGAATCGCAGTACGCCATGAGTGATCAGCGGGCGAGTCATAACGGTGATGCGTCGGGCTCCGAGGGCGGTGATGCGGGCGATGAGACAACTTTTTTCTAAGAGGGTGATATGGCTAAGACGATTTTGGTGATTGATGATTCCGCAAGCTTGCGCCAAGTGGTGAAGATGGCGTTGACGGGCGCCGGCTACAACGTGATCGAGGCCGGTGACGGCAAGGCGGCACTGGCCTTGTTGGACGGCCGCCAGATTGCCATGGCCGTTTGCGATGTCAACATGCCGGTGATGAACGGCATTGAGTTTGTGAAAGCGGCCAAACAGTTGCCCGCCTACAAGTTCCTGCCGATCCTGATGCTGACAACGGAAAGCCAGGAAGAAAAGAAGGAACAGGGCAAGGCTGCGGGTGCCAAGGCGTGGATGGTGAAGCCGTTTGCACCCACCCAGTTAGTCAACGCTGTTTCCAAGCTTTGCGCCTGATGTGTCGGTAGGGCCCTGCGCTCCCGTACTGGAGTGGCATGGGTTTGTAATGCAGTGAGGGAGATGACATGGCTGAACGGTTTGAATTGCCGGCCGAGCTGAACATATACAGCGCGCTGGAGATCCGAGATAACTTGCTGGCTTGGGCTGCAGAGGGCGCTACCAAAGGCAGTGATTATTTGGAAATTTCTGCTCGGGACGTGGCCGAAGTGGATGCGTCCGGTCTGCAATTGTTGGCTGCACTCTCCAATGGCGAGCAACCCTGGCGCCTTGTCGAAGCCAGCACAGTATTCGTGGAAGCTTGCCGCACCATTGGCCTGACGCAGTGGATCGACAGCCGTCACACCAAGATCGAAGGAGCAGGCGCATGAGCATGGACGCAGACCTGGACTTCATTGCGCAGGCCATGCCGGCCTTTATCAGTGAGGCCGCCGAGCAAATTGAAGCCATTGAAACCCTTTTGCTTGAACTGGAAGAGCAGCCCGATGACCGGGAATTGCTGGACTCGTTGTTCCGTTGCGCGCACACCGTCAAAGGTTCCGCCGGTATTTTTGGTTTGCACCGGGTTGTTGAGTTCACCCACCACGTAGAGACGCTGCTCGACAAGATGCGCGACGGTGACGTGAAGCTCACGCCGGCGATCAGCACCTTGCTGCTGCAGTGCAATGACCAGATCAAATTTCTGGTGGAAACCGCGGCCGATGAGAGCGCCGACACACCCGAACAAAAGGATATTCGCGCCGACCTGGTGGTTCAACTGCGGGCCATCACCGAAGGAAATGCACCGGCCGCCGCCCCTGCACCAGTGGTTGCGGCTGCACCTGCCGCGGCCAGTGGCCCTGGTGTTTGGTCCATTTCGGCCCGTTTCGGATTGGACACTTTCCGCAATGGAATGGACCCGCTGTCCATTGCCCGTTACCTGACAGGAATGGGCACGGTGGTGTCCATTCGCTGCGGCATTGAAAGCGTACCTCCGCTGGTCAATATTGATCCGGAAAGCTGTTTTTTGAGTTTTGCCATGCAACTCGAAACCAGCGCCAGCCGCGAAGACATCGAAGGTGCGTTCAGCTTTGTTATTGACGATTGCGAGCTTGACGTGGTGGCGCCAGAGACGCCCGAGCAAAAGCTGGCGCGGGCCATTGAAGACATTCCTGCAGCCCCCCGCTTGGGCGACATGCTGGTTTCTGTGGGCGCGGTAACGCAGGACAAGCTGGATCAGGTGCTGAGCACCCAGCAGTCCACACCCGGGATGCCTGCCGTCCCCAAGGCCAAGATCGGTGACCTGCTGGAAGCACAGGCGGGTGTGGCACCAGAGGTGGTTGCCGCAGCGCTGGGCAAACAACAGAAATTGCGCGAAGCCGCACCCAGCGAAGAGCGTTACATCCGGGTCCAGGCGGACCGCCTCGATGCCGTGATCAATTTGCTGGGCGAGTTGGTGATTGCCGGCGCCGGCGCCACCTTGCTGGCCCGGGAGACGCACCACGAGGCTTTGATCGAAGCCAATCTGCACATGAACGGCCTGATCGAAGAAATCCGCAATGGCACGCTGGGCCTGCGCATGGTGCCGGTGGGTGAAACTTTCAGCCGCTTCCGCCGTGTGGTGCGCGATACCGCCTCCAGCTTGGGCAAGGAAGTGAACTTTGAAATTTTTGGCGGTGATGCTGAACTCGACAAATCGATGGTCGAGAAGATCGCCGACCCGCTGATGCATCTGGTGCGCAATTCGCTTGACCACGGTCTGGAGCCGCCGCAAGAACGAATGGCAGCGGGCAAACCATCTGCCGGCAAGCTGGTGTTGAGTGCGCGACACGAGACGGGCGCCATCCTGATTCGCATTGAGGACGATGGCCGGGGTATCAACCGCGAACGCGTGTTGCAGCGGGCCTGGAACCGGGGGCTTGTAGAGCAAGGCGTGGTGCCATCGGACGACGAAATCAATATGTTGATTTTTGAGCCCGGCTTTTCTACCGCCGAACAGGTCACCAACCTGTCGGGACGCGGTGTGGGTATGGACGTGGTGCGCCGCAATATCGAAGCGCTGCGCGGCACCCTGCGCCTGAATAGCAACCCCGGCAAGGGCTTGCAGGTGGACATTCGACTGCCGCTCACCTTGGCCATTATTGATGGCTTCATGGTCGGTGTTGGCAAGTCCAAGTTCGTGCTGCCGCTGGAGTCGGTGGTCGAAGTGATTGAGTCGGGTGGCGACAACGTGCGAGTCGATGATAAGGGTCGCCACTGCGTGGAGCTGCGCGGCGCGGTGTTGCCAGTGGTTCGGCTGCGCACGCTTTACACCGTTGAGTCCGATTTGCCAGACCGTGTGAGCATCGTGGTGGTGAATTCGACGCGTGGCAAATATGGTATCGAGGTGGAAGTACTGCTAGGCCAGAACCAGACGGTGATCAAACCTTTGGGCAGGCTGTTCAAAACTTTGCGGGGCATTTCTGGCTCCAGCATTCTGGGTAACGGCGAGGTGGCGCTGATTCTTGATGTTTCGTCCCTGGGTGAGCTGATCACCGGGGCCGACACGCTGATTTCCGCCTAATGGTTTGGTCGTTTCGGTTTTTATTCAACTGAGGAATCACTTAATGGCAATGCAACGATCTTCCTGGTTCAGCCGTATTTTCAACAGCGGAGCTTTGGAACAACGGGTTGCTGAGCTGGAGGCGGAGCTCAAGGTCCGCACGGAGATCATGAATATCACCAGCATCGTGTCGGAGGCCGACAAGAAGGGTGACATTCTCAGCGTCAACGAAAAGTTTCTCGCCGTCTCCAAGTACCCGCGTGATGAGTTGATTGGCCATGGTCACAACACCACCCGCCACCCGGACATGCCCAAAGAAGTGTTCAAGGAAATGTGGGC
>Ga0228698_1000667_pt1 | contig 22377 bp, 26 predicted proteins | sample McNCre117_Aug_MG_FD_178015 | JGI IMG/M metagenome (GOLD analysis project Ga0228698, IMG submission 178015) | Freshwater microbial communities from McNutts Creek, Athens, Georgia, United States - 1-17_Aug_MG | ecosystem: Environmental > Aquatic > Freshwater > Creek | place: USA: Georgia...
GCCAGTGCGGGGCTGTTCAACAGCGTGACCGCACTGGCGGCAACGATCAGGTCGGCGAGAAACCGCCGGCGCGGTCGGGTCGTGGAGGGTGTCATGACGAAGGTCCTTCATCGAGGTGGTTGGGGGCTCACGCCGGCAGGGGCTGCTGCCAGCGTTGCGGTGAACTTTGAGCCCTTAAATGAAACGTTCGGCGTCCTGACGTACCATTCTGTTGACCAAACGTCTCGCGCTCCCATGGACCGCCTCTCCCTGCTGCTGCAACGCTTCTCGCTGAGCGCCGGGGTCTTCTATACCGGCCAGATCTGCGGCATCCACCACTTCGAACGCGACACGCAGCGTGGCCACGTCCATCTGATCAAGCGCGGACCGGTGACGCTGACCGGCGGCATCGAAGGCACGTTGACCATCACCGAACCGACCTTGCTGTTCCTGCCCCGGCCGGACGCCCACCGCCTGATCGCCGACGACCGGGACGGTGCCGACGTGGTGTGCGCGTCGATCCAGTTCGGTGCCGGCGGGCGCAACCCGATCACGGACTCGCTGCCGCCGATGGTTCTGGTGCCACTGCGCGATCTTCCCGGCGCGCAGGCCCTGCTGGACCTGCTGTACGACGAAGCCTTCACCGAGCAGTGCGGGCGCCAGGCCGCGCTGGACCGCCTGTGCGAACTGCTGCTGATCCGCCTGCTGCGCCACTGCCTGGATCGCGGACTGACCCACGGAGGCACCCTGGCCGGGCTTGCAGACCCGCGCCTGGCCAAGGCCTTGGTGGCGGTCCACGAGGACGCCATGCGCGCCTGGGAGCTGTCGGACATGGCCCAGCTCGCGGGGATGTCTCGTGCGCGGTTCGCGGTGCACTTCCGCGAGGTCATCGGTGACACACCCGCGGACTACCTGGCGACATGGCGCGTCACCCTGGCTCAGGGCCTGCTGCGAGCCGGACGGCCCTTGAAACACGTGGCCCTGGACGTGGGCTATGGCAGTGCCAGCGCGTTCACCCGGGCCTTCATCCGCAAGACCGGCAAAGCCCCGACACATTGGCTGCGCAACGTCGAGGCGGAAGCGGCGCCGCAGGCCTGACCGAATCGACGAGTCAACCGCCCGACGGGCCCGGCGAGACGCCGGGTCATCAGTCCGCGACGGACAGTATCCGCGTCGACTCCGGCCATTCCTAGGATGAACGGCTGTTTCAGCTCACCCATGCCCAAAGGAACCGCCATGTCTGCGAAACCCATCCTGCACACCCTGCACGCCGTCGACCCCGCCAACGCGAACGCTGCCCAGAAAGCCATCCTGGACCAGGCGGTCAAGGCGGTGGGATTCTTGCCGAACATGTACGCCAACATGGTCAACGCGCCAGCTGTGCTGAGCACCTACCTGCACGGCTACGCGCTGTTCCGCTCGGAGTCGGGACTGAAGCCCGCCGAGCAGGAGGTGGTGTTCCTGGCCGTCAGCCAGGTCAACGGCTGCACCTATTGCACCGCCGCGCACAGCATGATCGCTGACAAGAAGTCGGGCGTACCGGGGGCTGTGCTGGAGGCCATTCGTGCCGGCCAGCCGATTCTCGACGCCAGGCTCGCAGCCCTGTACGCGCTGACGGCCGAGATGGTCAAGACCCAGGGGCGTCCCGCAGCCGATACTGTGCAGGCGTTCCTCGGCGCTGGCTTCCAGGAGAAGGACGTGCTCTACATTGTCCTGGCCATCGCCGTGAAGACGCTCAGCAACTACAGCAACCACGCCTTCGCCACACCGGTGGATGCCGTGTTCTCGGCCTACAAGGTCGATTGACGAATCCACGGCACCAGCCGCCACGACCATCCTGAGATGACACCGGAATTCGTCCCCGAGGAATTCGAGCAGACCATGGGATGCACCGTGGCGGATCTGCTGCGTGCGCTGCCCGCCGCGCTGCCCGGTGCGGACATCGAGACGGACTTCGCTGCCAATCAGGTCCGTGGTGTGTTCCCTGACGGCATGCTCCGGTTGGTCTGGCAGCCGCTGGCCGCACGCCGCATCGCCTTGCTCGAGATCCCGCGCCTGCAGATGCGCTTCCAGTACTCGCGCCTGTCCGCAGAACGTCGACACGCGGTGCAACGCCGATTCGACCTCGCGACCCAACGCGGGGGCGGCTGATCGGCTCATGCCATCAGGGCGACCTCGTGGGGTCTCGTGTTCACTTCCACCTGGAGAACCCATGCCATTCATGTCTTCTTTGCCCGACGATGCAGGCGTGCGGCACATCCTCACGCTCAACCCCGCCGCCGGCCACGCGCTGATCGATTTCCACACCGCCGTGTTGCGCGCCGACACCCAGCTTACGGCGAAGGACAAGGAGTTGATCGCGGCCTACGTCTCCGGCCTCAATGCCTGCCAATACTGCTTCGGAGTGCACACGGAAACGGCCAAGGCCTATGGGGTGGAGGAATCGTTCATCGTCGCGCTGCTGGACGACGTCGACAGCGCACCGGTCGACCCGAACCTCAAGCCGATCCTGGCCTACGCCAAGGTGCTGACCCTCGCCCCGGCCAAGGCCACGCAGCGGCATGTGGACGCCATCTTTGCTGCCGGTTGGACGGAGCGCGACCTGCATGACGCCATCCTCACGGTCTGCCTCTTCAACTTCATGAACCGGTTGCTCGAAGGCCACGGTATCAAGGGATCGGCGGATCTGTACGTGGCGCGCGGACAGGCCTTGCGGGAGGCCGGATACGCGCCGTTGCTGAGCATCCTGCAAGCCGCTCAAGTAGGGCAGGCGGGAGCCAAGTAGGAAATCTGCACCAAGACGCCGGAGTGAACACACAGCCGGCATCAGCGGCGCGTCCCGCTTCGGGAACTTGGAGTTCCCATCCGAAGCGCACAAGCCAAGGCTCTTCCGCCGCATCTGCCGCGGCGAACCGTGCAGGTTTCGCTTGCGATCTTGAATCCCGCTTCGCCGGGGTGAATTCAGATCAGACCGGCTTCAATTGCTGCAGCATGGTCGGCACCAGTTCGCTCACGGTCGGGTGGATGTGCACGGCCCGCGAGATCACGGTGTACGGCTGGTCGGCCGCCATGATGTCCAGCAGCCCGTGCACCACCTCGTCCCCGTTCATCCCGAGGATGGCCGCGCCCAGGATGCGCTGCGTGTCGGCATCGACCAGCACCTTCATGAAGCCCGACGTTTCACCCGCCTCGCGCGCGCGGCCCACGCGCTGCATCGGCATCTTGGCGCGCAGCACACGCTTGCCGCTGGCCAGCGCTTCGGTCTCGGTCATGCCGACGCGCCCCAAAGCCGGATCGATGAAGAGTGCATAGCAGGGGATGCGGTCGCCGATGCGGCGTGGATCGCCATCGAACAGGTTCGCGACCACGATCTCGTGGTCGTTCCACGAGGTGTGGGTGAACGCCCCCCGTCCGTTGCAGTCGCCCACGGCCCAGACGCCTTCGGCGCTGGTGCGACACTGGTCGTCGACCTCGATGTACCCGCGCGCATCGGTGCGGATGCCGGCCAGGTCCAGGCCCAGTCCGTCGGTGTTGGGCTGGCGGCCGACGGCCAGCAGCACGTGGCTTCCGAGAATGCCGTCACCGCCACCGCAGGCTGCGCCAACCACGATGCCCTCGGCCGACCGGGCGAGCGACAGGCACTCGGCGCCCAGTTCGAAGCGCACGCCTTCGGCCTCCAGGATCGAACGGATGCCGTCGGACACGTCGGCGTCCTCCCGCGGAAGCAGGCGCGCGGAGCGCTCCACCACCGTGACGGCGGCACCCAGGCGGCGCATCAAGTGCGCAAACTCCAGACCGATGTAGCTGCCGCCGACGACGACCAGATGCTCCGGCACGGAGTCCAGCTGCATCACCGACACGTTGTCCAGGGTCGGCACCGTCTCGATGCCGGGCAACGCGGGCCGTACCGCGCGTCCGCCGACGTTGAGGAAGATGCGCGGGGCGGTCAATCGACGCCCACCCACCTCCAGCGTGGCCGGGCCGACGAACCGGGCATCGCCGACGATGACGTCCGTGCCCTTCAGCCCGCGCATCCAGGTCTCCACGCCGTCCCGCGACTTCGCGACGATCGCGTCCTTGCGGGCCATCACGCGGGCCATGTCCACACGCAGGCCGGTGATGTCGAAGCCGAAGTCGGCGCCGCGCTGCGCGAGCCGGACGGCGCGCGCGCTGGCCACCAGCGTCTTTGTCGGCACGCAGCCCACATTGACGCAGGTGCCGCCGAAGTGGTGGCGTTCGATCACGGCGGTCTTCAGGCCCTCGCGGCTGCAGCGCGCGGCGATGGCCGGGCCCGCCTGCCCGGCGCCGACGACGATGGCATCGAAAGACTCGGCATCCATGCTGGCGCTCCCATCAAATGGACCGGCCACAGTATGTGCCCTAGCGGGTGAGCCAGCCGCGCCACGCGAAGCTGGCGCCATCCACCAGGGCCACCAGCAGCAGCATCGCCAGCAGCACGGTGGCGGTCTTGTGCATCTGGAACAGGCCCATGTGGAACGACAGCATCTGGCCCAGGCCCCCAGCGCCCACGACGCCCAGCACGGCGGCGGCGCGGATGTTGTTCTCCCAGCGATAGAGCGAGTAGCTCATCAACTGCGGCAGCACCTGGGGCAAGGTGGCGTAGAGGAACACGCGGGCCGTGCCGCAGCCTTGCGTCCGCAGCGCGGCGGCCGGACCCGGCGCGGCGTTCTCGATGGCCTCGGAGAAAAGCCGGCCCAGCACGCCGGTGGTGTGGACCGCCAGCGCCAGCGTCCCGGCGAAGGGGCCCAGGCCGGCCGCGATCAGCAGCAGCGCCGCCCACACCAGCTCGGGCACGGCACGCAGCGCGTTGAGCAGCAGCCGGGCCGGCGCGCGGCCGGGCGCCCGGTCGTGGTCGTGCAGCCGGCTGGCAGGCAGTGCCAGCAGCACGCCGGCCGCAGCGGCCAGCAGCGTGCCCAGCGCCGACATGGCCAGTGTTTCCCAGGCGGCGACGACCACGCTGCGCACGAAGCCTGCGCTGAGCTCGGGCGGGGCGAATTCGCCCAGGAGGCGCCCCATGCTGGCCAGCGCTGCCACCGAAAGGAAGTCGACCCAGTGCATGTCCAGCGAAGCGAAGCTCGCCACCACGAGCAACAGCACGCCGGCTGCCAGCCAGCAGGCGCGGCAGCGCGCATCGAAGAGCGGCGGCGGCAGCCGGTAGGGGCGGTTGGCGGCGGGCGGGCGCATCGGCTGGCCTCGCAGTCGCTCAGCCCAGCGCGCGGCGCAGCGCCGCACTCAGCCGGTCGGCCAGCGCCACCAGCCCCACGAACACGATGAGCATGGTCAACACCTCGCCGCCGGCGAACATCTTCAACGAGCCGTCCATCAACTGCCCGAGCCCGCCCGCACCCACGAAGCCGAGCACCACCGAACTGCGGATCGCGCATTCCCAGCGGTACACGGTGTAGCTGGTCAGCTCGGCCGCGTTCTGCGGCAGCAGCCCGTAGGCAAAGGCCTGCAGTCGCGAGGCGCCGTTGCGCAGCAGCGTCTGCGTGACCTGCGCGTCACCGCTTTCCAGGATCTCCGCGTACACCTTGCCCAGCATGCCGCCGTAGGTGAGCGCGATGGCCAGCACTCCGGCAGCCGGCCCCAGGCCGACCACCCGCACGAAGACCAGCGCCCAGACGAGTTCCGGCACGCTACGCAGCCCGATCAGCAGCATGCGCACGGCCCGCCGCAGCGCCAGGGGCAGCGACGCCATCTGGCCGGTCAGCGCCGACATCGACAGCGCCCGAGTGGCCACCAGCGTGAGCGGCACGGCCAGCAAAAGGCCCAGCGTGATGCCCGCGGTGGCGATGGCCACCGTGCGCCAGGTCTCGCGCGCCACTAGCGACAGGAACTCGAGCGAATGCGCCGGTGGTACGAAGCTGGCGATGAAGTGACCGGTGACGCGCACCGCCTGGGGATCCAGCAGCACCCAGGGTTTGAACTCGGTGGTCACGAGCAGCGGCCACAGCAGCACCACTGCGGCCAGCAGCCAGCCTAGGCGACCCGGCCAGGCCGGGTCGCGCTGTACCGGCTGGCGTCGCGCCACGAACGCGGTACTCATCGGCACTGCATCACGACCGGCGGCGCCGGCGCGGAAGGCTCGTCGACAGGCGGGGCCTCGCCGCGCAATTCGTCCTCGTGCTGCGCGTACAGGGCGGCCAGCAGCTCCGGTGTGACGTGGGCCGCAGGCAGGTCGAACATCAGCTGCCCTTCGCGCAGGCCGAGGACGCGCGGAAAGTTCGCCAGCGCCGCATCCACCTGATGCAGGGACGCCACCAGCGTGACCCCGCGTGCGCCGGCCTCGCGCACCAGTGAGGCAGCAGCGCGTTGTGCCCGCGCCGGGTCCAACGCCGAGAGCGGCTCGTCGACCAGCCACAGGCGGGCCGGCGAGACCAGCGCGCGCGCCAGCCCAACACGCTGGCGTTCGCCGCCGGAGAGCCGGTCGACGCGGTCGAACAACTTGTCGGCGAGTTCGAACACCTCCAGCGCCTCGTCGGCCGCGCCGATGTCCACCGGATAGAACAGCGAGCGCAGGCTGGTCCACAGGCTCCACGATGGCAGCCGACCGGCCAGTACGGCGGTGACCACGCGCTGGCGTGGTGGCAGCGGTGGCACCTGGGGCACGAGGATGAGCCGGCCCCGCAAGGCACGCAGCAGGCGCCGGGGCAGGCGCCAGGGATCCGCGCCATCGATCTTCAGCGCGCCCCGGGTCGGCGGGCGGGCGCAGGCCAGCACCTCGAGCAGGGTCGTCTTGCCGGCGCCGGAGGGACCGATCACCGCCACCACCTCGCCCGACTCGACACTGAAACCCAGGTTCAGCAGCGCGTCCGGCGCGTTCCGTCGCGCGGTGGCATGTCGGGCGGCAAGCCCTCCGAGTTCCAGCTTCACGACGCAGCGGTCAGAGCAGACCGGCGCTGCGCGCCGCGGCCTCGATGCCCTTGTACTGGTCGGCTTGCGCCGGCACGAACCGGGAGGCGCGCTGCAGTTCCAGGATCTCCTTGCCCTCGGCCGTGTCGCGCGAAAGGGCCAGCAGCGCCTGCGTCAGCTTCTCGCGCAGCGCAGCGGGCATGTCGGCATGCACCGTCCAGTTGTAGTCGTAGTAGGTGGGCGTGGTGAAGAACACGCGCACCTTGGTCGTGTCGACCTTGCCATCGGCCACGAACTTCTCCCACACCGACACGTTGAGCGCACCGGCCTGCACCTTGCCGGCGGTCACCGCGGCGATGGTGGCGTCATGCGCCCCGCTGAAGGCCACTCGCTTAAAGTCCTTCTCGGGGTCGAGCCCGGCCTGCAGCAGGAAGCTGCGCGGCATCAGGTGGCCCGACGTGCTGCTGGCCGAGCCGAAGCTCACGTCCTTGCCCTTCAGGTCCGCCAGTGTCCGGATGCCGGGGTCCGTGGTGATGAACACCGAGCGGAAGCGCGTGTCCTCTTCGCGCTGCACCAACGGAATCACCTTGCCGCCCGAGCGCACGTTGGCTTGAACGAAGGTGAAGCCGCCGAACCAGGCGAGGTCCACCTTGCGGTTGACCAGGGTCTCCACCGCCGCGGCATAGTCGGTGACCGGCGTGTATTCGACCTTGACGCCCAGCTTGGCCTCCAGGTACTTCATCAGGGGCGCCGCCTTGCGCGCGAGTTCGGTCGGCGATTCGTCCGGAATGGCCGTGACGCGGAGCACCTGCTGCGCGTGGCCGATGCCGCACCAGGCCATCACGGCACAGGTGAGCAGCGAGCGAAGGGTCCTGGAGGGCGAGAAGCTGATCATGGGGCACCTGCACAACGAAAAAGGGGGTGGGATGGCTGTGCACTCTACCGGCTTGGCCCCGGTAGAGTGGCAGGACCGAGACAAAGGCCCGCCGCTGGCGCACGCACGATGCCGACTCCCCGATTGCTGCAGCTGCATGACACCAGCGGCACCGACCTGGCCGCCGAGGCCGTCGAAGGCCTGCTGCGACCGCAGGCCGCCGTGTCGCCCAAGTTCTTCTATGACGCACAGGGTTCGCGCCTGTTCGACGCCATCACCGAACTGGCCGAGTACTACCCGACGCGCACGGAAGCAGCGATCCTGGCGGCAAGCGGGCCGGCGATCGCGCAGGCCGTTCGCCGCTGCACCGGTGACCACCCCGTGATCGTTGACCTCGGTGCCGGCAACTGTGCCAAGGGTGCGGGCCTGTTTCCGCTGCTGGCGCCGCGACGCTACATCGCGGTCGACATCTCGGCGAACTACGTGGCCGCGGCGCTGGCTCACCTGCAGCGCGAACACCCGACGCTGGACCTGGTCGGCGTCGGTCTGGACTTCTCCAGCCGCCTGGCCATGCCGCCCGACCTCGTCGGACCGCAGGCCCTGGTCTTCTACCCGGGTTCGAGCATCGGCAACTTCGACCGCACGGGGGCGCTGACGCTGCTGCGCCAGGCCCGCGACCTGTCCGCGGGCGGTGCGCTGCTGATCGGGGTGGACCTGGTCAAGGCGACCGAGGTGCTCGAAGCGGCCTACGACGACGCCCTGGGCGTGACGGCGGCCTTCAACCTCAACCTGCTGCGCCACCTGAACACCCTCCTCGGCGCGAACTTCGATGTGCGCCAGTGGCGGCATGTCGCGCTGTTCAACCACGTCGAGTCGCGCATCGAGATGCATCTGGAGGCCCGCAAGGCCCAGGTCGTCGAATGGCCCGGCGGCGAACGGCGGTTTGCCGCCGGCGACCGCATCCATACCGAGAACTCCTACAAGTGGACGAAGGATGGCTTCGGCGATCTCCTGCGTGAGGCCGGCTTCGACTCGCCGCAGTTGTGGACCGATGCGCGCGACTGGTTCGGCCTGTTCCTGGCCAGCGGCTGAGTTACGGTGCGCAGGTGCGGAAGCCCGCCGGCACATCGTTGCGGTGGGCGGGAAAGAAGTTTCGGTAGCGCGGGTGGCGCATACGCGGCTGCGTGCAGTGCGAAGCGCCGCGCAAGACCGGGCGGCCGTCGAACCAGGGCGCCGAGTAGTCGCGATAGGGATGCGACTCGAATCCGTCGAAGGGCGCGAACGGGCTGGCGGTCCATTCCCAGACGTCGCCCCAGTGGAAGTCCTCCGGTGATTGGCAGGCGGCGCATTCCCACTCGGCCTCGCTGGGCAGCCGCCGCCCTGCCCAGCGGCACCAGGCCTGCGCCTCGTGCAGCGTGAGATGGCTGGCGGCCTGCTGCGGATCGAGCGTGCCCCAGCGGCCATCGCGCCAGAGCGCCCACCCGGAAGAACTGCGACGCGTGTAGCGGGGGCTGGCCACCGGCTGCGCGGCGCGCCACCGCGCACCATCGTCGGTCCACCAACGCGGATCGTCATAGCCGCCGGCTTCCACGAAAGGCAGGAACTCGGCCCAGCGCACGGCCCGTCGGTCGATCTCGAACGTCCCCAGCGCCACCGTGCGGCCCGGCAACTCGTTGTCGAACGCGAACCCGGTGCCGGCCTCGCTGCCCAGCCGCCAAATGCATGCTGCGAACGCCAGCGGCGCGCCCGGCGGTGGCAAGGGTCGGGAGTTCCAGCGCGGATCCTCGATGGCAATGCCCAGGCTGCGCGCCATGTACAGCGCGGCCTCGTGGTGCATGTCCTCGTGCAGCAGCGCCAGCCGAAAGAAGTACAGGTCCGAGTCACCGGCCCCCGCCTCGCGCAGCAACGCCAGCGTTTCCTCGAGCTGCCGCGCCAGGTCATCTCGGGTGGCTTCAGCGCCGGGCAGCGGCAGCTGCCAGCGGCTGTCGTGGGGCACGCGGCTGGAGTTGTAGAACGCATCGGCATGGGTCCGGAACGCCGCGCGCCGGGGTACGTCGGGGTCCGCACGGTCACCGAGCGCCCGTTGCGGGTTGCGTGCGATCCAGAACTCCTGGAACCAGCCGATGTGCCCCAGTTCCCACAGCGGCGGGTTGAGTTCGGCACGCAGCGGCACCGAGCAGCCCGGCAGAGCCCGCTCGTACAAGGCGAACGTCGCCAGCGTGTCGGCACGGCTGGCCGTCAGGGCCTCGGCCAGGGCGGCGGCCGACCCCTGGCGGGCGACCTGGGCCATCCGCGGTAGGCTTGCATCGTGCATCGTGATCCCCTGGTCATCGTGACGCCGGCACTGGCCGCGGCCAACAACGGCAATTGGCAGACGGCCCAACGCTGGGCCCGCCTGTTGCAGCCAGCTTACCGTGTCCGCCTCACGGATCGCTGGACCCATGGGGACGAGGCGATGATGATCGCGCTGCACGCACGGCGATCCGCTGCGTCCATCGAAGCATGGCATGCAGCGCACCCGAACCGCCCGCTGGCATTGGTGCTCACCGGCACCGACCTCTACCGCGACATCAACACCGATGCCCAGGCCCGGCATTCGCTGACGCTGGCCGACGCCCTGGTGGTGCTGAACGAGCGCGGTGCCGACCAACTGCCCGAAACGCTGCGCGGCAAGGCCCATGTGGTGCTGCAATCCTGCACGGCACGCCAGCCGATGACCCGCACGCCACGCCATCTCCGTGCACTGATGGTCGGCCATCTGCGCGAGGAGAAGGACCCGTGGACCTACTGGCGCGCTGCCGAGCGGCTCGCAGCGCGGACGGACATCCGCCTGGATCACATCGGCGACGCGCTGGACCCGGGGCTCGGCGCCGAAGCCACCGCACTGGCAGCCCGCCTGCCCCGGTTCCAGTGGCTCAGGGGCCTGCCGCATGCGGCGGTGCGGCGCCGCATCCAGGCTGCCCACGTGCTGGTGCACGCCAGCCGGATGGAAGGCGGCGCGCACGTGGTCATCGAGGCCATCCGCAGCGGCACGCCGGTGCTGGCTTCGCGCATCGACGGCAACCTGGGCTTGCTGGGCAGCGGCTATGGCGGTGTCTTCGATGTCGGCGACGACGCCGCACTGGCCACCCTGATCGCGCGCGCCCGCGACGATCCCGATATGCTCCCGAAGCTGTGGGCTCAGCTCGCCCCACGCGCGGCCCTGTTCACCCCCGCTGCCGAACGGGCGGCGCTGCACCAACTCGTCGGCTCGCTGATGGCGCGCCACCCAACCGGATCTCCGCCATGAATGCACCCGCCAGCCCTGTCCTCGCCACCACGCCGGCGGAGCCCCGCCTGACTTCGTTGTCCCATGGCGGCGGCTGCGGCTGCAAGATCGCCCCGGGGGTGTTGAGCGAGATCCTCAAGGGCACGGCCGCGATGCCCATCCCGAAGGAACTGCTGGTCGGCATCGAGACCGCCGACGACGCAGCGGTCTACCAGCTCAACGACGAGCAGGCGCTGATCGCGACCACGGACTTCTTCATGCCGATCGTCGACGACCCGTTCGACTTCGGGCGCATCGCGGCCACCAACGCCATCAGCGATGTCTACGCGATGGGCGGCCGGCCGATCCTCGCGCTCGCCCTGGTTGGCATGCCGATCAACGTGCTCTCCACCCAGACCATCGGCCGGGTGCTGGAGGGCGGCGCCTCAGTGTGCCGCACCGCGGGCATCCCGATCGCTGGCGGCCACACGATCGATTCGGTCGAGGCGATCTACGGCCTGGTCGCACTGGGCCTGGTCCACCCCAAGCGCGTCAAACGCAACGCCGACGCGCGGCCGGGAGACCTGCTCGTGCTGGGCAAACCGCTGGGCGTGGGCGTGATGAGCGCAGCGCTGAAGAAGGAACAGCTCGGCGCCGACGGCTATGCCCGGATGATCGCCACCACCACCCAGTTGAACACGCCGGGCCCCGATCTCGCGGCATTGCCTGGCGTGCACGCGCTGACCGACGTCACCGGCTTCGGCCTGGCGGGCCATGCGCTGGAACTGGCGCGCGGCGCGCGATGCGAGGTGCGGCTGGAGTGGTCGGCCGTCCCGTTGCTGCCTGGGGTGCGTTCCCTGGCGTCGCAGGGCTTCGTCACCGGGGCGTCGGGCCGCAACTGGGCAGGCTATGGCGCCGATGTCGCGCTGCCTGCCTCCTTCGCCGCCGAAGACCAGGCCCTGCTGACCGATCCGCAGACCAGCGGCGGGCTGTTGGTGTCGTGCGCGCCGTCGGCCGTGGACGAGGTCCTGGCGATCTTCCGCCGCCATGGCTTCGAGCAGGCTGCCGTGGTCGGCAGTGTCGCGGCGACAAACACGGCTCCGCGCCTGCTGGTGAGCTGAACCTGCCCCGAGCCCGGGCATGAGTCGTAGCGTCGAGTTCTTCGACCGGCAATTCGAACGTCAGGTCCAGGGCGCCGAGACCGGGCTGAACCCGTTTGAGCAGTCGGCACTGCCCCATTTGCGGGGCCGGGTGCTCGACTTCGGCTGTGGCCTGGGAGCGCTGTCGCTGGCGGCGGCACGTGCCGGCTGCAGGGTCCATGCACTCGATGGCAGCGAAGTGGCCGTGAGGCACCTGCGCCGCATCGCCGAGGCCGAGCGACTGCCGATCCGCGCCGAAGTCGCGGACCTTCGAAGCCATCGACTGACGGAGCTGTTCGACACGGTCGTGTCGATCGGACTCCTGATGTTCTTCGACTGTGCCACTGCAGAACGGGCGCTGGCGGAACTCGAATCGCACCTGCTACCTGGTGGCACCCTGATCGTCAATGTGCTGGTCGAGGGAACGACGTACATGGACATGTTCGACCCGCAGGGCTACTGCCTTTTCGAGCGCGATGCGCTGACCCGCCGCTTCTCGACATGGGAGATCGTCTCATCGACGTGGGACGACTTCGCGGCCCCGGGCGGGCTGAACAAGTCCTTCGCCACGGTCATTGCCCGCAAGCCGGTAGCCGCATCGTCAGCCGTTCCCGCCAACCGCTGAACGCCCCGTCGGGCAGAGGACGTTCCGGGGACCCTCACCGCGCAGGAACTGCGACTCCTCCTCGGCAGTCGCGACCCGCACCTGGACCGACGTCGCCCGATCGCCATGCAGCGCTCGCAGTTCCTCGCAAACCTGCGAGGTCGGTTCGAGCCCCGCCGGGAACACCTTTACCCAGCGACGAGACCTGCCTTCGTAGCGGTAGTCGATCACCCACGTGGTCGAGTTCCTGAAGAACGCCACCACCTTCTCCTTTTGCGGTGAGCGGCGCCTTCAGACCGCCCGGACCCCGCCACCGCCCAGCGCCGCGCAAACGCGCCTTAGCCGACTTTCCGCTTCGTCGGCAACTGTCTTCACGCCAGGCTTGCCCACCAGACTCACCATCGTCTGCGGATCCAGGAAGCCGACCACGACGCGGCCAGGCGCCTCCTCGCGGACGATCACGTTGCAGGGCAGCAGCAGACCGATGTCCGGTTCAGCCTGCAATGCCTGGTGAGCCAGCGGTGGATTGCACGCTCCCAGGATGCGGTACGGCAGCATCTCGGCACCGAGCTTCTCCTTCATAGCGCGCTGGACATCGATGTCGCTCAGCACGCCGAACCCTTCGGCCTTGAGTGCCGCCGTGGTCTTGGCCAGGGCGTCGTCAAAGGACAGTCCCGTGAGCGTGGTGGTGAATCCGTACATATCAGACCTCTCGTTTCATTGAGGCCGAATTGGCCGGGAAGACGGGGCCGCCTGCCGCACCGACAGGTGCATGCCGCCAGTGTCGCGCAGCGGCGATCGACGTGCATTTCTCGATACATAGTTGGGTATGTCGCAATCGGAGTATAGTGGTAAGTATCTGATGACTTACCGAATGCACATACCAGCATGCAGACTCGCCTCCCCACCGAAGAACGCCAAGCCGAGATCGTCGAGGCCGCGCTGCGTCTGGCGAGTGAATCGAGCCCTGCGCTGATCACCACTGGCGACATCGCCGCGGCGATCGGCGTCACGCAGGGCGCGGTGTTCAAGCACTTCCCCACCAAGGATGCCATCTGGCTGGCCGCCATGCGCTGGGTGCGCGAAACCTTGCTGCAGAACCTTCAGGCCGCGGCGGACCAGTCCGCCACACCTCTGGACGCACTGGCCGCGATGTTTCGGGCGCATGTCGAATTCGTCATCGCGCATCCGGGCGTGCCTCGGTTCATCTTCCACGAGCTCCAGCAACCCGCCGACTCGGCGGCCAAGCTCGAGGTGCGTGGCGTGCTCCAGGGCTACCGCAAGCTGCTGCTCGGCCAACTGGCCGAGTCGATCGAACAGCAACTGGTCAGCGCGGACCTGGACCCCGAGGCTGCCGCCACCAGCTTCATCGGCCTGATCCAGGGTCTTGTCATGCAATCGATGCTGACCGGCAAACCCGCGGCCATGCGCCAGCAGGCCAACGCCATCTTCACCCTCTACCGGCGCGGTCTCGGGGAGGCGCGATGAATGCCTCATCGATCGGAACGCGCCGGCTCGCGCTGATCGGGCTCGGCATCTTGCTGGTTGCAGCGATGAGCTACGTGGTCATGCGCTCCGGGCCGTTGGCGCCGACCCGCGTCACGGTCGTCCAGGCGGCCGAGGGCCAGATTACCCCACAACTGTTCGGCATCGGCACGGTCGAGGCCCGGCGCAGCTACCTGATCGGGCCGACCACGGCCGGCCGGGTGCGTTCGGTGACCGTCGATGTGGGCGACACGGTCAAAACCGGCCAGCCGGTGGCCGAAATGGACCCGGTGGACCTGGCCGAACGCACCGCCGCACTCGACGCGTCGGTGGCCCGCGCGGGCAGCGCCATGGCCGCCGCCGAGGCGCAGCGCCGCGACGCCCAGGCGCGCAGGGAACTCGCGGCTGTCAACGCGCGCCGGTACGTCGAGCTCGGCCGGCAGAACTTCATCAGCACCGGCGCGGTCGACGCCCGGTTGCAGGAGCAGGCGTCGGCCGACGCCCTCCTCACCGCTGCCGAAGCCAACCTGGTTGCAGCCCGGCAGGACCAGCAGCGCCTGGTCGCCGAACGCGCCGGCCTTCGCCAGCAGCGGGCCAACGTTCGCCTGCTGGCCCCTGCCGACGGTGTCGTCACCAGCCGCGATGCCGAGCCCGGCTCGACCGTTGTCGCCGGACAGGCCGTGCTGCGCGTGATCGAGCCCTCGTCGTTGTGGGTCAAGGTGCGCCTGGACCAGGCGCGCTCGGGTGGCCTGACGGTGGGCCTGCCTGCCCAGATCGTGCTGCGTTCGAGCCAGGGCCGCCCCCTCCCCGGCAAGGTCGCCCGTGTCGAGGCCCTCAGTGACAGCGTGACCGAGGAACGCGTGGCGCAGATCGGCTTCGACCAGGTGCCCGCCGGCCTGTCGGTGGGCGAACTGGCGGAGGTGACCCTGTCGCTTCCGCCGACCTCGAAGGCGGTGCTGCTGCCCAATGCCGCCATCAAGCGCCGGAATGCGCAGACCGGTGTCTGGGTGATCGACGCAGGCGCCTTGCGCTTCGCGCCCGTGCGAACAGGCCAGGCGAGCCTGGACGGCCAAGTCCAGGTGCTTGGCGGTGTCAAGCCCGGCATGACCGTCGTTGTCCACAGCGAAAAGGAAATCGGCGAGCGCGGCCGCATCGCCGTGGTCGATGCGCTCGCGGGGCGACAGCCGTGATCAGCCTGGCCGGCAGGGACATCCTGCACTCCTGGAGCAAGTTCGTGCTGACCGGCATCGGCCTGGGCCTGCTGATCGGCGTGACCCTGACCATGGCGGGGGTGTACCGCGGCATGGTGGACGACGCGCGGGCGCTGCTCAACAACAGCGGCGCCGACCTCTGGGTGGTACAGCAGGATACGCAGGGGCCCTACGCCGAATCGTCGAGCCTTCGCGACGATGCAGTGCGCAGTGTGCTCGGACTGCCCGGCGTGGCGCGCGCCGCCAACGTGACCTACCTGACGATGCAGGTGCGGCGGGCCTGGGCCAGCGGCGCGGCGCCGGCCGGCAGCGGCGATGACGACGTGCGCGCGATGGTGGTTGGCTTCGAGCCCGGCCAGCCGGGCGAACCGGGCTATTTGGTGGCCGGCCGGCACATCACACGCAGCCACTACGAGGCTGTCGCCGACGTGCGTACGGGCTTCACCCTGGGCGAACGCATCCGCATCCGCCGCCACGACTACACGGTGGTCGGGCTGACGCGGCGCATGGTGTCGTCGGGTGGCGACCCGATGGTCTTCATCCCGCTGAAAGACGCTCAGGAAGCGCAATTCCTGAAGGACAACGACGCCATCGTCAACGAGCGCGCCCGCACCGCGGCCAACCCGAGCCTCAACCGCCCGGGCGTGCCGGGGCTGCTGGAGGCGATCCAGGCGTCGCAGGCCAACAACCGCAATGTGAACGCCATCCTCGTGCAGGTGCAGCCTGGCACCGACGCCGAGGTGGTGGCCGAACCGGTGCGCCGGTGGAAGCACCTGGAAGCCTTCACGCGCGAGCAAATGGAAGAGATTCTCGTGGCCAAGCTGATCGCCACGTCGGCCAAGCAGATCGGCATGTTCCTGGTGATCCTGGCGATCGTCAGCGCGGCCATCGTGGCCTTCATCATCTACACGATGACGCTGGGCAAGATCCGCGAGATCGCGGTGCTCAAGCTGATCGGCACGCGCAACCGCACCATCGCCGGCATGATCCTCCAGCAGGCGCTGGGCCTGGGCCTGATCGGCTTCGTCGTCGGCAAGGTGGCGGCGACCTTCTGGGCGCCGATCTTCCCGAAATACGTGCTGCTGGAGCCGGGCGACGCGGTGCGCGGGCTGGTGGCGGTGGTGGTGATCTGCGCGCTGGCCAGCACGCTGGCGATCCGCGTCGCGCTGAAGGTCGACCCGGCCGCGGCGATCGGAGGCTGAGGTGGGTGAACTCGGCATCCGCATCGAACACCTGCGCAAGCGCTACGGTGAGGGCGACACGGCCGTCGACGCGCTGAAGGACGTGAACATGACCGTGGCCCCGGGCGAGGTGGTGGGCCTGATCGGCCCATCCGGCTCGGGCAAGAGCACGCTGCTGAAGTGCCTGGGCGCGGTCATCGAGCCAAGTGGTGGCCGGATGGTGCTCGGCGGCGAAGCCATCTACGACGACGGCTGGAAGATCCCCGACTTGCGCGCCCTGCGGCGCGACAGCATCGGCTTCGTGTTCCAGGCGCCCTACTTGATCCCCTTCCTCGATGTCACCGACAACGTCGCCTTGCTACCGATGCTGGCCGGGCGCCCCAATGGCGAGGCGCGCGCGCGTGCGCTCGAACTGCTGGCCGCACTGGACGTGGGGCACCGCGCTGCGGCGCAGCCGTCCGAGCTGTCGGGCGGTGAACAGCAGCGCGTGTCTATCGCGCGCGCCCTGGCGAACCGGCCGCCGGTCATCCTGGCCGACGAGCCCACGGCGCCGCTGGACAGCGAACGGGCCTTGGCCGTCGTGCGCATCCTCAACCAGATGGCCACGCAGTACCACACGGCCATCATCGTGGTAACCCATGACGAGAAGATCATCCCGACCTTCAAGCGGATCTATCACATCCGCGACGGCCGGACCGAAGAAGAGGCGGGGCAAGGCTTGAGCCACTGACCCGATCCAGTCCGGTTGCAGCAGCCGTCAACAAGGAGCAAGAGTGTGAGCACATCCAAGGCGGATTGGCTGGCGAAGTCACTGGCAGGGGTCGCTGTGCTCTTCGGGTTGCTGACGGTCCTGTCCGGCGGTCGCACACTGTTCGGTGGCGAAGCGGCGCGCCTGGCCGCCGGGGCCATAGTGCCCTTCGTGCTCTGGTTCAACTTCGTCGCCGGGTTCGCCTACGTGGCCTGCGGTCTGGGGCTTTGGCAGCGGCGACGCTGGTCTGTACCGCTGGCCGTCTTCATCGCCGCCGCAACCGGCCTGGTGTTCGCCGCCTTCGGCGTCCATGCATGGAGTGGTGGTGCGTACGAGACGCGAACCGTCGGCGCGATGGCGCTGCGCACGTTACTGTGGGCGGGGATTGCAGCAACCGCCCACCGCGTGCTCCTGCAACGCATCTGACTGAACGGCCGGCACGAGGTGGCGATCGAAGGTGACCAAGCCAGGTCCGACGGCTGGTCTATCAACACCGAGCGAACCCAGTCCTGGCAATCCTCGGCGAACGAATCGCCTACTACCGCATCCGCGTTGTTGCGCCGCGTCTTCGCGCAACAGTTTGGGGCCCCGCAGTTCAGCGGGGGATGAAGAACGTCGACTTCTCGAACTGGATGGCCGATCGGTCTGCGCTGGTGCCGGAGGTGGGCTCAACGTGCGCGACCTCAAACAACACCGGCACCGACCGGCCTGCGAGCCCTTGCGCCACGACGAAAGGTAGGCGCAAGCTCACCGACGTCGACGTCACGGCAGCCGGGCCGGCGCTGGCCGGCGTTGCCACGACCTCCAACCCGTCGATCCCGGAGGCGGCAACCCGGTAGGTCTGCCGAGCCTCCGTGCGATTCATGATCTGGATGCGGTAGACATTCTCAACCGCGCCCTCCTCCACCACACGGGCCAACGCGCCACGGTCCTTGACCACATCGAACTTGAACGGGCTGCGCATCGCTACGCTGGCTGCGAAGGTGACGCTGGCCGCCGAAAGCACTGCGCCGTAGATCAGCACACGCGGGCGCAGCGCGCGCTTGAACATCTGCAGCCGTGTCCAGCCGTTCACCACGCCGTTCTCCGTGGAGTAGCGGATGAGCCCTTTGGCATAGCCCATCTTGCCCATCACGTCGTTGCAGACGTCGATGCAGGCTGCGCAGCCGATGCATTCGTTCTGCAGCCCGTTGCGGATGTCGATGCCGGTGGGACACACCTGCACGCACAGCGTGCAGTCGATGCAATCTCCAAGTCCGTGAGCGGCCGAGTCCGCCTTGCGCGAGCGCGATCCGCGCGGGTCGCCTCGCTTCGCGTCGTAGGTGATGATCAGCGAGTCCTTGTCGATCAAGGCGCTCTGGAAGCGTGCGTAAGGGCACATGTACTTGCACATCTGCTCGCGCAGGAAGCCCGCGTTGCCGTACGTGGCGGCGCCGTAGAACAGGATCCAGAACGCGTTCCAGCCGGACAAGTTCCAGCTCGCCATACCCACTGCGAGCTCGCGGATCGGCGTGAAGTAGCCGACGAAGCTGAAACCAGTGAACAAGGCAATGGTCAGCCACGCCGAGTGCTTGGCGCCCTTGCGCCAGATCTTGTTCCACCGCCACGGTTGCTGGTCCAGGCGCATGCGGGCGACCCGGTCGCCCTCGATCTTCCGCTCGGCCCACATGAAGATCTCGGTGTAGACCGTCTGCGGACAGGTGTAGCCGCACCACAGGCGACCCGCCACGGCGGTGAAGAAAAATAGCGCCAATGCAGACAGCACCAGGAGCGCCGCCAAAAAGATCAGGTCCTGCGGATAGAGCAGCAGACCGAAGATGTAGAAGCGCTGGGCCTCGAGGTCGAACAGCACGGCTTGCCGGCCACTCCACTGCAGCCAAGGCAACCCATAGAACAGCAGTTGCGTCAGCCACACGAATACCCAGCGCCAGTTCGCGAACCAACCCTTGACCGCCCGCGGGTAGATCGTCGGCTGCTTCTGGTACATCGAGACGAACTGAGCGCTGTCCTCCACCTTGGCGCTCGCCGCGACGATGGGGATGACCTTTGCCGGCTTGGACATGCTCAGCGCCCGTGGGGAAGCCGGAAGATGAGGGTCGTGCGTCGAGTCATCGCTTCAGCTGGTCGAGCTTGCGCTCGATCCGGCTCCACTCCTCAGCGTCCGGTAGCGCCAGCTTGGTCTTCGTGATGGGCTTCCACTCCCTGGAAAGCTCGGCGTTCAGCGCCGTGAAGTGCTGTTGATCCGCGGGTACGTCTTCCTCGCCGTAGATCGCATTCACGGGGCACTCGGGCACGCACACCGCGCAGTCGATGCACTCGTCCGGGTCGATGACCAGGAAGTTCGGCCCCTCCCGAAACGCATCGACTGGACAGACGTCGACGCAGTCGGTGTACTTGCACCGGATGCAGGCCTCGGTGACGACGAAGGTCATCGTGCACGGCGCCCGAGGTCAGCCGCAGCAGGCGCCGCCCGAGCAGCAGGAATCGCCGCGCGCAGCGGGTTGCGCGGTGGCGGCGTTCGCGGTGCGGGCGATCTGGATGCGCCAGACCGACGGGCCGGCCTCCAGCACCGTCCACTCGAACTGCCCGTACGAACGGTCATCGAACTGGTAGTGCAAGGGTTGGGGGTTGTGGTCATTGACCAACTGCAGCGCCTGCCCGACGGCCAAGCCGTCGAAGCGGCCGAAGATCAGCGGGTGGCGCTCGCGGGGCGGGATGGTCCGCAGATCGAGCACGTGGGTCGGTTGGATCAGGGTGGCAGTCATGGGGACCTTTCAGGGGGCGTTGGGCATCACCGCGAGCGCAGCCGCGCCTTGGTGATGCGTTGAAAAACTTCAGGCTGAGATCGGCTTGTAGAAGAGCCCGAGCGCTGCGTCGCGTCAACCATCCTTGCCGTCCAGCCGGCTGGCCACCAGCCAGGGGCCGAACCGCCAAAGGTAGAGGGTGAACGCCAGCGCCCAAGCGACTGCCGCCGCGATCAGCGCGTCGGCAGTGAGTGCCGGTGCGAGCATCGGCAGGGCCACGCGGACCACTGCCGCAGCCAGCACCAGCAGATAGGCCGTCACTTCAAGGCGCGACGCCTTGAGTGGACGGCCGGTATGGCCGCGCGCGGTCCGGGTGATCATGCCGACGATGAGTCCAGCCGTGGCGCCGACGGCAAGGGCATGGATGCCGGCAGATGTCGACACGAAACGCATTTGAGCGGCTGCGAGCAACGCGAAGCCCAGGGGCAGCCAGGCGTAGGCCATATGCAGCACCCACAGGATGGGCCGCGCCTTCGTGCGCCAGGGCTGCCAGTGCCACAGCCGCGATGTGTGCAGCAGCGCAGCCAAGCTGAAGCCTGCAGCCGTGATCGGGTTCACGGGCAACAGCACCCAGGCCGCCAACGACAACGCGGTCGTGGCCAGCGCGGCACGCTCAAGCCACGGCGGCGTCTGGAGTTTCAGACCCGGCAATGCCGACATCGTGAAGGCCGGGATGACGCGCCCGGCGATCACGCACTCGATCATCACGATCAAAGCGAGGCCAGCGTACAGCGCACGCAGGGGGTCGATGCTCAACCATCCCAGCGCCGCCGCATGAAACGCGAGGTTGGAGGACGCCAGCAGCACGACCACAGCACCCAGCGGGAGATTGCGGCGGTTCCCCGACTTCCAGAGCACCCGCAGCAACACCCCGGCCACCCAAGGCAGCAACAGGGCATCGAGCAACGCGTACATGGCGTACGGCGCACCAAGCGCTGCCAGCCGCGCCGCCAGCCAGATTGTCGCCATCACGGCCAGGGTGGCGCCGCGCGGCGTGGACAAGCCGGTCCAGGCCTTTCCGGCCGTCAGCAGGAAACCCACGATCACCGCGACCGCAAAGCCGAACAGCATCTCGTGGGCGTGCCACAACAGCGGGGGCATCGTCGCCGGCAGCGCCGCCACGCCCAGAAGGGCTGCGACCCAGTACGGCACCGCGAGCGCCGCGAAGGCCGCCGCGCCGAGGTAGAACGGACGGAAGCCCAGCCGGAACAGCGGCCAGCCAGGCAGCGGGAACTCCATGCTCGGCGCCCTGGCGTCAGCGCTCGGCACGCCGGCCTGCGGGACGAGAGGAATGGCGCTTGACGGGCTTTTCATGATGGAGACCTGGCTTCGGGGAAGCGACGAAGCCGAATCTAAAGCTGTACGGTGTGTGCATGTTAATGACAACCGATCCTTAAAGCAATACACTGCATGCATCTTTAAGAGGTCCCATGCGCCTTTCTGAATACACGGACTACACATTGCGGGTGCTGATGTACTGCGCCGCACATCGGGACCGCCTAGTCACGATCGGTGAACTGGCCGAGCAGCACGGGCTGTCCCGGAATCACCTGATGAAAGTGGTCAACGACCTGGCGCACCGTGGCCTGCTCGAGACCACGCGCGGACGCGGCGGCGGGCTGCGGCTGCGGGCCGAGCCCGATCAGATCCGCATCGGCGATGTGGTGCGGGCTACCGAGACCGACTTTCGCCTGGTGGAGTGCTTCGACGCCACGACCAACGCGTGCTCGCTATCACCGGCCTGCCGACTGAAGCACCTTTTCGACGATGCCCTGGCCGGCTACTTCAAGGCCCTGGACGGCGCCACGCTGGCGGATATGACACAGGGCCCCACCCTACCCCGAAGCCGGACGATCGCGCCACCGGCCAGCCGCCGGCGCGCACTGGGGGCAGGACCGACCGAGGCCCGACGCGTCGCCCGACCCCGAAGCGGCGCGTGAAGACCGAACACCGATCGGAGACCCCAATCGATGACCAACGCCATCCCAGGCCACAGCGCACCCGCTGTTGGCTTCGAAGTGCCGCTGGAGATGCTGGCAGCCTGTCACGGTCGCGTCCAGCACCAGTGCGCCACCCTGCAGCGCCTGTTGCCCCACCTTCAGCATCACGGCGCCGACCGGGACGCGCAGGAAGCAGCCAGAGCCATCATGCGCTACTTCGATTCAGCGGCACGTCACCACCATGAAGACGAGGAACACGATCTGTTCCCGGCGCTGTTGGAATCGATGGCAG
>Ga0228698_1000668_pt1 | contig 22366 bp, 32 predicted proteins | sample McNCre117_Aug_MG_FD_178015 | JGI IMG/M metagenome (GOLD analysis project Ga0228698, IMG submission 178015) | Freshwater microbial communities from McNutts Creek, Athens, Georgia, United States - 1-17_Aug_MG | ecosystem: Environmental > Aquatic > Freshwater > Creek | place: USA: Georgia...
CTTAGTCAACACACTCCGCAACTTGTCCAACCCTTGTCCGATCTCGTCCATGATCCGCATCGCATCTTCCAGCGACTTTCCGCGAATCTTGGAATCGACGTATTTGTCGAAGGTGTCGAAGTCGCCGTTGTTAATCCGTCGCTTTGCGTCTGCGATTCTTGCCTCGTTCACGATTGGGGATGTGATTGTCATAATTACTCCTAAAAAGAAAGGATTGGTTACCTTACCCGTTATGTCACGGAAGCCGACTGCATGGATTGCTCCATTCGTCTCTGTCACCAGTCTCATGAATCGTTGCTAGAACGGACAGTCATCGTCAGCTACTTGTTGTCCTTCCATTCCTCCAGCGCTTGCACGTTTAGTCTCTTGCTTAGGCTGTTCGCTGCTTCCACCGCCTTCGCGACCTCCTAAGAATTGGAACTCCTCAACCACGACCGACAACTTGGAACGCTTGCCGCCGCCCTGCTTATCTTCCCAAGTATCGAACTTCAGCCGACCTTCCAGATAACACGGCTTTCCCTTGCTCATGTACTGGTTGAAGGTTTCGCCAGTCTTCCCAAATATCGTGCAGTCGATGAATGTCGTGTCCTCACGCTGATTGCCGTCTGCACCTTTGAACTTGCGCGACGTTGCCAATCCGAACTCGCAAACAGCCGTTTGATTGGGCAGGTATTTAAGCTGAGGGTCGCGGGTTAAGTTTCCGATCAACATCACTTTATTTAAACTCGCCATTACTTATTCTCCGTTTGAGCCTGTTGCGCCTGCTTTGCTGCCGGAACGACCGGACGCACACGCAGGCATGGTTGATTCTTTTTTGCACCGACATTCGTTGTCGTGTGATAAACTGTGATTCGCTTGCCGATCCAATCTTCGCCCTTGCAGCCGTAAAGACTCACAAGCGTATTGATGTTGGTTTTGTTCAAGACCATTTTTTTAGGCGTTTCCTTGAACATCAGCACAGCCTTGCGATTTGTCTTTCCTCCCTGCATCATCAGGTCTAGCATCTGAACCGATGCGATGGTCAGTGTTGCTTCTTCTCGGCCTTTCGCCATGAGATCAGCCGCACCCAAGTAATCGCTTGGACACATAAGCTCATCACCTACAAACGCTGGTATTGACATTGTTGCTCCTTAAATAGTTTCCGTTGTGCCGCCGATTTCGATCTCGACTGCATTTCCATCCATGAACGCATACTCTGGATACGCCAAAGTAAGCTCGATTTCGTTCCATTCGTCTGTAAGGTTCGTGTCAATCTTGGCCTGATGAACAAGCCCAAGCCCTTTGCGAAATAACGCTAATCCACGATCTAATTCGCGATCTGGAAAGTTGTATGTAGCGACACGATAAATGCCGTACCTGCTCGGCCTGGTTGCTGCGTAGATCATCTTTACAGGCAGCATGTAACCGCCCTGCTGATAGATTCCTGAACGATAGGCAGCCATGCTTACGTCATAGCCATACGTCATTGCCTGATTTGCAATCTCACGCACAGACCATCCGCCGCCGTATGTCTTTGTGTCTGCAATAGCCACCTGCGGCTTATACCAATCAACCAGTCCCTTGCATCGAATCAACTCGAAACCGTCAGCGGTTTGGATGGTTTCATCCCAAACAACGCATACCTGAGATTCATATTCTGTGTATTCGCGGGCCAGCTTGTGAGACATCACCGCTTCGTAAATAAGGATTGCTGTTCGGTGTGCTGCCAGCGTCATATACGTAACGTCTGGATTATCCGCACATGCTTTGTCATACTTATCGCCAACGCGATTACCAGACCACGGCTTGTACGTCTGCTCGAACTTTTCAAAGTCTGTCAATGCAGCATCAACAGCCGATCCAAGTTCCATCGCCGCACTCGTCTCTGAACGAATACCTGCATCGTGCCGGCGAAGGTCGTCGATTGATTCAAGAGCGACCTTGACCATGCTCGGATTTACCGCATCAATCGCGTCGTATTCTTCCCGGCTCATGTTGTAGTAGATTCCTGGCTTCATAGTTCCTTCATCCTTTCCTCGCACTCACGCCCCAACCGTTCAACGATCATTTCCCTGAACGATTCGCCGTACTTGTCCTCGGCCATCTCGATAAGTTCCAACCCGTAATACGCAATCACCGCTTTGAGGATTGACGACTCTGAGCAGTACTTGGTGACATGCTCAAACGTCACACCGTCCTCGATGTCGCGAATGATTTCTTTGCGGGTCAGGTTCATAATTAAAAACTGGTGCGGTGGTGTCTAGTCATCCGCACCAGTAACGCGACACGCTCCAAACGATGCCGCGTTGTTTGCACCACCGGCTGCGTGAACACTCACGCATACAACCGGCTCTGCAAAGTGGTTATTAATCCCGCCGCGAACAATCAAGCCCGCGACGGGCAGCGGAGGAGGAGGACTATTCTGAAGCACCTTCATAGTGCATCGCGTCTTTCGGGTTCGACAAAACTTCAATGACGTTGCTCTTGTACTTCTCGTTGATCTGCATGATGTGCAGCCGCGATTTCATAATTAAACGCTCGTAGCGTTCGATGTTTTGTTGCTCGGCTTTGACCATAATTTCGTCTGCAAGTGTCATATAATTACTCCTTAAATCCGCCCCACCGCGTTAACGATGGGGAAGATGTCGCAACTAAATCAGGCGGCTTTTTCTTCTGTGATTTTTCTAGACTTAGCTGCGTAAGTTGCACTGCGCTGTCTAAGAGCATTTTCTGCCATTATCTTTATTGGGTCTTTTTGATGCTTTCCAAAGTTGTATAAATCTTCAAGCATTAAAAGTGCATCGTCGCGGTTGCTTACCTTGTGAAGCATTCTTGGATAACGCCTTGCTTGCTGTGCAAAACGGTTCATATCCAAACCCTTGCAATGCCATATCGCGTATAACGCACCAACAACTGATCGAACCCCAATATCATTGTTCAGGCTGTTTAACTCTCGGTATACATTCATCACGTCATTCGCGAGTTTCCTGCTGCTTATCTTCCATGTTCCACGCTTAATTGCATCCAGGTGATTACGTTCGGTTGCGTTATTCCCTAAAATTGCAATTGCGATAGCCAGAGGTATCTCGTTATCGTTTGTGAAGTCGAGAAGTTCGACGAAATCCTTATTCTGTTTGGCTGCGTGTGAAGCGACAAAGTTTTTCAAGTTCCAAGGAACTCCAGTACCGCTGATTAGAACTGGATCAATTCGTATATCGTTTTCAATTACGTATGGAACTTCGATCTTTAATTCAGATGCCAACGCAAAACGATGTTGTCCTTCTGTAATGAATAATTTGCCTGATGTTTTTTTAACAATCATCGGCATATATTCCAGCCAGCCAAACTCCTCAAGTGATTTTTTCAATAGTTTTCGGCGTGTTCCATTAAGTTCAACATCTCTGTTTCCGCCCTGATATTCAAACATTTGATAGTTTTTTGTTCTATTAATAACTAGTTGCGACTTGCTCATATTACTTGCTCCTTACTTGTTTGAATTACACCATCTCGCGACCAAATCTAAACCGTCTGATCGAAGCGGGTCATTCATTGAAATTGTTTTTAAAATATTGATTGCGCCGTGCGCAATCTCGATGCCCTTTCCTCTCCGTGTTGAAGTTGTCTTTTCCGTAATTGTTACGAGTTCTTCGATCTCCTTTCCGGTTTCACCGTCTATGTATGTTTTGGTTGGCTTGGTTGGTTTTTCTTCCTCGCCGATTTCGTGAGAAAGAGTTCTAGATGAATTAATCTTTGACGTATCCATCGCGAACGTCTTTCCATTTCTTGTTACTTCCCTTATCTGCTGATTGTCAGCAGATAGCTTTCTATATTTTCCTACCATTGTGTTATGCACCCCAACATGATCCGCAATCGCCCGATCCGACATCTTCGCAGAGTTCGGATGCGACAACGCAGCACGAACAGCACGTTCCTTGTCCGCGTTCGTTCGGCGAAGGCCAGCTTGGTCGTGGGTCTTATTCGCCCCATAGCTGAACCATTGTGCGGCTTGCAAATCGCCTTGGTGGATGTTGCAGGCGATAACGTCGCCGCCTGCAAGCTGATGCGCGTTGTAACGATGAAAGCCATCTGCGAGCCAATACCTGTCACCGTCAAAGAAAACATCGACAGGAGGAAGCTCGTGCAATTGATCCGCCATCTGCTCAACACGTTCGCTGTCAAGTTCTGACCGTGGCTGAGTTCCGCCGTCCGTGCGTATGTCTGAAAGTTTTAACTTCTTGCTCATCTGTGTCTCGCTATCATTGGAGTAAAAACCAACCAAGCCCGTTAATGAACAGCACCTACAACCTTTGCAACTCCGATAAACGGACTCGTTATAAAAATAAATCAGACTTTTCTAAGACATCGACTACGAACACGTGCTACAATCAGAACTCGCCGATCCGACAGCCTTGCCGTTCTCGACGTTCTTCCGTGGTTCTGATTGAAGCTGCGTTTTAATAGCATCAATGAACGATTCGGGAGTTGTTTCGTAAACCGTCGTGGTCTTACTTTCTCCCGTTTCTGGGTCGCGGGCTGTTACGTAAACCCGTTTAACTTGTTTCTTGGTTAATGTCATTGATTAACAAGATACAGTCTTGAAAGACTCTTGCAAGAGAAATCTTACAAAATATTTCTCCAGTCTTTCGTTGAAAGAGGTAAGTCTATGCTGTTTAATTACTTACAAATGGAAGAAATAAATAGAAACTTTCGGTTAATTAAACCAATATCACGATTGCTTGACGAAATGGCGAGCAAATTATTCGGGAAACGTGGGCAATCGTATGTTATAACCGCTGCATTGCTGTTACTTCGCAGCCTGAATGATGAAGAAAGGCAAAAGCTGTTAATCAGTGCCATGTCAATAAAAGCACAAAGCCCCGAGCAAGTTGACGACTTGTTGCTCAAGGCCAGGGCTTTTAATGGTTATCTTGCTTCGGATAAATCAACGCTCATCGTTGACCCATCCGATAACGGGAATCTTGCCGACAAAGGACTTCCTACGCTCGGCAATCGCGATACCAGCGGCAAGGGATCGGCTAATAAGGCAACGAGAAGATAGGCGACTGTTTATTAAATACCTATGGTTTTTCAGGTCTATAACGTCGTCATGCTCGCCGCCGTACATGCGGATAGAACCGTCAACCATCACAATCTCGATCTGATCTGCAATCATGTCGCTCCCTGTAAAATGTTATCGTTAATGTTAATATTTTGTTCAGTGTATTGCAAACAAAAACCAGAATTGTGACAATGTTGTGTCAGTATTGGAGAATCTATGAGCAAAGTAACAACTCAAAAAACTGGAAAGATATGGAAGCTGCAAATTATGCTGGCCGTGCTTTTAATGCTCGGCTCTGGCGTGATGTGTTTTATTCTTAGCCAAGTACCGAAAACGGAAGCGAATAAGAATCTGCTTGCGGTTTGTATTCTCGCATTGGCGTTTAGTCTCGTCTGGTATTTATTCGCCAAGTTCTGCGCATGGTGGGCGAATGGATAGGCGCAATAAAAAACCCCGACCTAATTAAGATCGGGGCTATTCCTTCGGCGGCGAGCATCCACAGCCGCCACGGTTTATATCTGCTTTCACTTCCTCCAGCGGCGGAAACTCTGATTCATCGGCCAGCGGAAACTTACCTTTTGGGCAATCGCGTCGGCCTGCATGATCCCTTATGTCGATGTTGTCGATGGTGCATAGACACGTACCGGCGCAGGGGCGTTGGCGGTGGTTGCAGTTGTGGCAGATGCTTATAAGACTTACCACGACAGCGTTATGTTGGCAGTTAGGCCAGTAAAATGAACCCGGAAGCTATCGTCTTGGCTTGTACTAGAATATGTGTCACCGCTTTTTTTGCAGAACGCACTGCTTCCCATATGTACAACCCAACCATATACGTTGGGTGAATATAGTACTGTTTTATCGGTATAAAAGTTTACGTATGCGTTACCGTTTGTTTCCCAAAACAAATCTATTTTTCCGTAGATCGTTTCGGTTGAAAGAATTGTAGAACAAGTTGTGTCTGCCGTTGCATACGTGTAAAGAGTAATGACTATCGAACTTGTTTCTGGATGCGCAAGAAAAGTAGAGTCATCCATTGTTGACCAATATTTAGTTCCGAATCCGTCTGTATATTGGTATGTTAGATCATACGTTCCATTGGGATTGGTATCCGTGCTGTTTCGATTTGCAGAAAACAACGCACCGTCCTGAACGCAAATATTATAGGATATGTCGGCTATTGTTACCGTAACCGTTGCACTTGTCGGAGGACCGCCGCAGCAGCAACAAGTATTTGCGCTACCGTCAGACAATTGGACTCGTCCAGAACTGTCCAAAATTACATTCCCGCTAGCATCAAGTAGTCTGTCGCCAGCAGCCATATTAGCAACCACCCGATCCGGGATACTCGCCAGCGTCCCAAAGTTTTAGGGTTGTTCCATCGTAGAAGGCCAGGCCGTAGGATGATCCGGCGGTTACTAAACCGTAGGGGCGGGTTTTGGCGAGTGCGACAGATGTGCCAATCGTTGTACCGTCGAGCGTTTTAACTGTGTACGTGTACGACGCAGCAGACGTTTTAGAACCGTTTGATCCGCCAGTCTGCGTAACGGTCACCGCGAATACTTGGCTTGCGTTGGCTTGGATAACATAGGCGAGCCTGCGACCGTTTGCGTCAACGTCTGCGAGTGCAACAAGTGCATAGCTATTTGTTCTGATTCCGTGCTGTGCTGTTCCGGCTTCACGAAAGTAAACGATTGTCAGATTATCGCTCGACGGAACAATAAGATTCCCCGGCAACGATAGATTCGACGAGCGTGAAATATTTCCAACCAACCCACCGCATAAAACGCCCTTGTAAACGCCCCCGCCTGTTTCCGTTCCAGTTATCTTTGCAACCGCAACGTCGAGCTTAAAATCCGTCTCATTGACATTACGACCGCCGCCACCGTTTCCGCCTTGCCCGATCAATTGCGCAATACGATCTCGTGCCGCTGCCGTTGCGTATAGTGGTTGTGCGTCCATTACTTAGTTAATTGCAGAGCCGAGAATGGTTTTGGGTCGTAAAGTTCGTAGCGAAGAAATATCGCGTTTTTGGCTGACTCGATATTCATGTAATCGTTATTCGATGGGGTCGTGTTATTGGTTGATGCCAGTCCAGGCCCGTACTTGTAAGTGTCGGTGTCGTAGACGTGACCTTTACCATTTAAGCGAACAGGCCCGGCCTTAGTTCCATCTTTGAGGTAAATCTGCAAAGGCTGGTCGCCGTTCGATGTCGTCTTTTGCCACGCCCGCTCGCCAATGTCGAGTATTCGAGTTCTCCAACCATCGCGACGAATTGAGATGCGATAAAGACAACGCACCGCCTTTGAGTTGCGGTCTACATCTTCTTCGGGAATGTAAGCGTCGAGAATACCTTGACCAGGCTGAATTGTTCCATAGCCCGGTAAGGTAAATGCGTCGGAGTTGACGCAATCGGCGTAATCAATTCCAAGTCCGATGTTGTACGACACCTCATAGCGTCGGTATTCGTAGACGAGATCGGTATAACGTCGCTTAACTGGATTTTTGAACGGGTCTAGCGATGAATTGGTAATCGCGTTTCCAAGCCGGTCACGATCTACGTCAACATCTGACTTCACCTGAATCATTCTCCATTTTGGCGGCGGGAATGAATTTGCATCGAAGCCAGCCAGCGTTTGCGCCGAATACTTTATTCGTACAACAAACGTCAGCGGCCCTTTAGGTGATGAGACGTAAGGGTCTTCTGCAATTAATTGCAGGTCAAGATAGTAAGGAGTTCCCTTGAATATTCCGACCGCAGATAATGCCTGATCCGCAGTCGTAACACCCGAAACTAAAAACTCACGATTAGCGAATTGGCCTGTTTGCCATTCCGCTTTTGACCAATCTTCGGTTACGTATGCCATTACATTAATACCAGTCCGGTAGATTTTGCCCCTTCAACGCCCGCCTTAACACCGTCTTTGATGTAGCCGGGAATTGCGCCCGTAACTAAGCCGATAAGTTGTTGCATCAAACCGTTTGCTTCTTGTTGCTGGCTTACCATTCGCTCTTGCGCGGATTGAGAAACACCTGTGAGGAATCGGGAGTTTTGGGCTTCCGCTAATTGTGCCGGTGATTTATCGACATTCGGGCCGAATAGTTTGTCCCAAATCATCGATCCTGCATCAGCACCAAAAGCCTTCAACTTTCCAAGTGCATTACCGATTGCGTTTGGGCCTGCATCGTTCTGTGCCTTTTCGAGTAACTTCTGCAATTCTGCTTTAGACGATGCGATTTCCTTGAGGCGTGTCGCAGCGTCTGCATTGGCCTTATCAGCAAGTCCTTTTGCGAGTTCACCTTTATCTAGCTTGATCTGGAAATCCTGCGTCATGGTTTGAACCATGCGGGCTGCGGCGGCTTTACCTGCGCCGGGCGATTCCTTTTCAGCAATAGCAAGAATGTCCTTAGCCGATTTGCGTGCGCGTTCGGCTTCATCGGATCGTCCCTGCTTGTCCAGATCGGCTGCTTTTTTCTGCAACTCTAATGCAGCGTTATAAGCCTTGTCTGAACGCTTTTGCATTTCGTCATCGTCGAGAAACAGATTGACCATTGATCCGGCAACCTGACCAACTGCTGCGTTCCAGACTTCCAGCACCGATTTCATGTGCGTCTGCAAGAAATCGACGATTGATACCAGCATGTCATCCCATACTTGCAGGATGTTAGCTTTAGCTGTTAGGAATGCGACCTCCAACGCCTGCAAAGCAATCTTGCCAGCCAATCCCCATTCGCCCGCTAGAATCGCGTTGGTGATTCCCTTGATTACATTGCCTACTGATTTAACCGTATCCCATAGATCGCTCACCATTGACGTAATGAACTGAACAATCCAAGGCGACAATTCACCGGCAACCCATTCGCCGAACGATTTTAGGTAATCCCAAACCGTACCGAATGCGGAAACGCTAACCGCTGAAATTGTGTCGAAGTTCTTGTAAATGAGGTATGCAGCACCAGCTACGACTGCACCGACAGCAGCGATTTCAACGCCTGCTGTCAATGCAGATAACGCAATCGCACCAAACCCACCAGACGCACCGCCAGCCGAAGCCGCAGCCGATCCGATGTCACGGTTAAACCCTTCGACGTTAGCCTTGGCCGAATCAAATGCCGGGCCTGTCTGGTCAAATGCGCGTAGAACGATGTCGAGACTTGATTGCATTAATCAATAACCTTTAGTTTGCGTTTCCACTCTGATTTTTCGCGGGAAATAAACTCGTGAATACGAATTGCGGATTCGGACTGATCAAGCCAACCACCCGCAACAGGTAGAAAACCTTTATCAGCCATGTCAGACATTCGGAGGGCGTCGAAAGCGTTGTTACCACAGTAGACTTTTGGGCAGCCGATAACTTCGATCTCTGTACCGTCATCCTGCTGTAGCATGATCGGATTTGATCTATCACGGCGGTCGCGACAATTACCCGGCGTACAATTTGTACACGCCTGGCCTGCCCATATCCCGACCGCCAATGCTACTTTGATCGGTCTTGCTCCGTGATACCGCCTGAGATTAGAGCAGAAAGAAGAATGCGAACCTCTGCGATGCTTGCCACGTCGCCGAGCTTTTTTCCATCTTCCAGCACCACCCACGGCGCAACCGAATCAACGATTGACCGAACAGCCTGACCGCCTCTACCCGATTGCTGCATCTGGTCGAGTTTGTCCGCCAGTTCTGCGCACTCGTAACAGGTCGGTTGTTTAAGTGTGTACTCAATCTCGCCGGCAAACACTTTGAAATGTGCGCCGGGCTTAAAAACGATAGCCATAATTCTTGCTCCTTCTAAAAATGATTAGGTAAATGCGATTGTGATTGATCCGTTGACCTGTAGTTTCAGATCGTTTTTTGCAACGCCTGATCGGTCGCCAAGTTTCGGGAACTCTGCGATTTGCAGATTGGTTGCGGTAATCGTTGCGATGTTTCCAGTCGTTGAACCGACAACCGCAACGATAGAACCGATCTGAGTTGCGGCCCGATAGGTATCGTGCCAGTCTTTCGTTGCGTTCAAGACCGCTTCGGGGTCGATTGTTATTACCGGCATCCGATTACCGATCCAGCCGCCGATGTAACCGCCAAGCGAATTAGCATCGGGTCGCAGGAATACTTGGTTGCCAAGATCAATCGACATGGTACTGATCTTGTAAGACGTTGACGAATCGAGCGTGAACGCAGAAGCCTGCGCGAAGATTGGCGAAACGACTTCTTCGTATGTGATCGATGTGAGTTGTGTAGCGTCGTCTGGATTTTTGCTGCTGATTTCGTGATAGCCGCCCATAAAATCCCATTCGCAGATAACCGGCTTGCCCGATGTGAAACTCATCTTGAGATTACCCATCAGGCCGCGACCGAATCGTCGCAGCCCATCAGTATTCAGAGCAGCGGATACAGCAGCCCACGAGCTTGTCGTGTTGCTGGTTGCGTACGTATTCGACGACGACGAAGGCATACCAACGGCAGGGAACAACTTCGCAGCCCAATTGGGATCTCCGGTTGAACCGTCGCCATGCAGCTTTGTTTTGAACGTGAGCTTTGTCGAATAATCTTCGGGCGGTGAAACGTCTGTGCCAAGTCCACCATCAGAACGCAGGCGAGGAGTCACCTTGCCGATGATGTCCAAGACTGGATCATCGCAGCGAAAACCGGCATCCGTGTTGATTGGTGTCGAGTAAGTTCCGTACGTACCCTCGGCCTTTACGGTCAGGGTACGCTTATTGTACATAAGCGGCATGTTTAATTTCCTTTATGGATTAACGTTTGAATAGGGAGACTTGTAGGGGTTGTTCTTTTCGGTTGCGAAACGAACAGCGATATTTACTTGCACGACAAATCGACCGCTTGAAGGCATGACAAAGTAGCCGGGTGATTTAATGATTGTTTCCTGCGCCAGACCGCCGCGATTCAGGCTTGATTCTTGATAGGTCAAAGCCTTTTCAACATCGGCCCGAAATATATTCATTGCCTTGTCAGGCGGTTCGGTTAAATCTTCTGCGGGGTTGATGTAGCAGTCGATGAAGTACGGTTGTTCCCACCAGTCCTGACCTATTGATTCTTCGGGAACGCGAATGGGACTACCCTGCCGAACTACCGCAAGACTCTGCCCCGCAAGCGGAGCATTACCGCCCTTTTTAATACGCTCGACCGTTACATCGTTCGCGTATCCATTGACCTTGCGAATCGTCTTGAGCGTATCAACTATGTCTTGCGTGATTCGTTCGTTTACTGGTAGGAAGTTCATTAATAACCTAAGTAGCCGGTGATTTCTTCGTATGCGTAGCTGATGTCGCTGCGTGTAACGTCATCGAACGCCATTACTTGTTGAACCATCTGATCGCGAAGTTCAAACATTGCTTCACGTTCAATGTCTTGTAGTTCGTTTGGAGTCTTGTTGACGATTGATTTAAGAGACGGGCCAAACGCTTCTGAGATTGGCAACCGTCCTGCGCGATGCCTTCCAGATGTCTTATCACGTTGCCATACGTTTAATTCTGGATCGTTCGGCATCGTCGAAATAAACGCAGCCGCAAGATGTACCGGCGAACCGCCTCGTGTCGGTTGAGCAAATACTCCGCGTTCGTCCTCTCGTGCGCCGTAGTCGATTAGCGGTATCGCCTCGCTGCTGATACTGACCATCGAGTAACCATCCCGCTGCGTTGCATAGGTAGTCGATACCCGCTTTTCGATTTGTTCTTGCGGTAGATTTACCTCTTTTACGAGACGATCAATAACGCGACGTTTAACCCCATCAGCCGCGTCGTTTAGTGCCTGCACCGTGTACTTCTGCGGCATTTGCGCGAGCTGATCGAGCTGCGCCAATGTCTGCAAATACGCAGGTTGATCAATAGTGATATAGGTAGCGAGGTCACGGAATCGCTGTGCGTTGTCCTGCTGATTCTGGTAAACATCTGCGTCCAGAATCGCATAATCGGGATCGTTCCTATCTACGATGGAGTCCATTACGTGAATGAAACAGTCACGCCATCGCCCATGTTCACTTGATTGCTCTTAGCACCTTGCGAGCAGATAACGCCGTTGGTAAATGTGATCGAAAGAGCAGAATTATTGTCGGCTTCGATCTTCGATGATGCGCCGTAAATCGTGCAGTTCGTAACCGTGCGACTGATTGCCGATGTAGAGAAGTCCGCAACGCCTGCCGAGTTGACATACAGTGTCGTTATCGTCCCGGTCGAGTTGCTAATCAGTTTGCCGGAGATATTCGCGGTCGTAATCGCACCGCTGCCGATTGTCTCCAGTTCGCCGCCATCCTGATTGATCGTTGTTGCCGCACAATACAACTTGATCTTGCCTCGCTTCTGGTTGAGCGTCGTCAGCGTAGTACCGCCACCGATAACCAGATAAGCTGCGTCTCCGTCAACGTGAATCTTCGACCATGTAGTAGCTTCGTTGGGAGCGAATAGTCCAACGCCAACCGTGCCACCCTTGACGCTCAATACGTTGCTTGCGTGCGTTCCTTTGAGCATCACGCATGGGAAGCCGCTAGAACCAACTGTGCGAGCGTTGTTGTAAACCGTTGTCGTATTCTGGATTGTGTAATAGTCCAACGCAATCAGCGACGGGCCTGTACCTGATGTCTGTCCATCTGGTTCAAGATATAGATCAACAGTCGTCGCACCGATCTTTAGCGGAGTTGTTGTGCTGCCGACGTCATAAGCGTACGAGCGATAGACGCGAATCGACGCCAGCGTGATTGCGGATTGATCTGAACCGACAAGTCCCTGCGTTGCGCGACCATCAAATATGATATTATCGCCGGTCGTCGGTGCTGATCCGGCTGACCAGTTTGTTCCAGTTCCGAATGCAGTTGATGTAGTTCCTAGCCATACATTATTTGCCATTGTGTTTTATCCTTGAACCGGAATCGAGAAATGCCATAAGCCGGAATCTTGACCAACCAGACCGCCAAGCGTGTATGTCTTTGTTGATGAGTCAGATTGACGACCTTTGATGGTTATCGTTTCTGCGCCAACGATCGGTTCTGCAACTCCGTCTGTGTCGTTCGCGCAAAAGTAAATATCGACCGTTGGCGCAAATGACTGACCGCTGCCGTAGGGAGCGACCGCGTTGTATGTCGTCAAAACATAAATCTGATCGGTTGTCCCGTCCCGATGTGTGTAAGTTTGAAGCGTTGCACCGAGCGACTTGATATGACCAAGCGCATCACTTTCGAGCATTGAATCCCATTCACTCATTAGTTTCGTATTACCTTGCAGCCGTGTTCAGATAGTTCTTGAATCAGTTGATTAACGATTTCGGTCTCTTTCGCCCATCGCGTTTCGCTTCGGTTGTATCCCGCCTCTATCCCGTCCGCGTCGAGTTTCCCCGCCATTGTCATACCGTAGATGTTGATCGTTTTCGCACCCATACTCGCTGCGTGAACCATTGCTGCTGTCGCAGTGAAAAGCGAATAGTTTATAGTTGGTGACAGATACGGTAATTCCGCGATTACATTTAGCGGTTTCGGCCATTTGAAGCCCTTGCGAAGTAATGACTCTTTGCTGTTCTTGCTGGTGATAAGTTCAGGCGAACCCTGAACCTGCGAAGCCCAATTGATGATTCCTCCGCCGGGCAAGTCGCTGATCCAGTCGAGTGCAACCCAATGCGTAACAGGTCTTAGAATCGCAGCACGGTTGATCCCGTAGACAATCCCGTCAACCTGCGGGGCGTTTGCCAGCGACGGGCCGGGGCAAAGGATGGTTACGGTTTCACGCAAAACCAACTCGGTAAATACTGCTCGTCGGTGATAGTGATATTCAGACAATTCAACGCCGCGAACTCGTCTACCGCCTCTATAGTCGGTAGATAACTCTTGTCATAGTCGTGCCCTGAGAATGTCCCGCCTCGTTTGAGTTTGGGCCACCATTCACGCATCCATCTTCCTCCGCATTGTCCCGTATGGGCATAGGCGTCAATGTAGATAGCGTCAAAGTATTCGTCGGGAAAACGAACGACTGCTGATTCAAGTGGTTCGCGGATAATTTCAGATCGTCCAGAGAACACTTGTAATCGATTCGTACAACGCTGAAACTCGCGTTCGTCATGGTGATCGCTCCATCGGTCTATCGAATACAACTTTACGACCGAATCATTTTTAAGAATCGTTTCCGAAAACTCACCAGCAGCAACGCCAAGTTCCGCAACGATGCCGCTAAAAGTGTTTGCTAGATCGTCTCTAGTCATTTTGACTGTTAAAATACGCTTCGACTTTATCGCGTATTTCTATTGCTCTTTCCGTTCCGTATTTCTTGGTGAGCCATTCGAACGCATTTCTATTATTCTTGCTTATATTGCACTTCTCGCACATCGGAACCATGTTTTTCTTTACCGTTCCGGGGCATGTAGAATCAGATAGTGGAATCCAGTGGTCAAAATGTGTTTTTACTAGTAAGCCAAGCGGAACGTCGCATATGCAGCAGTTGTTATTGAAATATTCAATCGCCATCTGCATGTCAGATTTTCGCCATGAAGATTTAAATCCCCTTATTCTTGCACGACGATTTATTACGGCGATATATTCCTGATGCTTGTACTTTTCGGGATTTTTGCTCTTGCTTCTCTCAATTGATGCGTTAACTTTTTCTTTGTTTTCCAGCCTATAACGTTTTCCGTATTCCTTTTTTTCTTCCGCATTCAGCCAATAATACTCTTTTGCTTTTTTCTTTTTTTGATCTGGATTGCTTGAGTATATAGACTTCTGCTTTTCCAGTACCGATATTTTATTTTTACGATACCATCGATCCTTGATTTCTTTTACTAGTTCGGAGTTGTTTAATTCCCAAACCCTACGTTTTTCAACTAGTCTTTCCCTGTTAACAATCTCCCATTCTCTTTTTCTTGCAGATTCACAAGACTTGCATTCTCTGCGATTTTTTGAAAATTGATCCGAAGTCTTTACTTGATTGCACTTACTGCATTGCTTAGTATGTGATTCAGCCATGACCATTGCTCCTTAAAAGCGTGGTTTCGGTTAGGGCCGGTTAAGTGTTACAGCACTTGATCGGCTCGCTTTATTATACTGCAACTTATCGGAGAATCAAAACCCGCCTACCACCTTTCGATGGTAGACAGGCGAAAGGAGCAGGATCATCGACCTCGAAGTCGTTCGGTATGGTATTCTCGGAGGGTTTGTTCCTTACCTCCAACAAAAACCTTTGCGTCATTGTCGTATCGACGAAGATGCTCTTCTTGCAGAGATCGCTTGGTAGGCGCAGGCGTCTTTTCTATGGTTATCGAACCATTCGCCTCGTAGCGAGCGTTTAGAACCTCACCAGACCTTGCTGATTGACGCTCAATGCTACGAATTTCGTTCATAGCCTTGATTTTGTCTTTCTTGGCATCTGTGTTTCCACTCGAAACAGCCTCGGCCAATTTCCGGTAAGATTCGTGTGCTTTTTTATATTCTGCTGACATAGTAATTTCCTTAAATTTCAAAGCCTGCTCCACTATGCGGAGGCGGAACGCCCGCCCCCGCACCGTGAAATCTAAATTAGGACAGAGTAACAAGAGCGCATTTTTGCCACATTCCATAAGCGATACCGCGTGAAGCAGTTACGCCAAAAAGGTGACGGTTGTTTTTGAACTCTTCTTCCGAACCAGCACCGATAAGTGACGACTGTACGCCAGCCTCTTCGGTTCGGATAATCGCTGCTGTACCCATTCCTGGGTTTCCGAAGAAGAAGTAAAGCTTGTCGGCTGCGGTGATGCGTGTCGGAACGTATTCAACGCTAATGTTGAATCCACCCCAAGCAAGAATCGGGTTATTGTTGCCAGAACCAGTGCCAAGGTTGGAAAGACCCAAAGCGTTCTTGATGCCGACATAATGTCCTTGTTTGGTGACAAGAATTGTCACATCGGTAACGCCTTGGTTGATCGGTTCGCCCTTGTCATCGGTCAGAGTCATCATATAAGCGATGGTCTGAGTGATAATGTCGGCGGCTTCGGTCGTGGTTAGCGTTGAAGTCGTAGCGACGTTGGCAGCCGGTACTTCGGTAGCGGTCAGATCGTTGGTCTGGTTTGAACCAGATTCGTTGTGATCTGTGTCGAACAGGTATTGGGAATCGTACGCAAGACCAAGCGTTCCGGCTTCGCCTGCGGTAATCCAATCACCCACCAACTTATTCCAGTGGGTTGCAGTACGAACCGCGAGGTCTGCAACACGCTGGCGAAGCTGACCCGTCTTATCGCGACGAAGATCAGGAACGGAGATTGCAAGCGTTGCCTCGTAATCGTAGTTAGTTACGGTCAGCGTGTACTTGTTTAGCGGCTCTTCCGTGCGTCCGCCAACCCACTTACGCATTGCCGGAACTTGACCTAAAAAAGCAAGTTCTTCTACCGCACGAGTTGAAGGGATAAGAGTTGAAACGCGAGGAGCCCAAATAGACTCGTTTGCCGCTTCCAACCGGGGATAAAAGTCTGCGACAATGTCGCGACTGTCCAAAACTCCAAATTGATTGCCTGCTGGCATAGTTATGTTTCCTTATTATTGATTGTTAGTTAATTAGATCGAACGCTTGTAGGTTGCTTCGAAGTAGACCAGGCATTTATTGGTGCGGGTCGAATCGTAGCGAACCAGCTTACCGATTGCCGAATTGCTGGTAGATGCGAGCGTGAACGTGTCGTCATCGCTGGCATAGACGGTGTCGCCTACGTCATTGATGTTGTCGCCGTTGGTAACGGTAAGCCACACGTAACCGCTTGAACGAACCTTGATGTTCTTCGCTGCGGCTGCGCCTGCGCTGTTATCGCAATTCTCGATAGCGAATCCAAGGAAGTTGTCGCCAGCAGCAAGCGGGCGGCCAGTTCCGGTAGAAGATGATTCACCAACAGCTGCGCCGAGATAAATAATATCTGATGCAATTGCTGGGATTTCGTTATAATCAGGGCTTCCGCCGTTGTTTTCAAACGCACGGGCCTTATCGACTGCTAAAGTTGCCATTTGTTATTTCTCCTGTGAGGTTATTTCTTGAGGTTTCGGAATTGACCGTTGATCTCAGCGACACGAATCGCAACGTAGCGTTCCTTTGTCGTGAAGCCTTCGGGTTTCTTGTTTTCCCATTCCCATTCCGCGAGGGCTTTGGGTTCTGATTCTGTCGGCTGCTGGTTCGGGGCTTGCGCCGTGAAACCAATTGCGGCCTGTCCTGTTACTTCTTTTGGAAGTTTGTTCTTCAGTTCTTCGATTTGCTTACGTGCATAAGCGACGTATTCAACCGATGCCTGAGCGACCGTCGCGTTCTTTTCGAGCATGTCGATAACAAAACCGTTATCTTCCTTGCCAGGGAAAAGCGCACGCAGATCGTTGACCGACGCAGCCTTTGCATCGACCATCGGAGCATCTGCTGGCGCAGGATCTGACGGTGCTGGTTCTGGTGTCGGTTCGGTTTCAGTTTCCATCAGAGCATCAACGTCAGTGCGGAGTGAAGTAACCGCCTGCGTCAACGCTTCGACAGAAGCTGCCAACTCTTCTAAAGTTGCCATGTTGTTAATCTCCTGTTTAATCCCCGCGTTCAGATTCGGGGCTTTGGGGTATTTGCTAAGATCGAAAACATTAGTGAGCTTCACGGTGTCCGCGATCTTGTCGGCAAAACCGTTTGCTATTGCTTCATCTGCATTCATCCACGTCTCTGCATTCATCCATTGCTGGATCGTTTCGACGGTTTGACCAGTGCGTTCTGAATAAGTCTGAGCGATGGAAAGACTCATTCGATCCATCATTTCTGCGGCTTGACGCATATCGTTTGATTCGCCCGATACAGTCCCGCCCGCGTTGTGGATCATCATGTGTGCGTTCTTTGCGATCTGGATTTCGTCAGCGGCCATCGCGATTACCGAACCAATTGAAGCCGCTACACCATCGATCATGCAGGTAACTTTTGCGGGATGTGCCTTGAGTGCGTTATAGATTGCGATTCCATCGAATACTGAACCGCCTGGCGTATTCATTCGCAGCGTGATTTGATTGGTATCGATTGCCTGCAACTCTTTGGCGAATGTCGCAGCGGTGATTCCACCTTCTCCGCCGATGACGTTGTAAATCAGGACTTCGGCATTATCTGCCTTGTTTTCGATTGAGTACCAGTTAAGCATTTGCGTTATCCTGTTTAGGTTGCGAAGGCATGTTTGCGCCGGGATCGCGAGTCATTGTCGATTTGATTGGATCAACAACGCCTGATGTATTCTTCTTCCAGTCCTTTAGTTGCGTTGTGATCTGGTCTGCGTTACGGCTTCTCTCTTCCATAACCATCTGCGGAGACTTCACGCCCATATCAATCTGCAACAGATCGCTTTGAACGTCCGTCACGGGATCGGTGTAATCCCATGCCATTCCGATAAACTTGTGTTTCAGGTAATCAGCGGGCAACGCAGAAACGAATCCGCCTGTATTGATCTTGTGCGTGACTGCACGAGCAAAAACAGTGTCGAGCCACTTGCACTCGAAAAACTCCTGCTTAATCCTGCAAGATCGATAGAAGCCGTTTAGACCAATTCGAGCTGATGCAAAGTTGCACGTTGACAAGTCCTTTGCGATCATCTCTAGCGGCATGTTGAATGGGATGCCAACAAGTCGCAGAAGCGTTCGAACGAACTCTGGCGTTTGGGCCATCGGCTGCTTTGCGTCAACCTGAACCGTTTCGTCGGCCTGGCCGACCCATTTAAGCATTCCATTTTCAAACGTCATCGCCCGCTGTTGGTTGCCCGACGCATCGGTCATCGTCGAAAGCGATTGGCGGGTCTTGGCTGCGCCTGATTCCTTGAATATCAGACCGAATACTGTAGCCATCCATGCAGCCGTTGAAACACCGTCGATATAACGGTCAAGATGATTGAGCAGATCAAAGATCGTGCTGTAGCATGTCAAGCCGCGAATCTGGTTCGGGTCGTCGATGTGTGCCAGATGAATAAAGTTTTCAGCAGCTACACGGGTAAACTTTCGCTTACCGTACTCGTCAGCGTCCAGAATGTGATACGCCATCGGCTGGCCGACGCGGTTAAACTCAATTCCATCAATGATCTGTGTGCCGAACTCGTCGATCTTCCCGTACATTCCATCGGGAGTTTTAATCAGATCGCGGGCAATCGTTTGAAGTCGCAACTTTCCAGCTTCAACAATGAAAGCCGTTCCAATGTCACCGTCATAGCGGCTCTTACTCCACGTCATCCGCTGCAAAGCAGAACCAGTGAACGTGTTGCGAATGTCCGCGTGATCGATCCAGTCGTACCAGTAATCTGTTACTTCGCGATTGAAGTCGGGCGAAGATGTTTGAGCCTGAAAGCTAAACCCATCTCCAACCACGTTATCAGTTTCAGTATCAACCAACGCACGACCAAACGGGTTGTTCTGATACGTCTGACGCGCACGATAACACTGCATCTCAGAGTTATGTCGTTCTGATGCGGTCTGGTATTTGTAGCTCGTTTGCTGGCTGAACGCTTCAGTTAAACGAGTAGCCATGCCGCCGCGCATCTCGTTCTCAATGCGCAACTGCTCGAAATGCGCACGAGCTTCAGCCCTTGAGCTTGCCCATGTAGGGAAATGTCGCTCAATAAACTTTTCGTAAAATGGTTTGTCTGCCAATGCTGTTACCTTGGTGAGCCGAAGGACGCAAGACCGATTCCGCCGCCATCTGATGCGTTCACTTGATCTTGCCAGAACTGAATCTTTGCCGTGATCTCGCTGGCGTTTGCGCGAGTCAGAGTCCGCCCATTCACTGCATGAGATACGCCATACATGCCAACGTCTGCATCAGCCTTCATCCAAATCTTGAGCATGTGTTCCGGCGTATAGTCGGGGATGTTATTGATGTCTGAGATTGATACAGCCATTTACCAGCGTCCTTGTTTTCGTGATGCGAAATCGCTAACGGGAATTGCGTTATCTTCGATTGCCTGAATTGGTTTATTCTGGTCTTGGTTCTCGTCTTGATAGACTTGACCGGCGCACGCAGCCAATGCCGCAGCGTCAAGACCGTGATTGTTTCGATTGATTGCAACCCATCGCGTTACCAACCCCTTACCCGCAACAAACTCTTCTTCCTTCTTTTCAGCGACGAAGTGCTTGCATATCCATAAATGCTCATGCGGCGGGGATTGGTATAAAGTCAATGCGCCGGATTCGGTTGTCTTGACGTTTAGCCTTGAATGAATCCAGCTCTTCCAGTGATCCGAGTTGACTTCGATAACCGGCTTGCGGCATGTCGGCATCGTCACAAGCATATAACCGTCTTTAACTGCCTTGACGATTGTTCCGGTGTCTCGCTTCTCGCCAGCCAAACCACCAAACCGACGCACGCCCAAACCGAATGATGGGAAGCAATTCTCTGACTCTTCGCAGAACTTTGTTACCACGCCTGGCAACCATCCGCGATCAAAGAACGATAAAGAACTCGTCATCGTTCCGTTACTTGTTTTCCACCCTTGCTTTAGAACCGTGTCGCGAAAGTCACGCATCGCGAGCAACAATGCTTTTTCTTCCTCGATCTCGTCACTTGCTACTTCCTGACGACCATAATCGATGATGTGCGGTGTAACACCATTGCGCCACGCAAACGCAACCCAATGGCATAAACGCTTTCCTTGATCCATTCCGACCGTGATGAACGTCGCATCGTCTGGAACAACGCCACGACCATAGCTAATAGTTCTGCGTGCAATCGAGCTTGAATCCTGCGTTGTCAGTGTTGTTGCTTCCGACGAGTAAGGCATCGCCCATACGTATTGCAACATTTGACGTTCGGCTAAGTCCGTGTCAGCGGCCCGCGAAGCCTTCCATTCGTCAACGCCTACGACCGATTGATCTTCGAGCAGGTTGTTTACGAATGAGACACGAAGCCCGAATGATTTAGTGTCTGGCACTGGCCCATGCACAATCCCGCTTCTGTCAATCGTCTGCCCTGCGTGAACGATACGACAATCTCGATTCGCGTTCTTGCGATCATCTTCTGACCAGGCCGTTCCGCATGACGGACAAATCAGATGGGCTTCTCTTGCGGCTTCGTTTTCGGTGTCTGCTGTCTGCCAGCCCGCGAAATGGTTTCGCTCTGGCAAAACATATTCGCCGCAGTGCTGGCACTTGATATATATTCTGCTATTCGTACCGCCCGTCACTTCTCGCCAGATGCGACCCGATTCTGTCGAAGCCGTACACTCTCGATAGATTCGCTTCATTGAACCATAAGCACGACAGCAACCTTCGATCTGCGTCAGCTTATCAGTCTCATCCGACTTGCCGCCCGATTCATCCATTCCATCGGTTTCTGTTTCGACAATGACACGGGCCGTAAATCCTGCGCGGCTTTTATCCGATCCGCCGCCCGTCATAAATCGAAGAACAGCACCGTTTGCAAATTGAATCGTTACAAACTCACCGCCACGACTTCCCGATCCTACCTTCGGTATCATGTCCGCATAACGCGACGACTTAATTACCGGCAACAGATCGCGATTCCATTTGTCCATCGCCATATCAGTTGTCGGAACTGCATAGATAACAGTCTCGCGCAACTCAAACAGGTGATAGCAAACCGGAATTGCCGAACCAATCAGCGTCTTACCGCCCTGACGCATCGCAGTTAATGAAATCGATGTCCAGTTACCTGAATCGATCTGGTCTAAATAAAGACCGTTCCACGGATTGCGATCGCAAGAAAACCGTCTGCCTTCGTGCGGGCCTGTCGGGAGAATGATCTCCTGTTCGGCAAACTCCCGCATCGTGCGCAACCTTGGAACGCGAATCGCTTCACAAAGGTTATACGCATAGTCATACTCGGCCCGGTTCACTATCTTCAACCATTCGCTTTAGTTGGGACTGAACATCTGTTACAGCCTCATTGATAATTTGCGCCGGGTCATTTCCATAACGCTTTTGAACAATCTCGACCGCACGACGAATCGCCCCGAACAATTTCACATGAATCGGCTCAATCTCAGATCGTGCGACCAGCTCGCCTTTTGCCTTCTTAAAATCAAGCTCGGCGTGATTTGCTTTCCATTCTCGTAATCGTTCAAGATTCGGTGAATCGCTTCCCGCATAGAGCATCGCGTCGTCACCATCCTGGGGTTTGGCAACTTCGGCAACCTTTTGTTTGATGCGATATTCGACAACAGCAGGAGCGTAAACCCTAAGCGATGCGTGACCGCTTTTGCCGCTAAAAGATTCTGGGCTAAGGTTTGGCCTTATCGCGTTATCAAAATGCGCTGCGCTTATTCCTATGAGCTTGGCTGCGTCTTTACGAGTCAACCACAATGCGTCGTCTGCTGCCATGATACAAGTTCAGTTTGCTGTCGCGCTCTTATAAAAGTTTATGGGTTTTGCCACC
>Ga0228698_1000669_pt1 | contig 22356 bp, 25 predicted proteins | sample McNCre117_Aug_MG_FD_178015 | JGI IMG/M metagenome (GOLD analysis project Ga0228698, IMG submission 178015) | Freshwater microbial communities from McNutts Creek, Athens, Georgia, United States - 1-17_Aug_MG | ecosystem: Environmental > Aquatic > Freshwater > Creek | place: USA: Georgia...
TCTAAAGAAGGTGGGCGCTTCCGTTGCAATGAAACGGGCTGTAACTTGTACAATGTATTCCGCAATAAAAGCGCCATGTAGCGCTTTTATTGTTTTTGTGAGCCCCTCCTACCCCACCTCAGCAACCAAATTATCGAACATACCGTTCCAGCCGTCTGTCATAGCAGCGGTCAACTTCTCGTCAAACGGATTTTCTGCGACTAATTTTACCGTTGTTGTATTTCCTTCACCACACTTCACAATCAACCTCGTAACTTTGAGTTTCTTGATTTATTACCCTTTTCACTTCGAGATATTGGGTGAATGACCATTATTTCACTACGCGAATAGAAAAGCAGCGGTGCTTGCACACCGCTGCCAAGGAGAACGAATTCTACTAATCAGAAGTCGCCCCAACCGTCGTCGTAGTAGGTCGAACAGGCCTGCTGCCCGTACTGATTTTCAATGCAAACCCGCACGTAGCCGTCATTGCAGCCTTGGTCGACCCACCAATGGATAAAACCTCCACCGGTATTATCGAGAATCCGATGCATTGTTCGATAGCCTGCACCGGGACGACCACAGTAACGGTCAGTTCCCGTGAGATACAAACCAGAACCATCCCCGTCACCCAAGATCATGGTCTCGTACCCATACGAGTCATACTGCCAACCGCCCAGATAATCATCAGCATTGGCAACGCTGACGCCGCCAACAAGAACACTAGCAACAACAATCAAGGTTTTAAAGAACCGAATCATCACAAATTCTCCCCTGTTTGATGATTACAAGAATTATATAATCATGCATTTTTTTAGTCAAAAAAAATTGTATGACAAGTACAAAAATATCTACCGTCAAACAATCACACGAATGTCTCGCCTACAATACGGAACGCTACTCTTCCACAATCACATATTATTGAATGATAACTAGATGACAAAACAATATTCTTGACACGAAAAAACGCCCGAACGAGCGGGCGCTTTGCGATAGAGACGGAAATGTCGCTATCTCTTTTATAGTTGCACTATCGCGAATTTGCTTCAATGCAATCTTTGCGGCTGGTATGTACACAACCGCGGGTATCAACAAAATATTGTTCTTTCAAAATCTACCTCCATCGTAAAGAACATCTGGAGGCAAGGGAATCAGTTAAAAAAAACTTGCCTCGAGATGTGTGCATTTAAACATACGATTGGACGGTGTGCAAATCAGTTACTCACAAAACGCCTCGCGGCGTTTTGTTGTACTGCGAATTATGAACCACCCTACCCCCACCGGAAGCCATTGCCAAAATGACCGTGTTTGGCAGTTTCGGTAAATTGCGGTGTGCGGAGGCCCAAGAATTCAATGATGGCACGCGGACGCAAATCGTAGCCGGTTACTACTTCTTGCACCCCATCAATGGTTGCGACCGCCATAAGTGGCTCGGCGACACCAATCGCATAGGCGAGATGGACATACACTTCTTTCGCACCTTTGGCTTCGAGGAGGTCACAGGCGATCCGGCGTGCCATGTAGGCGGCACTCCGATCTACCTTGGTGGCGTCTTTACCAGAGAAGCAGCCGCCACCCACCGGAATATTTGGACCATAATTGTCGACGGCGAGTTTCCGACCCGTCAGTCCTGTATCCGCCGTAAAGCCACCAATTGTCCACCGACCATTCGGATTCCTTAGCCACACGTCACTCACACTTTTCACACTTGGGTGAAGCAGCGGTTTGATGTATGTCTCGACCGCTGCTTCAAGCGCTGTATCATCGTAGTCTTCATGTTCGCAGACTGACGTGAGGACCTTTACCACTTTGCCACCCTGCGTTGTCACCTGTGCTTTACCATCACGGAGCCCCATCGCCTGTGTCAGTTTCCGTGCGAGCGAGAGTTCGAGCGGGATTCGTTCGGGCGTTTCAGCGGTCGCATAGCCGAGCATAATGCCCTGATCCCCTGCCCCTTCCGCATCAACCCCACGACCAATTTCCGGACTCTGTTTAACAATGTTGGTTACAATCGCAATATCGTCTTTGTACCCACAGGCACGGTACACTGCATAGGCTACTTCGCGGGCATCGATGTGTGCGGTTGTCGTGAGTTCACCCGTGATAGTAATGAGCCCATGACCACCCACGGTTTCAATCGCCACACGTGCGTGCGGATCAACCGACAAACACGCATCGAGGATAGCGTCACTAATCTGGTCACACACTTTGTCTGGGTGACTTGGAGTGACTGATTCGGCGGTTTTGTAGAGTTCTTGCATACGTTAGTTGGTTGGTTATTTGTAAAACAATCTCACACGAGTGAGATTGTTTTAGCGCGCACGCTAGAATCTGCCCCGGTGTGGGTCTGGAATTAGCACTTTATAATGGGTGTACCACAACAAGTTGCTGGATGAATCAACGGGCCAGAGCCCTCCGCATCACTCTCGATTCGATATGAAATTGTTACCTTATATAACTCAGCGCAAAAGAAAAAGTTACACAGGAGTACCTGACAACGCCAGCATACCTAAAATCTTGATTCGCTAGCAAATACGGTATCAATGGTATATAGTCTCACCTAGAATTTTCACAGTACACCCAGACGGAGGAGCGCATGTCTCACACAATATTGCTTGACGAAATCACTGAACGCTCTATTTCCGCAGTGCCGGATAAACTCGGCGGAACCTGGATCAGAGCCCTCTATGGCATGACCGACGAGAGTGCCCGAACAGTGTCTCCATCTATGGACGGCCGAACAATGGCTATTACCGGTCTGAAAATCAGACTACCGCTCTATCTGAAACAATATGCGGAGGAACCATGGCTCGGACTGATCCGGTTTGTTGTTCGCTCTGAACCAGCCAGCAAAACATTTGCCATAGACATATATTACCGGGTTTACCTTTATTCCGGTTACCAGGCACAGAACCTGCAGGACCTCTGTGATGGCGCAGTCGCCATCCTGAACGACCTCCGCAAATATGCCAATGAAAAATTTACATTTGCATTTTACTGCGAAAAGAAAATCCGGTCGTAAGGCGACAAAAACACACTACGAAAAAGGGCTGCCCACCGCTGCCCTTTTTATTTTGGTCCTTTGTTGCAAAAAAGTAGGTAAACAGGCATAGTAGCGTGAGAACATTGGGGGAGCCATCATGAAAAAACGTTTACCTGCATCACTGATACCATCTCGAGATGCATCAGGAGTCAGCAAGAAAGAAGCGTTGCTTACACTGCTTACACTCGCTAGTGAAGCATACGCCGAAACGGGCAATGTTGATTCGCTTACTGAAGCAATCGATATGGCCATTGAATTGTATATGATTGATATCGAAAAGGATATCGCAGAATATGCAACCTGGTCACCGGATGACCGCATCGAATATGCCACCATCAAACAGGCAATCGTCTTTGAAACCACTGGTCCCATTGTCAATTTGTTCATTGATAAGTCCGGCGCATCACTCGCGATGAAATGCACCATCGCTGCGGGCATGCTGACTGACTGGCGCACTCACCTCGCACCGAGATTAGCCGCCATCATGACAGAAAAGATACGGCGGCGAAAAGCCTGACCACTCAAAACAACCGCAACTGCAAAAGATCGCAATTGCGGTCTTTTGTTATCCGGCCATAATACAAAAAGCAGCATCTTGCAATGCTGCTTTTTGTATCAGTGTCTACAAATCCCGCAGATGCGTGATTTCGTTAATGTTCGCAATCAGTTCATCGTACCCTTCACGCGCAGCAGCGGCATCTCGGATACAGAGCGTTACCCCTTCGAGAATGTACTGATACAAAATGCCGGCATTTTTTTCATCAGTGTAAACAGATACGAGACGAAGTCCACTCTCGGCATGCGCAAGCCGTTCTTTCATTTGTGCTTTGAACGTGGCGAGGTCAGATTCGATTGCGTCGACATTTGCAATCAAATCATCAAACTCCTCGTACGCATCACTATCGTCTTCTGCACCAACAGCTGCCTTCTCAGCGAGGATGGCTTTGCGGCAACGTTCGAGCGCAGAGGCACGCACGGCCAAACGATCGAGCTCGCGCTTGAGCGTTTGCAGATGATGTGCAATTTGAATGTGGAGTTGCTGAACGTTTGTCATAGGTCACTTGTTGAACCTATACTACCCGCAGTTTCCCGTCCCGGCAACTTGACAAAACCCTCCCAAAAAACACGATTTTACGTTCAATACAAACGATATTTTAATTTTTACGACAAAAATTAGTCGTTTGACGTCCTCCAAAAATCAGGTTTCAGTCCTATAGATTTTGGCACTTTCAGTTCGTTGACAAGTGCACCTTTCGTGGTATTTCAGATCTTTGGTAGTTACTTTTTAATACCCGCCCTAGTGAGCTATCGCTTCGTTTTACCTTTCCCTGTTTTCACCGATCCAGCAATCAAAAGTACCACCAACGCCACAATCTTTTCTTTATCAACTGGATTACTTTCTGCCACGAGGAGTGTCAGCGCAGTGAGAGCGGTTGGGGTCAGACGATTAGTATCGAGTACTTTCATTTTGCGCAAGAACCATACGAGGGCGTAAGCACCCGTGCGTTTATTACCATCAACGAATGGATGATTCTTGATGAAGAAATACATCAAATGCGCTGCTTTCTCTTCAATTGTTGGATAGACCTCTGCCCCACCAAAACTTTGCATCACGTTACCAATAATTCCTTCAACTGCTTCACGATTTCGTTCTTGTGCAAAATTCTCACTAGCCTCCCCTTTCCGCAGCAATTCAGTTTTGAGTACGACAACATTTGAGAGAAACTCGTCAGCTGTAAGTTTTACTTTCTTCTTGTTTACTTTACCAGGCGCCAGAGCTTCTTTATCATATGCATCGAGCGAGAACCAGGTATCCGCAAACAGCTGCACCAATTCAAGCACCGATTCGGTGTCGACGTTACTGTCAGCCGGTGCAAGTACTCGAACCAATTCGACAGCCTTCATAAAGTCCGCGTAATTGGTTGTAATGCGCGATTTGTTGATGGTAAAGCCGTCAGTAATATGAGATTTGAGGATAGAAGTGGCCCACTGGCGAAATTTTGTTGCAACAGCTGAATTAACACGGTAACCGACCGAAATAATTGCATCGAGGTTGTAAAACTCTATGTCACGCACAACTGTACGCTTGCCTTCTTTTTGAACTATTGCATTTTTTGCAACAGTTGAAGTCATATCTAATTCACCTTCTTGATAAATATTCTTCAAGTGGCGTGAAATTACCGACTTGTCACGACCAAAAACCTCAGCAATCTGATCGAGATTCGCCCATAGAGTGTCATTACGAAAATCCCCACGGAGCTTCACATTTCCCTTTCCACTTTTAAAAATTACTAATTCTGTTGTAGTAGTCGTCTTCTTGTTCATATCTATACATATTATCACGTATAGACTACCCGACTCTTACACAACCACCACGCTGCCCCACTTTCATATTATTTACATTCACGTATATGTATTGCAATCAAAATACTAACATCTCCTTACAAGGAACCGCCCTGAACCAGAGTGGTTTCAGGGCGGTGTATTACATCTCGTTCAACATTCAGAAGTGGTACGGGAACTGAGCGAGACCCATCGTTTTCCCCTGCCTCGCCGCGTATGGAGCAACGATACGGAACAAGGTCAGAATCTGCTCCGGGCACTCTGTCGCCACTCGCCTTTCCATGTGACCATCAACGCTAAATACGATCCGGTCAAACTCAAACTGGTCAGGCGAGAACTTTGGGTACCCTGCAGCAGTTTGCAAATCGTAAATCGAGTACTGCGAGAGATCGCGGCCTTCTTGCTTTGCAATTTCGCGCACAATCTGATCGACATAGGTAATCGTTAGACTACCACCCTGAGAACAGCCAGAATAAATGCAATAGTTGCTCGTCATAAAATATGCCACTCGATCCAGCTTACCACCTTTCCGGCTGTAGACGACGTACTGCAGTTTTTTGCTCATCCTTGCCTCCTGCAAATGAACATTTTGTTTGATTCAAATACTATACCGAAGGGAGTAAAAGTCAAACAACGACACGTGCAGTGTGTAGGAAATGTTTTCTTTTACCTACATACGTAATGACTGAAAGAATGATGCGGTATACTACTGATCATATGATTACCTTCCCTGAATATTTCATACTCGGCTTGCTCGCTGCCATCAATATCACAGCCTTTGCTGTCATGATCACCGATAAGCGTCGTTCAATGCGAGACGATGTCACCGAACGCGTCCCTGAAGGTATCCTCTTCTTCCTCGCTGCAGCCTTCGGCAGTCTCGGCATCTACGCCGCCATGCACCTCCTCCGCCACAAAACCCGCAAATGGTATTTTCAAATTGGGATTCCCCTGCTCATTCTACAAAACACGACGACGCTCTATCTGTTATGGAACCTGTATCACCAGATATCTAAAGTGTGAGTGCCACTTAATTACTCGATTTTTTACTGACGTACATGGTTGCCACAGAAAGCTATTTGTTGTAATCTTGCGCGCAGACACGAGAGGTTGATGTACAATCTCTCGATCAAATACAGTATTTCAAGGAGAGACTCATGACAGGAAAAGCACCGACAGCAGATTCTTGGCAATATCACCCGACTGCGGTAAGCCCAGAAACGATCTCGGACGACACTCGGTTACGATTGAAGGCAGCAGCCTGCGCTCTACGTCTGACGCAGACCGAACACATGTCGATTGCTGGTTATGACGAAGGGAGCATCATCATGACCGAATGGCGACCCCGTGCTCTTGAAGAAGGATCAGAAATTCTCTTCAAGGCGAAAGTTGTGCAGGGCGCACGTACCGACTACTACAACTTTGTGCTGAATATGCCGGACATTGAAACCGGAACAGCACTATTGCGAGGAGCAATCCGGACTGCATTCGAGGATTGGAGCCCGAGCAAGGACCCAATCCCTCAATCAATACTCGCCCATTTCGACAACCTTCGCCACACCTCTCACCCTTAAACCCCACGTATCCCATATATACGTGGGGTACGTTTTATCTATCGAGGTAACTCGTGAGCACTTGCACATGCAATTAATCTTTGGCATAGTCTAGGCCGCCATAGTACTTCATACAACTACACAGAGAGGAAACATGCTGCAAACAGGAGTCGATCTGACAAAAGCGTTAGTCTATGTCGGACGGAGCGAAACAAGAGCACAGACCGAATCATTTTCGGACGCTAGACGTTTTTTCAATAAACCAGGACGAATTCACCTTATTCAGGTGATGTTGGGTGAGGAATCAGCAGCACTGCTCGTTGATTTCGAAAGGACTTTGTACCGGTATGGTACTGACCGTAACGAACTCTACCACTGCCGGATGTTCGGTTGGCAAGGGATTAGATGGTCAATTTTGAGCATCCCTGCCCGTGACGAAGAACGGGCCCAGAATTTCTTGGGACTGCGCGGCAGAATGATCAGCAAGGGAGCTCGCTACGATGCCCTCACCGGCGGACGCCAGGAACGATTCCCGTTCTCGGGTGAAAACTTCCGCTTGATCCGGCACGAGAAAGGACTCTTCGCCGTTTTCAAGTAACCACTGAGATATGCAAGGGCGCCAACACTGGCGCCCTTTTTACGTTTTCTCCGCATCTCAGCAGGTGAAAATTGCACGACATGAGAAACTGTGAAAATCCTGCTATACTACACTCGTTTGTAGGAATTATTACCTCTTTCTTTACTTTGTATGTACGATCAGCAAACAGAACACTTCTCGCTCTCGCTGTTTTTAATGGTCAATATTGGGACACTCGCGGTAATATTCGCCGGGATGAAGATCCTATTTCCTACACTCTGGGCCACCCAGATTGCAACCCCACTCTGGGTGATTGGTGTTACATTTCTCGCTGCTCATATGCTGAACGCATTTGTGGAATATTTTTTTCACCGGTATGTACTCCATGCCCAGATCGTTCCATTCTTCGGACATTTTTATACCGCCCACAACACCCATCACAAACTCACTGATGTAACACAAATCATTGTTACCTCAAATAAATTCCCGATTGTTAAAGAACCACAACATGAGTCGTCATTTTTCCCTTGGTGGTCACTTGCGGTATTTTCACTCTTTCTCACTCCGCTCTACATACTTGCCTGGTGGTACAATCCAGCCTCACCAGTTTTTATTGCTGGATACAGTGCACTCTTTTGGTCTCTGTTACTCCATGAAGTATTCCATTCGGCGTGGCACTGGCCACTCTCGACCTGGACACCACTGTTTGCCCGAAAACGTACTGGTTGGTTCTGGCACTTAATCTACACCTTCCACCTCCGTCACCACGCAAACGTCCGATGCAACGAATCCGTCTCGGGTTTTTTCGGATTACCTATACCCGACCTCTTGTTCGGTACATATCTACCGTCGAACACAAGGTTCCCTGACCAAACGCTCGTCCCCCCATCCGAATACCGCAGCCCAAAACCATACCTATTCATCAAACTCCTCGATAAAGTACTGATTGGAAAACAGTAGTCTGTTATTTTAAAAAATTCAGAAGCAGCAACCAATCGACAACGCAAGTTAGTATTTGTTCTATACAATGTACGATATACCTCGCCCTTACTCATTACAATAAAACACTATGGGTTCTTTGCATTCACAGGTACCGTTGTTGCCGTCCAGCTATATGGTGCCGGAACACTGTTATCTCTACCAGCATGTGCGAAATCGTTATGTAAAGGAGCAGCTGGCCGAGTCGGTAACGTTTTTCAAGAAGCCAAAGTGGATACACGTCGTTGCTACTACAACAGAACCAATCGACCGGGTCATTATGAGCCAGTTCATTGATGAGGTTGCGCTCGAATGTGGTATGGACTCGTTTCAAGTGCGTGCCATAAGATGGCTCGAAAATTACTACCGGATTCTGAGTGTACAGAATGACAATACACCAATCCTCAAAAGGATCGGTCTCGAGTATGGGCATACAATCCATGACGGGGTGTATGTTCGAAACGGTGTAGCAGTCACACCAGACACACCCAACAAGGATATTTTTCCGTTCTGCACAAATACGTTCCGCACCTTGAAGCCACAACCGGTAACAAAATTATGACAAAGGGCGCCGCACACGGCGCCCTTTTACTACCCCCTTTCTATACTCTCACCACAACAAAGTATCGTGGTATCCAGACAATCTGATTATACAAATGTGAAAATATATTGTGTCAGTGTACACAAAATGGATTTCGTAATATTCACACCTTACATACAAGTATCAAACCAATTATCGAACACACTACTTAGACAGCCTATACCTCTATCTGCAACCCCTGTAGTCACAAAGATAATTTTACTCAATATAATGTCGGGTATATTCACACTTAACCTATGAGGCAATTTGATATCCATCAAATGATTCATTTTGAGAAGCTGCTTCTGACTTTTGTTCACCTTCTAGATTGTTCGACGAAGCCGCTCTAAACACTCGTAAGGCGTTACGCTTACTCGCAATCACAGCTGCGGCTGCCCGATCACCATCAATATTTGTCGTATAGAGATCGTCATCCGGTGGCCACATTACACCAATTCGCACACCAGTAATTTGCTGTATAAATTCAAGCATCTCACGACGTGTCTTACTCGCCATCAGATACTTTTCCATTTGATGTAATTTTGCAATATTACCAAGCGGGGTTATTTGCAGGAGCTGTGAAAAAATTTTACTAAGTACATGTGGCTCAAGCTTGTCATTCGGTTTATAGGGATTTTGCGGCAAAATTAAGATATCTGTCACACCAGGAAACTCACGAATAATGTCGAATATCGGTAACGGACTAAGAGCACCATCCAGAAGTACCTGCTGTTCATCAATTACTGGAATTGGACCTGTGAGAGACGGAAGCGACATTGTCGCAGTAATACCATCAGTCATCGACGGTAGTTTTTTGGCATCAAGAAATCTAACCCTTAACGGAGAGGAATCAACTGCGGGCTCAGTCACTACGTAATGTAATTCTGTCAGTGACCGATGAACTGCTTCTTCATCAATAGCATACTGACCACCTTGTCCGCCTTCCATTAGATTCTGGGCAAGGGCTAAATTGATAACATTCTTATTATATATACGTCTTGGATTCTTGGTATCAATAAATTCTTTACTACTAAGCGGACCACACATCATCTCTATACCACGCTCTGTTTGCTCTGGACCACCTGCATAGGCAGTGGCAACGACCGCCCCGGCCGAGGCACCAACGACGATATCAACTTTGTCTGCAGTGATACCAACCTCATTCATAGCAGACACCTGCCCCGCGGCGTAGGCAGCCTTCATACCGCCGCCCATGATAAAGAGCAGTGTCTTGCGGTCACTTTCAGGGTTTTCTGCTCGCTCTTTAAAGTTACGCACCACGGGGATCAAACTTTTCTCCCACGCTTGAAATTCTGGAGTTTGTCGCCGATCAAAATCGGCATTGTCACGATCAGCTTCTATAAGCATACGCTGTTCTTTTGTGTGCGGGCGTAGCCAACCACTGTTTTCTGCTTCTTTTTTCCATCGCTCTTCATGGAACTCCAGGGGATCTCTCCCCGTCGGCGATGGTATTCCTTCCATAGATGTAAAAAATTATTGAATAGTATCCATAACTATACCGACTTACACACAAAATACCAACCTAGTGAGAGACTATACCAGCCTCGCGCAGCTGCTCTTTGGCAGCAGCATAGCTACGAGTAATCGTATATGTTGCTTTATCTGTGCGTACCGTGGTTGCAGTCATACCACAATCAGGCGGCCAGAGTATACCAATCCGAACACGTGACTCTGACATACTACGCTTCAGACTACTACGAAATTTTTCTTGCACAAGACAGCTCTGTCGCAATTGTTGGAGCAGTGGAATAAAACGAAGCGGCGTCATCTGTATGCAGCGGGCCGTCATCCGTGCGAGAAGCGAGGGTCGAATTGATGCCAGTGGTCGCCAGGGCAGTTGCGGTATAACAAGCAGATCGGTAAGATCAGGAAAACGCTCGAGGATTACATCAATTGGTAATAGATTTGTAAAACTTCCATCGTAGAGTATCTCTCCTTGAATCTTGGGGATTGACCCTGTCATACGCGGAATCGACATTGACGCAATAATGCCATCTATTGGTGACGGAGTGTCTGTTGCCGACATAATTCGAATCGCTGGTTCAGTCGCTCCCGTGGCTGGTTCTGAATACACATAATAGAGCGGGGTTGCAGCAGATTTCAGTACCTGAGGGAGAAATTGAAATGCAGTTACCACCATCTGCAAATCAATCACATCCCCCCGCCACCAGCGACGAGGATGAAACGAAATGAATCGCGGCGTACTAAGGTCAAACGAGAACGCCTTTACACCTAACTCGACACTAGCTTTACTGTCTACATAGGCAGTGGCAACGACTGCCCCGGCCGAGGCACCAAGCACACACTCAAATACATCAGGGGTATACCCTGCTTCATAAAGAGCCAGTGTCTGTCCCGCGCCGTAGGCTGCTCGCATGCCACCGCCACAAAAAAAGAGTCCGATTTTTTTAGGACTTTGGGGGTTCGCTTGTTTTTCACGCAAGCTCGACAACACAGTCTTCAGTGACTGCAGCCAGAACTCTTTTTCTGCTGTCATACATACCTCAACTGTATATTCGATTTGTGACATAAACACTCGTTAGTATACCAACGCGTATAGAGAAACCTATTGTACACGTTAGTCAGTACGGAGAGCATCGACCGGCTGGAGTTTTGACGCATTTCGGGCGGGGTAAATACCGAAGACGATACCGACAATAAAGGAAACAATGGTAGCCATGAGCACCACCCGGAACGAGAGCTGGAGGCTGATTGGCGTACTACTCGCGACCAAAAACTGATTCGCAACGATTGAAGCAGCATAACTAAAGGCGATACCAATCAGTCCACCAATCAGCGTAAGTGCGACTGACTCGGCCAAGATCTGCAACAGTACGTCACGGTCGTGCGCACCGATGGCTTTTCGTAACCCGATTTCTTTTGTACGTTCGGTGACGGTTGTAAGCATCATGTTCATGGTGCCGATACCACCCACAAAGAGTGCGATCCCACCGATAAGCGCGAGGAAGAGACTGAGCATCGAGGTAGTTGTCTGTGCGCTTTTAATGGCATCTTGAGCGGTCGTGACCGCGAAGTTGTCAGTACTGTCTTTGGCCGAGGCGCGTGAAGCGTTGAGAGTTTCGAGAATATGTTTCCCAGCGATTTCGTAATAGGTCTGGTCGGCCAAACTAATCGCAATCGTGGTAAAGCCAGTACTGTTGGTAACTACACCAACAGCCGAGTGGTACGGAATGATAATCGTACCATCACCCCGCCGACCAAAGCCGCCAGTACCACCTTCGACGACTGCTACAATTTTATACGGTTGGCCGGCAATCGTAATCGAGCTCGACGCAACCGATTTATTAGTAGCAGTTTGTACTGCTGCTAAAAATCCCTGATCAACAATCGCAACCGGTTCACTGTATTTCGTATCAGTGAAATCAAAGAGTGTGCCGCTTACGAGTTTTGGATGCGCGACCGTCTGATAGTCGCCGACAGCATATTCAACCGTTGGAGCAAAGGTGCTGCCGAGCGCAGTTACCGACACATTGCGTGACTGGTTACTCGCGAGGACGGCTTTGATATACGGTTGCGTACGCATCCATTCGAGGTCTGACATCGTGAGCGTCCCTGACACCGTAATGTCGCCAGTAATAAACGAGTTGAAGGTATTTAAAATATTACTCGTCAACCCCGCGCCGAGAGCAAGCATCATTGTGACCGAGAAAATACCAACAACGATACCGACAATCGTCAGCATCGACCGGAGCACGTTGCTACGGAGGGCTTGAACGGCTTCTTCTATAACATAGAGAAATGGCATACATTTATGAAACGACTCCGTCAGTAATAGTAATAACACGATCAACCATTTCTGCGACGTGAGAATCGTGTGTTACGACGACAATCGTCGTCCCCCGTTCACGATTCAGGTTCTTTAGTTCCTCAATCACATTCACCCCTGTTTTCGAGTCGAGGTTACCAGTTGGTTCATCAGCAAGGAGGAGCCGTGGCCCCGGCGCGAGCGCTCGCGCAATCGCAACACGTTGACGCTGCCCGCCCGACAACAAGTTTGGCTTTTTGTACCACTGGATTTCTTCGAGCTGGGCGGCGCGGAGCGCACTTTTAACTGCCTCATTTTTATTTCCTGAAAACGAACGCTGGTACAGGAGCGGCAACATCACGTTTTGAAATACTGTTTTACCCGTGAGGAGATGAAACGATTGAAAAATAAAACTGATGTCTTCGCTCCGGAGGGTCGCGAGTTCGTCGCTCGAGAGTTTGCTGATTTCACGACCAGCGAAATAATATTCGCCGCTCGTTGGCACATCCAGGCACCCGATCATATTCATGAGAGTTGATTTACCTGACCCTGACGGCCCTAAAATCGCCACCATTTCACCGGCATTAATCGTCACGTTCACGTCACGAAGGACCGGAACAATGACTCCCGGACCAAGCGCATATGATTTATTGAGGTGACGGATATCAATCAGAGGAGTGGTCGTTGTCATACGGGAAAATGATTAATCCGGAGGATTATTATTACCACTGGTCTTTGCACTACTACTTGCCGCGTTTGCACTCGCGCTGCTCGTTGAGCGGCGGGCGCCTGGACCAAAGCCGTTTTGCTTCACCACGCTTGAAGCGTTATCGGTTTTCGAAACGATAATTTTGTCACCTTCTTTTAATCCAGATTTAACTTCTGCGTAGAATGGACCAGTAACACCGACTTCAACCGGTACAGCATAGCTCGGGAAAGTTCCATTACTCGATTTAATCACGCCGAGTTTTTCGAGAGTTGATGTCTGATCAGCAGTCAAATCACCTACCACCTGCACGGTCGCTTTACTATTTTCGTAGTTGAGGGCTGAGAGTGGAATACGGATGACATCGGTTACTTCATGGTCAACTACTTCAACATCAGCCAGGAGACCTTCGCGCAGGACGAGCTTACTTGAACTCGCTTCAGTAATTAAAGCTTGCACGTCGTACTGTGCGACCCCAGAACTCTCAGGCAGTGAACTGATTTGCGTAATCGCCGCTTCGAGTGGTTCTGCGCCTGGGAATGACGTTACTTTCACAATCACCTTTTGACCGACAGCTACCTTGGCCACATCTACTGCGTTCAATGAAAACTTCACGAGGAACTGGTCAGAGATGAGCGTACCGAGCGAAATCGAATCGTTCGTTGCACCGGTAGGAGATGCGCCGACGACGGCGTTCTCAATGCCTTCTACCGTACCAGCAAATGGCGCGACGATGTCTTGTTCTTTTACCACATCAGCACGTTGTGAAAGCTGTTGTTTCGCTGCCGCGAGTTTTGCTTCAGCCTGATTGACCGCGAGACTGCGATATGGTGTCGCATCGGTTTGGGTTTTTTGTTTCAATTCAGTTTCGGTATTCGCGATTTGTACTTTGGCACTGGCGATTTTTTCATTCAAGGTACGAACGGCGGTGTCGTACGTTTCTTTATTCTTTACGTACATTGGGTCGGCCGTATGTGGCACACTGACTGTCCATACATCACCACCATGCACATCAGACGGGAATGTGATTTTGAGTCCGGCAGTACCAATTGGTGTCGCGATATTCGTCAGGATCGACTCGGTATCAGTTTCGAGTCCCGTCACACGGTATGAGAAACCAGAATCAGCATTTGATCCATAGACAGTAATGGTATACGTGCCAGGTACCGTACCACTGTAGAGCCCTGAAATAGTTGGACGATGTGTATCCTGTGTTGCGAGATTACCCGATTCAGCACCAAGGTTTGCATTATAGAAGTCACGCTCTGCTTGCACCAAACTCTTCTCGGCATCAACAATATCACCACGGTACGTTACCAGGTTATGCTGGAGTGTATTGATCGTGGTGTTTGGATCAGTTTCGGCAGCCTTTGCAGTTGCCAGATCGAGTTCAGCCTGCGCAATTGACACCTGCGATGACTGCACATCAACATAGGCCCCGCTCTTGTCGAACGAGTACAGCACAGTACCAGCATCAACATGCCCCGCATTTTTTACATTGACCGCAACAATGCGACGCGATTGTTTGTAGACATCGAGACTCAGTTTCTGGGACGCTGCGATCGTTCCCGTAGTCACAATGCCTGACGACACCGTACCTTTTGACACTGTGTTCACAACAGCATACGTAGCAGTTGTGGTCGTCGTGGTTTTTGATTTGTAATAATAATATCCCCCGCCTCCGAGCGCGAGCAGTATGAAAAAGGTCAGCCACTTTTTGGCTTTGAAAAACTTTAAAAGAGTTGAAAACATGGAAATAATTAGTGCGTACAAATAACGTCCTGCGCGGTACTGGTTGCGGCACTGCCGAGCGAGAGCAGTTTACCGAGGAGTGTATCGAGTGCGGCAAATTCTGTCGGAGACACTTCGCCATAGAGCACGGCGATTTCTTCGCTCAATCTCGTCATAATTTTTGGCACGAGCTGTTCGGTTTTCTTTGTGAGGGTCAAATAGCATTTTCGCGCATCTACTTTACACGGTACTTGCTTTACATAACCAGTTTCGACCAACAACCGTACCTGCCGGCCAATCGACGCTTCGGTGACAAAATTGAATTTTGCAACCGCCGATTGTGTGGAAGGACCGAGTTCAATGAGTGGCAACAAAATACGGAATCGTGACAACGTCATGCCGAACTCAGCCTGAAGAAGACGATCGAAAATCACATCAATCTGGTGTCCAATGATGTGGAGACTCCGGATAGTTTCAAACGGCTTTATCGTAGCGAATTGCTTCATATAGTATGAATACTATACATGTTACGCATCATATGCAAGAACAAAACGGTTACGAGATGTGTTCGACATCACTGTGTACCCGCGGTGGGACAGCTCCATATCCCAGCACCTTTACTACGCGCTCTGTTGCGTAGTATTTCAAACGTCGACTGGTACGCAGTATTCGGCGGAATCATCATGAGTTCTGCCCACCCCTCGGCTAGTAATTCCTGATTTACAAATGTATCCCCTACGTAAACATAGGCGAGCCTGCGGCCATATTTGTCGTACCGTCCAGGGCCAGGTACAAGGGTCACCGTTTTCCCATCAACCAATTCCTGATTGCGAGCAGTTGAGCTCGCACCACCACATTCGAGCTGCGGTCGGATTTCAGGTGTGTTCATACCAATGTAGCGTACCCGGGAACGCTGTCCCGTCGGCAATCGCACATCAATTGTGTCACCATCAATCACCCGCACAACCACAGCTGTTGTTGTTGCCCACACCACATTCTCAGGGAGAGCAGGTGTGGGATGTGTCATATCGACCGGCACACCAAAGAAACTTTGGATTGCTGTCACGAGCACTGTGAGCATGTGTAATACCATGGTATATCGATGCGAATTACTATAATTGTGTCATACTATAGGCACCATGCAATCGAGACGTACCGATAATCGAGGCTCTATTATCCCCCTTGCGCTGATGGCTAGTGTTCTCTTTGGATTTGCCACTCTGAGCACCCTCATGTTAACGAACTTTTCGTCTCGCGAGGCAGCTATGACCATTGATCCTACGGCACTCACTACCATCCCCGGCAAAACATTTACCATTTCAGTACTGGTGTCTTCAGCCCTGCCGGTCAACGCATTTACTGGTATGGTGACATTTGATACTAATGTCGTATCAGTTGATGCTATTTCTTATAACACCAGTATCGCTGACCTTTGGACCGAAGAACCATGGTTCAGCCAAGGTGCGGGCACGATTAATTTCACCGGCGGCACCACTCGTGCAGGCGGATTCACAGGCACCGGAGCACTCCTCACGGTGACGTTCAAAGCCCAAAAACCAGGTGACGCGAAAATTCGATTAGCAAACGCACGTATTCTCGAACATAATGGACTGGGTACTGACGCAGAACTCTCAGCACCTATTGATACACTCTTTACGGTTGCAACCGACACAATCGATACTGACGCAGTGACACCGGTCGCTACAGCCGTACACGTTATGCCAACCTTTGCACCAACTGACCTCAATCACGATGGACAAACGACACTGAGTGATGTGAGTATTTTCTTGCTCTACCTCACAACAGGCGACAAACGTGGTGACGTCACCGGCGACGGACACGTGAACGGATCTGACTTTAGCGTCATGCTACACGCCCGCAATCGCTAACACTACGAAATAAACGAGGTGGTGACGCGTAGCATCTCTTGCAACTCCTGCGTCCGTACGACCTGGACTTCGACCGCACTGCCAGGTGTCGTAATAACCCCATCATGTCCGAGAAGCACTTCGTTCATCGTCGGATCAAGCGTAATCCCAAACCATTCCAGTCCTGATAACAAATGCGTCCGCAGTAACGCACTACGTTCTGCCGCAGTAGCGGTGAGCACCACCATATCAAGACCACCAAGCGCTACCGCATAGGCACCGAGCTGCTTTTGAAAACGATAGACAAAATGTTGCAAAGCGGCAAGCGCAATTGGCTCTTCGTGTGTTGCATGTTCCAGGAGTTGTCTGAAATCACTTTCACCCGTCAGCCCCTTCAGTCCCCCACGCCCTTGCACGTACGCGAGCGCATCAAACAAACGCATATTTTTTACGCGCATGAGTTCGAGAAGCATTCCTGCATCACTGTCACCAGCCCGCGTCCCCATAATGAGTCCACTGTCCGGCGCAAACCCCATAGTCGTATCAATACTGACACCATTACGAAGCGCTGTCATACTCACCCCGCTCCCCACGTGCGCTATAACGAGCCGAGCAGGAAACGTATCTGATTGGCGACGTACAATATCAACAACTGATGACATGGAAATGCCATGATACCCAAAACGGTGAATATCAAAATCAGTGGTATCTGTAGCTTCGATACTATAGTCACGCGCCCATGTTGGGAGCGTAACGTGGAAGGCACTGTCAGATACGGCGACAATTTTTGCAAACGGTAATTCACGTTGAATCACCTCGAGTTCAACGAGCGTGTGTGGAATATGGAGTGGTGCCGCTGGCTCTCGTTCGCGCAGCAACCGCATAAACGTTCCGTCGACAATCTGATGCTTTTGGAAATAACTTCCCGGCGCAACAATGCGAATACCAACAGCAGTGATTTCTTGGAGATTTGTAATAACTTTTGTGTCAACTAAACGATCGAGCATCTGCCTGAGCGACATACTAAAAGTATCACCTGAAATGCCTTCACATTTTTGCTGCACCCCGTCTTGCTCGACACAAATTTCAAAAGTGTCACCACTGCGTTCAAAACGCGTATTACTGACCACTCGACCGTCCTGGATGAGTGAATATTTTTTTGATGAGCTGCCAGGATTTATAAGGAGCGTGAATGCCATGTCCAATTGGTTATCTCGATTGGATCGTCACCATGTTCAATAATATACGCTTGATGGTCGCGGAGCTTGCCTTGGTAGAGCTCTTTCAAATCACGCGCTTCACTCGCCGTGATGACTGATTGCTCTTCAGCAATGGCAAAGGCCCCCATCGCAAGGTGGTATCGGTCAACATGGTTACGGACCATCATGTCAAACGGCGAGGTGGTTGAACCACTCTCTTCGTACCCACGAACAGTGAACCGTGACGAATCAGCACCATAATCAAAAAGGATCTGCTTAATGGTTTGTGGGTAGCCGTGGAAATTGATACGTACAGGCTTGTCTTCAGTAAAGTAATCGTCGAAATTATGACGGAGGATACGAGCATGTGACGTTCCAAATCCAAGTGCTGACAATGCAGTAATATTCACAAAGCGCATACGGAATGCCGGAATCACCGATCGTACAATACTCATCGCAGCCAATACTTCTTGAGTTGGGTAATCCCCCGCTGCGGCGAAAACCATATGAGGATCTTCATCACTTGCAAATTCCCAAATCGAAACACCCGCTGCAACGTCTTGTTCGGCTTCGGCTTGCGTACGCCAGATTGGGAGCGGTCGCTTTTCACAGACCATCACGTTGATTTCTTGGGTTGAACGGAGCATACGATCAAACGTGGCCAGGGCAGTATTAGCATCTGCCGGGAAATACACATTGGTAAATCCACCCTGACGCTGGAGCACTCCATCAATAAAACCAGGATTCTGATGCGAGAAGCCGTTATGCTCTTGGCGCCAGCCGGTTGAGGTGAGGATGTAATTGAGTGAAGGAATGGTACCACGCCACGCCACTGTTCGAGCGACTTTGAGGAATTTCGCATACTGGTCAGCCATACTCGCGACAATTTGCATAAAGGCTTCGTACGATACGAACACGCCATGTCGACCGGTGAGTACATAGCCTTGGAGCATACCTTGCAGACTGTGCTCAGAGAGCATCTCGAGCACTCGCCCATCGCGCGCAATATCAATATCCCACTCTTTGAGTGGCCACATGAACGCTCGTTTAGTGAACTCAAACACAGCGTGCATTTTATTCGAATATGTTTCATCAGGCGACATGAGACGGACGTTACGTTCACCTTCATTTAATCGCATCACGTCACGGAAGTACGCCCCGACTTTTTCCATACTACTCTCCATACCACAGATAGGATCATCGAGATTGCAGGTTGCTTTGGCAGCATAGTCAGTGAGCGAAGGGAGCTGGAGTGGGCGGTAATGTGGTGCACCACCAAGCGCATGTGTCGAATCACCCATACGGCGATTGGCGGCCGGGATTAATGACTCGATCTCAGCATCGAACGACGTACCGTCAAAGAGTTCGTTTATATTGTATGAACGGAGCCATGCTTCAACCTGCGCCAGCTGTTCTGGATTCGTACGGCATTCTTCTGCAATAACTTGGTGTGAGAAATTATTATTTTCAACTTTTTTCTTTCCCACAAACGGAATACTGTGCCATCCTTTTGGACTGCGGAAAATAATCATCGGCCAGCGTGGTGGTTTCTCCATCGTCCCCTCTCGCGCAATATACTGAGTGAACTGGATATTTTTTATTGCAGCATCCATAACTTCCATCATGCACCCATGGACATCGTCTTCCACAAATGCATCAACAATATGTGGCTCGTACCCATAACCAGTAAAGAGTGCAGTGAGTTCTTCATCACTCATACGACCCATCATGGTTGGGCCTGAAATTTTGTAACCATTTAAATGGAGTATCGGAAGTACTGCGCCATTCGTAGCCGGATCAATCAGTTTATTCAAATGCCAGGCGGTTGCCGTTGGACCAGTTTCTGCTTCACCGTCACCCACGACAACGGCTGCAATCAGATTTGGATTGTCGAGAATCGCTCCATACGCAGTCGAGAGAGAGTACCCTAGTTCACCACCTTCTAAAATAACGCCCGGGGCTTCTGGGTTACTATGACTCGGAAAACCATACGGCCAACTGAATTTTGAAGCAAGCTCACCCAAGCCAGCAGCAGAACGAGGGACATTTTTATAATATTTTGACAAGGTACCTTCGAGAAAAAGATTGGCCTGTATTGCTGGAAATCCATGACCTGGTCCGAGCAAAAAGAGCATTTCGAGGTCGTGAGCAATAATCGCGCGATTTAAATGTGCGTAGACAAAGTTAACTCCAGGACACGTTCCCCAGTGACCCAACAGACGTGGCTTGATATGCTCGGGCTTGAGTGGTTCTTCGAGTAAAAAATTATCACAGAGATAAATTTGAGCGGCGGCAATATAATCAGCGGCACGAACGTATTTTGAAAGAGCTTGTTGCATATGCCACCAGTATATCACTGGAAAAATAGAGTAAGCATACTACCCTGTTCACAGAACATAGAAAAATATTCGTCAGGCTGTTTTCTGTTTGCTATACTGCTTCGCGCTATGACACAGAAAAAATTTGCCGTTAAACGCGGTACCCATGGACTTGGACTATTTACCACCGTTGCTTTTAAAAAAGGTGACCTCGTAACCGAATACACTGGAGAAAAAATCTCTACCGACGAAGCGAATCGTCGCGGTGGTCAGTACCTCTTTGAACTCAATGATGATTTTGTCGTTGACGGCAAAGACCGCACGAATGAATCACGGTACATCAATCACTCATGTCGTCCAAACTGCTACCCAGAAATTGATGACGAGGAAGAACATATTTTTATCTTCGCGAAACGCGCAATCAAGATAGGTGAAGAACTCACCTATGATTACGGCAAAGAATTTTGGAACGTCCACATCAAACCAAAAGGTTGTCGCTGTGAGAAATGTCTCGCCGCTACGGCAAAGGAGACTTCGGAGTCGTAGAGGCGACTGATTTTGAAGTAGTTGCAGTCGGTACGGTACTCGTACTAATACTTGAAGTAGCACTCGACGTAGCGACCGGCACAACCGGTGTAACTGGTGTAGTGGACGCCGCAGGCGTTGGTGTTGCAAAAGTCAAACCACCATTCGGACGCATATCAGTCTGTGTTGGCACTATCGTTGTGACTACCTGACCATTTTCATCTCGCACTTCACCCCGGGCAATTTTTTCGTTACGTGTTGTCACTACTGACAACACATCGATAGGACCATGATCGAACAATCCGACCACAACTCCCGCCCCCACCAACAGCACACAGAATGTTGCTACAATTGAGAAGAGTATATTACTCCGTACCGAACGTTTACGATCAGCAGCGAGCGGGGTCGGGGCTTTACGCTGTGACACCACAACAGGCTCTTCACTCACCTGCTCGATCACCGCTTCAACTTTTGGTGTTGTTTTACGAGGTGCGCGTTTTCGGGATGCCGGTTTTGGTTCGCCATCAACCGAAGCAGCCCGCGTACGAGGCGCACGCGGTTTTTTTACAACCACAACATCTTCGGATTCGGACGTCCGGGCACGAGGCATAGGTGTATTGTATCACCCCTCCCCGCTCAAACGTGACCGAAATTGACCACTTGTCAACAGCATGCCCGGAATCAACACATCTTTGTTAGCCATCTGATACACTACGTCTATGACACTCACTCTTGTTCACACACTCACCGTATTTTCTAGTTTCCTCGGCATCTCACTCTGTGGTATTTTTCTCCTCGCGCAACTTCGTCGCGATAACAGCGTGATGGATATTGCGTATGGTCCACTCTTTTTCAGCAACGCACTTGCGACCATGTGGTGGACCAGGGGCACATCTCCGCTCACTACACTCATCGTTGGATTAATCGGTCTCTGGTCAACCAGACTCGCCATTCGCATTTACCGAAAAAATCACGGTAAACCAGAAGACGCCCGGTACAGAGCGTGGCGCACCGCATGGACAGCGCACGGTCAGTTCTATTTCCTCGTGAGAAGCTTCTTGCAAATCAACCTATTGCAAGGAATTATCATCGTCGGTGTTGCACTCCCTGTTATGATTGCTGCTAGCACTACCGCACAACCCCCATTCCTCGTACTCGTATGCGGTATC
>Ga0228698_1000670_pt1 | contig 22313 bp, 12 predicted proteins | sample McNCre117_Aug_MG_FD_178015 | JGI IMG/M metagenome (GOLD analysis project Ga0228698, IMG submission 178015) | Freshwater microbial communities from McNutts Creek, Athens, Georgia, United States - 1-17_Aug_MG | ecosystem: Environmental > Aquatic > Freshwater > Creek | place: USA: Georgia...
AGCATGATCAAACTCTTCCAACAAGTTTTGATATTGAAGTTCAAGCAGTGTCGCAACAATGGGATGAAGGAACAGGTTTTGATGTAGATACTTTTGCAGACAAGGGTTTTGCAAATTGGATAATGGCAAAGTCAAATTCTGCATGGACAATTCCTGGGGCAAGCGGAACGGGTTCAATTTCAGTAGCGCATTTTGACTCTGGGCATGAAAATCTTGAAGTTGATGTGACCAACATCGTAAATTCTTGGCTCAGTGGAACAGTTCAGAACAACGGTTTTCTTGTCAAACTGTCTTCTAGTCTAGAAGTCGGGTCTCAAGATTACTACATCAAGATGTTTCATGGAAGAGAGACATTCTTTAAGGATAAGAGACCATGCATCGAAGTTAGATGGGATGACTCGGTAAAGGACGACAGAAACAATTTCTTTTTTGACTTGACTGGGTCATTAAAACTTCAAAATGTAGTGAGAGGAAAGCTTCAGGACATTCAGGGAATAAACGGACAACTCGGGGTATCCATAACAGACGTTTATGCATCTTCAACTCTGTCAACATTCACTGGCTCAAGAGGCTCGACTGTTGGTTTGTATGAAGTCAACTTCGCAATTCCGTCTGGTCAGTATTCTGGTTCACTTTTTAGAGACACCTGGTTCAATCTTGCGAACACTGGCTCAGTGTTCATGACAGGAACTTTCAATGTTCTTCAAAATAACCCTGTCTCAGACATCTCACCAAAGAGATATTACGTCAACGTAACGAATCTAAAGAATTCTTACACAACAAATGAGAAAGCACGTTTGAATCTGTTTGTGAGACCTAATGACTACAATCCAGCAAGACAGTTAACAGCTTCATTAGATGCAAATGGAACAGTCATAACGAATGGTTACTATCAGATAGAAAATGATAGAACAGACGAAGTTGTAATTCCATTTAGCACGGGAGTAATTGAATACACGAGACTCTCATACGATCAAAAAGGAAATTACTTCAATCTCAACATGTCATCACTAAGTCCAGGAAACGTTTACAGAATAGTTTTCTTGTTTGATGTTGATGGGCAGCAACAGTATTTGACAGATGCCGGTTTGAAGTTTAGAGTTATATGACAGAAGAAAAAGAATTTAGGTATTCGACGTCAAAAGAGTACACTGATGAGCTTGAAAAATTAGCAAGAAGCCTTCTAAAGAAAAGAAAGAAGGAAAATTCCAAGATAGAAAAGAAATACAATGAGCTTCTTCAGGAATTTTTGAAGTTCTCTGAATCAAAGTAAAATGCCAAACAACAAACTTTTTTCACTTTTTGATGACAAGCTTAGAAGCAGAACAGAGCTTCTAGCAGGTCCTAAGCAGAATCTTGATTCTCTTGGCGCTTCAGTTGAGGCATCTGGAACTCTTATTCAAAAGATTCAAAATTTCAACAAAGTGAAATTCAAAGTTGACTATTCTGATTTTTCAAACTTTGTCTTCTTCAACTCTGCTTTAGATTTTTTCAATATCATTGGTGAGAAGATTCTAAACGAGTATCCATATGATGGAACAAGAGAACAAATAGAAAGCTTTTCTGAAGAATCAGACCCATATCAGAAGTACGTCACGTCAGTCTGGCCCAAGTCTCAGTCATACTTGAATTTCAATCCAGTCAATGGATTTGCGTATGTACAACTTGATGATGTTGGAAAAGAAAATGGAATATCAAGGACTTCTCTTCTAAGTCCAAATTCTTCATCTTTCTCAGTTGAATTTTGGTGTGTTCCTCCTCCCGTTCTTACTGGTTCGACAGATTCGATGTTTGTTTTTCAAAAGATGTCGGGTTCTTCAGATGGTTTCAGCATTTATTTTTCAGGGTCAAGAGCTCACTTCACTGTAAGTTCAGCTTCTCTGTCTGACACTGTTTCAACTCAGTTTATTCCTGGGCAACAACAGTATTTTTGTTTCAGTTGTGATTCTTCAAATCAGAATCCAATTCTCTCTGCTTTCACTGGCAGTTCAACTGTTTTTCCAACTCTCGTTTCTGCAGTAACTGGAACAACGAACTGTGTTTATTCTCCTGGACAAGTTAGAGCGTTTATTGGTTCTGGAACTCTCTCTGGAAAAAAGACTGTTGCTTTGACAGGATCGCTAGATGATTTGAGATTTTGGAAGAAATCATTTGTTCAAAATGATCTTAGCGCAAGTTTCAACACCAAAGTTTATCAACAAGACAAATTGTATGGTCTTTGGTCATTTAACGAAACTGGTTCTCTGCTTCCAAGCAATTCAAATGATAGAACTCTTGTTAAAGATTATTCAGGCCACAAGATAAACGGTTTCATTCAAAATTACTACCAGCAGATAAGAGCAAGTGGAAGTCTTCTTCCTTATGACAAAGATGAACTCGTCTTGTCTTTAAACTCTCCAGAAGTTCAAGCATATATTTCTGATCAACAACTTTCAGGAACATTGTATGACAGAGAAAATTCAAATCAAATTGTAAGAATGCTTCCTGAGCAATTCTTCCAACTTGAAGAATATAAGGGAACAGAAGTACTCAAAAACTTCCTCTTTGTTCTTGGAAGATATTTTGATCAACTCAAAGTTGCAATTGACCAATTTGCGCATGTTTTGAAGACAGACTATGGTAAATTCAATCAGACTCCTGACGCTCTTCTTCAAGATGTAGCAAAGTTCTTAGGCTGGGAATTTACTGGAAATTTCTTTGATGCAGATGCAGTTCAATATTTTCTCGGAAAGCAAGTTCTTCAGGGAACTCAGGCAAATCAAGAACTTGACATGAAGTTGTACGAAATCAAGAATGAATTCTGGAAAAGAACACTTATCAACTTGATGCATCTCTATAAGACAAAGGGAACAAAAGAAAGTGTTGATTCTCTTCTAAGAGTTTATGGTGTCAATAGAAACTTCGTAAGACTTAAGGAGTTTGGATACAAGAAGAACGCAGGAATTCAGTCAACAAGAATTCACGCAGATAAGAGTGTCCCAACTCTTGCATTCGGAAGTGGATCAGTTTCAACAAAAGTTTCTTCACCAAATTTCACCGGCTCAGTCTACACAATTGAAACGAGATTGAGATTCCCAACTCAGACTAGCTCTGGTCTTCAATCTTCATTGACGACGGGCTCAATTTGGTTCATATCTTCCGGAAGTGCTGTCAGCTCAAAACTTTATTTCACAAAGGACATTGCATCCAACACTACTGGGTCACTCATTTACAGTGGTTCTGAAGGGCTTCTGAGCCTCACCAATGCACCCATTTTTGACAACCAATGGTATAATGTCACTGTTATAAAAGACTCTCTGTCGTCATCTTTGAAGATCGATGTGAGAATGCTAGACAGAGATGAAATTTCATTTTCTTCAACTGCAAGTCTCTTTACACAGATTTCAACATCATCTCTTAACCAGAGCTTCAATCTTGGAACTTCTGGTTCTATTCAGTCACAGATGTGGGCTCAAGAGGCAAGAGTCTGGACTAAAATTCTAACAGATTCAGAATTGAATGATCACACAATGAATTTCCAGAGTTTTGGAACAGATTTCTATTCTGGATTTAGTAATCTGAAACTTCACTGGAGACTAAACGAAAATTCTGTCGCAGATTCTTCTGGATCAATGACTGGACAAATTTTTGATTTTTCTGGCAATTCGATGTCAGGATCTGCAACAGGTTTGCTGGCAAACAAGAACAATTATAAGAAATTTCTGAATGATTTCAATTACATAGCTGCTCCTGAATATGGCTGGACAGAAGAGAAAGTGAGAGTTGTAAATGCAACAGTTGTTCCTCAAGAACAAGCATTTACAGATCAACCAGTTATAGCTCTGGAATTTAATCTCGTGGATGCTCTCAACGAAGACATTTCTCAAGTTCTTTCTTCTCTTGATTCGTTCAACGAGATTATCGGAAGTCCTGTCAACAAGTACAGAGCAAGTTACTCTGATCTTGAAGCACTGAGAACAAACTATTTCAAGAGACTTCAAGGATCAATAAATTTCAGAGTCTTTGCAGATCTTCTTGAATTCTTTGATAGATCTTTCATGACGATGATCAAAAGACTCATTCCAGCAAGAGCAACCTTCTTGGGAGATGAATTTGTTGTCGAAAGTCATATGCTCGAGAGACCAAAGCTTCAGTGGAATTATAGAAGAAGAGATCCAGAATTTCAACCTTTGGGAATCATAAAGGTCTTCATAAGATCTTGAGGATGTAAAATGAGCGCAGGTCATACGGCTGTTGACGAAATTCATATCAGTAACGTAGCCCGCGATTCGGCCTTCATCTTGGCTGATGCTCAAAGAGTGCTAACAACAGTTCTTTCTGGTGGATTTAATTTCTGTTCAAGCCAACGAAAAAACGTCGGTATTAAATTTAGACACCGATATTTCAATATCTATAGTTAACTAAAGGAGCTATTTATGGCCGCGCTACCAGCACTTACAAAGACCTATGCAGTAACTGCCAATATCCCGTATGGCAGCAATAACACTTCCACGACACTCCTGACTCAATACACTCTATGGCTGATTAGCCGGGCGCTGATGAATACGGGCATTCCCGGTGGCACATCCTCGGGGGTTCGTAACGCGAATAGCGTCTGGTCTTGTGTCGGTTCTTGTAACGGCACCACGTTCAATACGTCTGGAACTGACCTGTGGACCAACACATTCAGTGCTGCCAACTTTGTTCAAGGTAACAACACTTCCACTGCGACAAGCTGGACTTGGCTTCGCAACACCAACTACGGGTTCGATTTGGTGCTAACATACAATTCGGTGTCCGCGTTAAACGCTGGCGTGTTCTTCGGCCTGACTGGCAGTTTTTCTGGGGGTAGCGTAAATGCTTCCCCGCTCCCGTCCGCCACTGGCGGATTTGTCAATGCCAACTCGTTTACTGCCACAGCTACGCGCCTCCTGTTTGCAGACACAACACTAAACGGCTCAAATTACATGAGTATTGTAACTACAGACGATGGGCGTTTCTACATCTTCTTTCACAGAGCCGGTTCTGGCTTGTTTAGTGGAGTGTTGTCGTTTTTTACGACCATTAATCCTTCTGGAACCGATTCTAGAGGAGGATTTTGTTGGTATTCAACATCAGCTGTTGGACGTGGCGCTCATACTTCGGCCCAATACGACACCAGTTATGCGGTTTCTGGTCTGTCTCCACTTAGTAGTAGCATTAGCGCGAACGGGGGGGTTCGCTCGATTAACGGCGGCAATATTGGCGCCTCCACATATACCGCCGTAGACCAACTTGCTAACAATGTTCCGTACTTCCCCGTTGAAATCATCACGAACGGAACATACCGTGGGCAACTTGTGGATGTGTATCTAGGTTATCCCGTGCCAGTGGTCGGGTCTAGCTATCCAACGGCAGCAGCGCAGGAGCGCGTGCTTGTTGGAGACGTGTTGTTCCCTTGGCCGGTCGTTAATCCGATCATGTAATTATGGGCGACTTTATTCAGACGCCGAACTCTATTTCGGCCTTTGTTTACACGGGAATGCCAACTGGGCGTGGGACACTCCCGTCGTCCGGTTATTTTGGCATTGACGCTGGGCTTGCTTATTCAGCTGCAGCCATTTCTCAGACTCAAGTGTTGGTGTCTTTTACTACACCGATTACTACAATAAACACAACAGCATCTAGATATACGATTACTGGACCAAGTTCAATCACTGTCTCTTCTGTTATTCAGAGTTCTTCTACTCAACTCACACTGACCGTAACGGGTTCTTGGTCAGGTTCTGGCACATACTCTCTAGCGATATTAAACAATACTATTGGAGATGCTACCGGTAAATTTAACCAAGGGGTTGCAACTTTTCTAGGTCCTTCTTCAGCTGGCATTCTTCCTCTCACTCCTCCAACTGTTTCGAATGTAAATCCAGTTCCTGGAACAGCTATTTACATAAATCAGCCAATTTCTTTTGATGTAAAAGATGACACGGGATTGAGAAGAGTAATAATAACTGCAAAATATCAACGAGCAAAAATACAAGAAGTTGTTCATGATGGGTATGATTTTGGCTTCTCCTATCTAGGTTCTTCTAATGTTATCTCTTCTATTTCTGGCGGATTTCACTATGTAATGCTAAGAGATGGAGGATGGCCAGAGGGTCCTATCTTGACAACTTTTGCAGTTGACACTTCTGGAACAGAGAACGTTTAATGCCTATATCTTACGCGTGGACAATTGCACCATCAACGGGATCTGGCGTTGTTCCTGATCCTGGAAATTATGTTCCATCAACACCTCTTTATGGTGCTGATGCAAGAAAGAATCAATTCGAGAGAGGAATAAAGTTTGCAAACATTCCTCTTGGAAGAGCAGACTTTGTTCAACATGGCGGCCCGAGAGTCAGACACATAAACTCTGTTTTGAATGTTCAGCAGAAGCCATCGTCAGATGAATTGAATAGAGCAGGCCTGTATAGTGGAGCTGTGAAATTCAGATTTAGATCTTATAGAAGCATTCCAGTCCCTCTTTCAATTTCTGTAGTTGAAAAGAGATCTTCAGATATTTACGGAAATCCAAAATTTTCTTTCACGGGAAAGTATCCTGACGGTTTCTCATTGTACACAATCGGACAAGGTTACACAACTGCACTTTTTCCATTTTCCGGTTCTGCATTCTATGCATCAACAAAATTGAATGACGGAAGAGTTTTCGTGTATGGAGGTCTCACGACTGGAAGTGTTGTCATGAGTTCTTCATTTATTTATTCTCCAACTTCTGGAACATGGGTGACAGGAACAACTCAGGGAACAAAGCTTGTTGGAGCAAGTGCAATCACACTTAATGATGGAAGAGTTCTTCTTGTTGGTGGAACAACTGGAAGCAACCTTCTTGCAAATGCTCAGAGCCAGTCTGGATCAATTTGGGATCCCGTTTCTGGTTCATGGACTGCAGTGACTGGTTCTTTCAAGTCAAAGCACAACTTCTTTGAGATGGTTAAGCTATCTTCTGGAAAGATTTTCATTCCTGGAGGTTCTGGTTCACTGACTGTAGGAAGTGACATCTTTGATCCATCGACTAATACAGTTTCAGGAGCTCTTCCTTTTCCAGCAGCTCCATTCAGCAGAGAAGGATTCACTGCAACAAGGCTTGATGACGACAGTGTTCTAGTAGCTGGTGGCTGGGATGCTTCAGGATTAGTTCCAACAAATCAAGTATTCAGGTTCTATCCGTCAACATTGAGCTGGTCAATAGAACCTTCAATGTCAGTAGCAAGATCTTTCCACAAAGCTCTCAAGTCTGGAAGCAAAGTATACTTCATTGGTGGGTTTATCGATGTCTCAAATGCAACTGATTCAGTCGAGTGTTACAACAGTGAGTATAGAGTAATGCTGTCTGCATCATCAATGTTTCAGAAAAGAGCTGGGTTTGCAGCAACTGCATATTCAACTCAAAATTACCCAAATGACAGATTTATCGTAATGGGTGGAAAAGATGGGTCTAACATGTCAGGAACGATTGAAGAATATGTTCCAGATTTTGATTCATGGACAAAAGTTGCATCTCTAAAAGTTCCGACTGCTTTCAATTCAGCAATTCAGATCACTCCGTCTTCTTCTTTTGACGCATACAGCTTCATAATTCCCGGTGGCATGATTGCCACAAGTGCTGTAGCTTTGTCTGGAACACAGTTCTTCAGTACTTCAAGCTGATCTAATTAAAACATGTCAAATAACTTTGGTGTCTATAACATAACTGGACGTGTTGAGTCCACTGTGAGCTCATCTTTTCAGAATTCTGTGAGTCCGGCTTCTGAGTCTATGAATTTCGGGCTCAGAAAGCAGTCTGCAAAGAGAGACTCAAATGAGTTCGTCAACACAAACTATCCATTTGTTGCTGCTCTGCCAGCTTTGACATCATCAAGATATTTTGAAACAAATGTGAACACATATCTCAGTGGAACTGAACAGCTTGAAAGAGGACCTTCTGTCACAGTAGCAGCTTCTGGAAACTTGTATTACTCAAAGCAGAATAGATTCAAGAAGATAACTTACAAACTCTCAGCGTCCGCTCTTCTTCCAGATGTTCCAGGAACTGAATTTTCTCCGAGCACACTTGAAATGTCTGGAACAAGATCTAGCTTTGAGCCAGCTTTTGGATCTTACAGAAGCAACACATATTTCAATCCAGCAAAGTTTCAAATTTACGTTCCAGAGTACGGAAAGATAAGAGATGTAAAAGTTTGGCTTGAGTTTGTAAATGACAGCAGACTGGGTCCTGGTCCAATTCCAATTGGAAACACTTACGCAAAGTTCTCGTATAACGCTGGAAGTTTAAGCGGACCGATTACTGGTGCGAAAACTATAAAAGTAGAAGTCATAGCTGATGCAACAAAGTACATGACGGCTACGTTATATTCTTCAGACACAACAAACGGTTATGCTTGGGTTGGAAATGTACAGTTTTTTGGAGCAGGAGTAACTGACGTTTCATATTTCATCCCGTCTTCTCACTCTTCAAGAATAAATTTCTTAGACGCAGGGTTGTCAATTATAGACAGAGCACCATATTTGTCTGCAACTTTCACAACTCAGCTTTTTTCAGAAGTCGGAGATGTCAATTCCAACCCTTATCAGGGATTGCAGAATGTTCAAATAGCTCTTAGATCTCCAAGCACATCATTCAAATACGCACACCCTTTATGGAATGACTCAACTGTAAGTGCGTCTTACAAGAATGTCGACCCTTCAGCAGAAGGATCAATAGGGGGACTTAACTCAGCAAGGAAAGCATTTGATAGACTCAAGACAGTACCAGAGCTTTTGAAAAATTCTTATCTTCTCTGGGCTGGTCATGCAGCAGAAGTCGATCTTGGATACTCTCTGGGACATCTCACTGCAAGTTTTTCTTCGTCATATTATGATCTTAAACCAATTGGATCAAATAAGATATCTCCAGATGTCACAGGAGAAAGTGGAATTTGGTTGAGGACTCAAACTCCAACAAGAGATCCAAGTTCGATAAAGACAGATTCAAATGGGTTCCCAAGATTCGCATATCTGATAGAATCTGACTCTTATCCAACTGGTGACTATGTTAGAGAAAAGATTCTTTATGGGTTAATGACATCTGCTGGAACTTCAAGCTTCGTAATTGAAAATGACATCGATGAAACAAAAAAGTTTGATAGAAACATTACTTTAAATCTCGACAGCAGTGACAATTCGTTTATTTCATACTCGTACTGGTCAAGTGCATCTCTCCCACAAGAAAGATACAGTAAGCTTGCTGTTTTTCCATCTTCTTCATTTTCTTCTTCAATAGAGACAATATCTGTCGGAGGTCAAGGACTTCTTTCTACGACAATAGACAAAAATGATCAAATTCATGCAGCATTTTGTTCTGGATCTTTTCTTGTATACTCAAAGAGAACTTCGCCTTTCACTTGGAACGAGAAGAAGGTCACTCCAATTTCACTTTCTGGCTCAGATGTTATCAAGATCATGGCCGACAGAAAAGGAAATCCAACAATTCTATATGTAAGCTCAAATGACAACAATGTCGTAACAAGAGCCACGCTTAACGAAAATTCATGGGTAATAAGTCAATTGCCGGTTACTGCAAGCTACGGTGAAGCTGGTCTCGCATTTTCTTCGATGGATTCAACTTTTGATGACCTTGACAATATTCACATTGTGTATTCAACTCTGAATAGCTCAAATACTCATCATGATCTGTACTACTCTTTTAGTGGATCAGGCAAGTTCTATAATTCTAGAATCTTTAAAGCTGGAGATGAGTTTGATGGATTGACTGTAACGAGTGCAAAAATATCTATTAACAAGAAAACAGGTTCTCCAATCATAATAGCCAATATCTTAAGATCTGATCCCAATGCAATTTCAGGCTTTGTCTATGCTAATAGTATTAGAACTTTTGAGATAGAAAGTGGCTCTACAACAGAAAGAATTGTTTTCGATGATTTAACAATGGTAGAATCTAATGCTCATAACAATAAACCAGACTCAAGCATAGTGTATTTCTATCTTCCAGAACCTGCATTATGCTCAGACAGATTTGGAAATCATCACATCATAATGTATTCTGGAAGCTATAATGGCGGAACACCTCTCAAGTGCCAACCAGTTTATATCTGTTCTTCAGGTTCTGTCGTAGATCTAACTCAAGGAACTGGAGTTAAGAATGTAAGAGTAAGACAGGTCAATAACAAGATAGGGATGTACCACTCGTTCAATACAGACATTGACATGAGAACAATCTTCTCTGATTCTTCAAATTACAAAAACCCAAGACATAATAGAGGATTCTCAAGATTAACTGACAAACTTTCTAACACAAATTCATATCCAAGCCCATCTTCCGCTTCTTTCACTGGTTACTTCAAAGACAAGAATCATCCTGTTGATTTCATAACAGATGCTTTCATGACTGGATTTAATGTTCCTTGGATGCTTGATAAGACAGTTTATCCTGGGTACTTCTTGAACAGAGGTGACTATTCAAATGCAACGGGCTCCGATGGCACAGTTGTTGCAACGTCTTCTTTTGCTGTTCCAACGGGGTGGTTGAATGGAGCAGGAGGAACAGCTGACACGAATGAATGGCTTACAAGAGGGATGCAGCTGGGACCTGATACAATTCAGCCAGTGTACCCACTTTTAGAAGATGTTTATGCAGAAAAGATCTATGATGAACCAACTCACTCGTCAGTAAGCTCATTCCCATCAATTCACAGAAGATTATCTGGCTTTAGACCGGGATTGAGAGGAACTGAAGTCAATGGTCTCTGGCAACTCATGATTGGAATGAGAGCGAATGTCTATACTCCAGATGGAACAAACTTCTATTTGAGGCCTGGAGCAAGAGACGGAATTTGGTTCAGACAGTTAAGGCTCGAATTCACAATTGACACAGGGGCAGGAACAAGAGATTCTTTCACAAACAAAGGCACGAGATTCAAGAAACACGCAAATGTCACGGGTCAGCCAGGAAGAACATTGTTTGAAGTCATGTCAGGTTCTGCTTCGTGGGAAATTGGTGTGAACAACGTTTATATCACCCAGCCAGACGAATTTGGAAGAAGCATTGGAATAACTTCTTCAACTGGTTCTTCTGATTTTGCAGTGTATGCAAACCTGACTGGTTCATTTGTTGACATTCTTTCTGGCTCTGGTCAGCTTTCAAATGTTCAGTCGACATTCTTGACAAATGAATTCGGAACTCCCTACATTCCGCTCTCTTCAGGATCTGCTGAAATTCCGACGTTGAATGTGTATTCAGCAGAAGACATAAAGAGATTTGCTTCAGACTTCCAGTCAACACTGAATCCAAGAGCTCTCATTCCAGCAGACAATACTCTGAATGCTCACATCTCAAGATCTAACATATTGAAGACAACGAGAGATATAATTCTTCAGAAGATCTCCAAGTCATAAGATTGCAAGATTTACAGACAAGAAGACTAATTACAGTTTAGATGGCTGGATTCCTTGACAAAAACACTAGAATTGTAGACGTTGTTTTAACGAACAACGGTAAGAGACTCTTATCACAAAATAAGCTCAACTTCTGTTATTGGGTTCCTTTTGATGATGAACTTGATTATGACCCTTTCATATCTGGAAGTGCATCACTTTCTCAAGAACAACTGTCTTCTTCTGTTTACTTGAGCATAGAAACAACACCGATTAGAGAAGCTGTCTCTGGTTACAAGATCGGAAACATGCTTTCAACAGATAAGACTAACGTGAATAGACCGATGTTCACGATGGCTCAGGGACAGACTCAGCTTCCTCAAGCTCAATTTCCAGATGACTCTTCAAGAACAATCGAGACAAAACAGAGAAAAGTTTCTATTGTTTACAATGAAGAAACAGACATCGATAATTTCTCTGTCAACCTTGACTCAAAAGATGGCGGTGTAGAAAGATTTGATTCAACAGATTTCAAACTAGACCTGTCTTACTCAAAAGACAGTTTCCCTCCAGACTTTCAGCCAGACGGTTTCCTCGTGACAATTCTTAGAAGTGGAAGCGAAGGTTACTATGAAGTTGATTCTAAGAGAGACATGAATAATGACCTCTCATATGGAAGTGATCTTATTCTTTTCACTGGTAAGAACGGAGAATAATTTATGCCTCTTGTTTTCAAAAAGGGAAAGGGAACTTCTGTAAACACAGACTCAACTGTTCAGAAAGCATCTATCACAAATGATTCTGCTGCAAGAAAGTTTGTCGCTCCAAAGATAGATTCTCCGACTGTCACTGAAGATGTCACAAATTCTACTTCCATAATAGACTCAGTTTCATCTCTTGCCGCGATGTCAACTGCAATAAGCTCCATAGCTGCTCAGGCAAGAAATGATTTGCAGTCAACTAGAAAAAACATTGATGCCGTCAAGACAAACGGAACTTTCGACGAGAGAAATCCAATTCTTTCTTTGACAGATGCTGAAGTAAAGAATTCAGCAGACATAAAAGCTCAAGAGTTAAGTGATTTGATCAAAGACAAAGTAAAGTCTTTAGACATGAAGTCTCTATCATATGATGTTCACAATGTTGTCAAAGACTCTGTTTTCTCAACGAATGTAGATTACGGTCAACTTGAGACGTTCAATCCAGCAACTCCTTCACTAGATTCAGTCACAGTTGATATGAACAAGAATGCTGGAACAATAGACTGCTTTTTCACAACTCTCAAGTTTTCTCTTCCCATCATTCATGTTTGGAATAAGAAGACCAAGGCAATAAGAATTTTTAGAGCAGTTGTGACAGACGCAGTTTCTCAGAGAGGAATTCCGATTCTTACATTGAGAGGAATGGAAAAGCTTTCTACACTTAAGTTGAGAAGTAGATCAAAGAATTTTGACCAACTGTCAGCAATGGAACAAAGAATGAGAGAGCTTGGCCTAGAAAACACTCTTTCTCTTGTAAACAAAGTAGACGGGCTAACTGGGCTAAGACAGTCTTCAACTGTCGATTCAGTGAACTCGTCTCAACAAGCAAGCCCATCACAGATTCTCAATCCAAATCAAAATTCTTCTGCAGATGTGTCGTCTTTCATAGACGAGCAAAAATATTCAAATCTCGATAAGTCAGTGGCAAATGATTTGAATTCACTCAAAAACATCAAGAACCAAGATCCTAATTCAGCAGTCATCAATGTGCAGTCAGATGTTAGACTGAGTACATCAGTTCCCACTCAGAAGGGACTTCTCAATGGAGCCATAGATCTAGGCCTATCATCAAGCAACTCTTCTCAGATTGTCACCAGCTTAACGAATGTTTTTGATTTCAAGGAAATAGCATGCATATCTCTCGATAAATTAAAGTCTCAAGCAGTTGGAAACACTGTTCAATATTCATTCATAGACGAGTCAGTTTCATTCGGAAGACAGTACAAATACTACATTTTGTCAGTTGACTCGAACATGTTTGAGAGCACGAGATCTCAATTTGCAGATGTCTTCATAGACGGAACAAGAATTCCAGAGAGACCAAAGAAAGTGTTCGCTTACAACACTGCAATCGGAGCATCTCTAAACATCCTTGTAGATGATCAGCTTGTTGAAAAGTTTGAAGTCTTTAGAAAAGATTTAACAAGACCGCTCGACATCAAATTGTCTGCGAGATCAACAATAGTTTCAGACATAAATGGGTTCAATATCAACAGCCAGACAAACACTGCTGGAGCAAATGGTTTTTTGAAAGTCGGTGAGTGTATCAATTCTTCCAAGGAGACTGGCGCAACATTGACAGACAGAGGAGTCATTCCCGGAAGAAAGTACAGCTACAGAATCTATTCAGTTGATGTGTTTAACAACAAGTCTGAGAGTCCATTTGAAGTAGATTTGTTTGTGCCAGAAAGATCATCAAGAAATAATGATCTTCTCAAGCCAACAATCACTGCAGAAGTTGACTCCACAACTGGAAAAATGAAATTGACTTTCTCATGCAAAGACAAGAGAGTGTCAAGACTTTTTCTAGCCAAGAGAAATCTAACTTTGAATCAGTCTGCTTTCACAACTCCTGCTCAAGTCAATGCTCTGAAGTTTGGAAAAGCAAATGGCGGAGAAGGTCAAAATAGATTTGAAGATGTCATTTTGAGAGGAGAAAACAAAGATCTTGCTTGGACAGGAATGTTCGAAAATACATTCTCAGACATGACTTTTATAGATAAGACTGCAGCTCTAGATAACATCTATCAATACAGAATTTACGGAGTTGACAAGTTTGGAAATCAGACTCCATTTGACTTCTCAAAGCAAGTTCTTGTTCTTAATAGAGCGATGATAAATGAACCAACGAATGTCATCGCAGATGTTATTCAAGGTCCAAAGTTCACCGTTGGTGGAATTAGACTAAGCTGGCAAGAGTCAAATGTCAGTAACACATCAGAAGAGATGCTTGGTTCTCAAAATTCATTAGCAGATAATGCTGTCAAGATGCTTTATCAAGTTGAAAGAAAGAAGGTCGGTGAAGAAAGATGGTATGAATTTCCACTCATCGATTCAACAACTTTCTTTGATGCAACTCAGTCTACAATAGCAAGCAAGAAGGTTTCTTCTACTAAAGGCTTGACAAATCCAACGATGCTTCCTCCTTTGATAGAAGAAAACCAGACATACGTCTATAGAGTAAAGGCACTTCAGAAGGGAACTTTTGTAAGCAATTACAGTGCACAAGTTCAGGTATATGCAAGTCTTCCATTGACTTCCCCTGTTAATTTCAGGATAAAAGCATCAGATGCAAAAGTAAGACCAAACTTTGTTGTTCTAAATTGGGAAACTTCAAATAGCTCAGCAGTTGTTGACAAGTGGGAAATTGAGAGAGCAGAAGTAAATAATTTCTTTGCAGCAAGATTGAATGTCAAGAATCCATCGGAATTTTCAAAGCTTCAATTCAAGCAATTTAGAACAGTTTTCAGAGAATCTTCTAGATTTAGATCTGAACTTTCAAACAACTCAAAGATGGCAAAAGTTAGAATGCCAGGAAACAATAGTATAACTTCGCCTCTTCAAACATCAAAGACATTGTTCACAGGTGATCAACAGTTTCAAGATTCGTCGGTCATTATAGGCAACACGTATTTCTACAGAATAAGAGCTATCGGACTCAATGGAGCGACATCGAATTGGGTCTACAGAGGAATAAAGGTCGTATCAGAAGATGTTCAGAAAGTCATAGAATCTCTAGTAGATCCAGATATGAAGAACAATTTAACTTCAGATCCAACACCAATAAAAGTGACAGCATCAAATGATAAGAAGTCAAGCATGTCACTTCAGCCTGGATTTGCGGAAAAGAAAAATACAGGAATTGTCAACATAAAGACAAAGTAAGAAATGGACTTTCAAAACAGAGAAGATCTTCTGAAGTATTACTTTCCGACAGCTTCAAATGCGTCGACTGCAAATTCAGGTCTTAATGCTCTTCCAACAAGCCAGAGTGCTGAAGATGGAAGCATAATGATCATCAAAGATCTTGTTAATGCGATTCAGTCTCCTCCTCCACAAGTCACTTCAGACTACGTAAACATCATAGCAAGAGCTTCTACATTCATTGGAAATCCAATAGAACATCCTAACTCGTCAGCAACCCAGTCAGGAGCTCAAGCAACGTGGACAGATTCAAGCTTTCCTGAACAAACAAGTAGTTCTGGAGGGAGTGTAACAAGCCCAACAAACAACGGTTCTTCTCTTGATTCTCAGGAAAAAATGAGAAATGCAGCGAACATGGGAAGAAATAACATCTTTGATCTGATAAATGAAGTCAATTCATTCATAGCAAGAGCAAGAAATGCCGGTTTCGCTCCAGAAAATAACCCATTCTTGTCTCTAATGAGAATAAACGACACAAGAGTTGCCTTTGAAGATTTCAAGATAACCGGAACAGATGCTCTTTCTTATGTCTACTCGATAAACAAGTATCTTAATCTTCTAGATGCAGAAAAGTCAGGGAAGCTCAATCTTGATTCGAATTCCATTCATGCAACTCAGATTTCTTCAGCTAGGTTTTCTCTAGATGGATTTGGAGGATCTGGAGATTCAACTCTCGATCTTTCAAAACTTCTCCCAGACGCAGATGAAATAAGAGAGCAGAAAGTGAATGAAGCTCTTTCAATCTTTGACTTTTCAAAAAGAATTCCAAAGATGCTGTTCACTGCATTTTATTCACCAGATTCAATTCCAAAGGGAGTTCTGGTAGGCTGGAAAAAAGTTCCAGATGCATCAGGTTACGCAATAAAGAGAACAAGCTTTTTTGATGGAAGTGTCGTTGACTACACTGTAACAAGTGAAGACATTGTGAAGATGACTGACAGACTTTCTCAATACACAAAGACATGGGTTCTCTCTTTTTATGATTCTGTAAAGCAAGACACTGTTCTGACATTCCTCGACACGAATGTCGCACCAGACAATTACTACTTCTACAAGATAAAGGCTTACCAGCTTCAGAACGATAATCCCGGACAGATGTTTCTCACTGATTCAAGCCCTTACACTTTCTCAAAAGCAAAAGCAAGCGAAATCAAGCAAAGAATGCTTGCTCTTGATCCGACAGATGGCGAGAACACAATTAGCCCTTATCCACTAATTTCACAGGCAATCCTTGGAACTACAAAATACGATTGGCTCTTGGCTGCTCTGAATATAAGAAAGTCGATAGAAAGAAATGACAGCAGAACTGTGACAAGAAATTACTCTTACCTCTCAGCTCAGATTGACTTTATTCTCCAACAGTCTTCCATTGGAAGATTTTTCATTCCAAGAGACGTAAATTCACTTCAGAATAATGTTATGAGATCAGTTTCTAAGTTTGGTGTCAATCAGATTCTGAAAGAAATACTTCAAGAAACAGGGACATTATTCTACTTTGAAGGAAAAGATCCAAGTGACAATTCGTTGTTCAGAAATATCTCATCAGTTTCGCAAAATGATTCGGGTGTTGTTTCAATAGTTATCTCAGCAATAGATCCAGAGACTTTGACTCTAGATCTTAACTCTTTGTCTACAAATTTGCCAAAACTAATTCAGAAGGATTTCGTCGGTGTCAGCGATGGCTTTTCAGAAATGACACCGACTCTTGATAAAAGACAGACTTCATCAGAGATTCAGTTACCAGTTGAATTTGACGGCCAGAAAGACTTAACGGGAGTTATAGCAGAAGATGAAATTCAATTCCTACAGAGAATGGGAGATAATGAGACAATTCTTGATCTGACAACATTCGATGGAATAAGCTCTTTCATGAAAGCAATAAGAATTCTCTCTGATGTTGGTCCAAACAGAGGGCTCGCTTCAACATCAACAGCAACAAAGTATGTGCCAGATCCTATATCACTTCAGGAACCAGCATCACCACCAGTTCAGCCTTCTCAGCCAGCTCAACCTTCTCAGGAAAATGGAGCAGATGCAGTAGTTGACACGACACCTACTGCTGGAACAAGCACTGATCAAAATGGTGAAGACACGTCAGGGAGCGGAGGGGGCTCTGGAGGTCGCTGGGGAGGCGTATAAAAACCATGATAAAACTATTTGGCAAAGGGCTTGGAGTGTTTAACGATGTCACCGACGTTGGTTCTAATGAAGTCGGCATCATAAGAGACACTAGAGCTAAACTTCTAGGAAATCTTAACGGAAATTTGAAGACAACAGAAGGTTTTGGATCAACTCCTTCTATCTCAGGCCTTGGTTTGACAACAACGATTCAAGGAAACTCTGGAGATATAAGAAGAAATAGCGGAGGAAGAAGTCTTCCTGTCAAAGCTCTTGGAATTGTCCCTCAGGTTTTCTCAGCAGAATCTGGTGAAGCTCCTTTTGAAACTTTCTTTCATGACTTTGATCTGCAAGCTTTTCCATTTTACAATTTCTGGACTCCTGATGAGACAAAGAATGACATAACTGAAAGAGGAAATAGAGATTTAAGCGACATTCCAAGATTCATCAAATTAACTTGGAATCCAGCACCAGATCTTCAAGATCCTGAAGAAAAACTTAAGCCAAGAAGAGCAGATATAAGAGACATCAAACCAGTCGTGTTCTCTGGAGAGATAGATAAGCCAATCGTTTTTGCAAACAAAGGAATTCAATTTCTGCCAGAACATCTTCAAAAAGTTGGATTCAAGAAGATAAAGGGAATTCTTGCAAATGGCTATATGGCTCCAGGTGTTCTTGAAGCGATTGTCGAGCTATACTTCTCAAATACATCGGAAGCAAAAAGTATAAATTCTGCAAATAAACTTCTTCACATAGACGAAGACTCATTCTTGTCAAATCCTAACACAACGGGAATAGCAGTTCATGAAATGAAGTCACAGATTCATCAACTTGTAAATTTTTCAAGAGAAATGAGAGATGTTTCATCTGAGCTTATTGATGTCAAGAGTGAGCTGTATGATGGAAAATCATCTGCGACAAAGACAACAACGAACGGCGGAAAGATTAAGATAGCAACTTCTAATCCTGATTCTCCAAGTCTTTCTATAACTGCTAATACGGCAACAAATTCTAATAAGAATCAATCAGATCAGCTAACTGATCTTGCATCGTCAGTAAATCAAGGAAATTCAGAAGTCGCAGAAAGCATGCAAGTCAAAGTAAAATTCTTTAATCCAGCAGTTGATGGGATTTTGAGACAAGAAAAGATCAACATGATGAAGACTCCTGAGCATGTTGAGACAGCTGCAGCAATAGCATCAAATATCTCAAAGCTTGACATTCTTTCTAAGACAAGCATTCAAACAAAGAAAATAGACAGAAAGATCCCGTCAGTTCCTTCTCCAAAGTTCAAGCCATTTGCATATCTTGGATATGTCATAGAGAAGTATGTGAGATTGAGCTCTGGAATTTTTTCTCTCGTTGAAGAGATAGATGTACCAGCAGTTGAAGCAGACTACTACATTGACACTAAGATAAAGTACGGAGAAGTTTACAGATACAGAATAAAAGCAATTTTCATGTGGACAAGACATGAATTGTTCACATTCAGATCTGGAAACAAATTCCAGAATTCAAGGTTTGGAACACAAACAACGAAGCTTGCTCCATATCAAAGTTCATTCTTTGCAACGGAGTGGGGTCATAAGTGGGCATATGGGTGCTGCATCGATGATCAACCGCCTGCTCCACCTGATGAATTGACTGTGAGACCAGACTCAAACAGAAAGAGAATCGTTGTCACATTCAAGCTTCCTTTCAATCCTCAAAAGGACATTTCAAAAATGAGACTCTTGAGAAAGTTGAAAGACGAATTTGGTAAAGACTTGACAGATTGGCATGTTGTAAAAGAATCTTCATCAGCGTCTATAAACGAAGCAGACATTCATTTTGCTCCAGAGAATGTAATATATTTTGAAAACGACGTCGACTTCTTCCAGAATACAAAGCAGAAAATAGTGTATGCTGCTCAGACTCTGACAAGACACGGAGAGCATAGCACTCTCTCAGAGCAGCTTGCTGTGAGACTCAATTCTGAGCATTTCACAAAAGGTGAGTTCCCAGTTGAATTTGTTTCTTCACCGGGAGTTAGATACGAATATACAGGAGCTTTCTCAACAATTCCTATCACGAGAACAAAGACTTCTGTTGTAATGAAGCCAGAACCAACACACTTGGGAAAATCTCCAGGAAAGACATCTATCAAGGTTTCTGGAAGAGATACTCTCGGAAGCAGCTTGTTGACAGACACTGATTACATCGCAAGAATTCTGTCACTTGATACGGGAGAGACAAAAGACATTTTCTTCTCTTCTGTGTTTGTCAACATGCCAGATAGAGAAGATCCAGCAAAGATAGACAGCTTTACGTATTACAATCTTGCATCTGTAAAAAATTCAGACAAGTACTTCAAAGATTCTGAGACGTCGGGAACAAAAAATCTTAGAAGTTTGATGACCGACTCAAAAGAAAATGCAGAAGACATTAACCCTCAAGACAGACTCTTGCCAGGTGAACGTTTCTGAACAACTTAACAAAGATTTGATTGACTTCATAATTACTGTGAGGAGAACTTAAACAATGGGCTTTCAGGATAACTCTGGCGAAATTTTCATAGACGCCGTTCTTACAGATGAAGGACGTGAGCGACTTGCTAGAAACGATGGCAGCTTTGCTATCGTGAGATTTAGATTTGCAGATGACGAGATTGATTACAGATTCTGGAATGAATTAACAGGATCTGACTCAAAGGACAGAAAGATCCTTGACACACCGATCTTGGAGGCATCAACAAATGAAATCGTTGCATTGAGATCTCCTCTTATAACAATAAGAAATGCAAGACTTCAGTTCCTTCCTCAGATGGTTGCTAAGCCATCATCTGTTACATTAAGAGAGCAGACAGACTCTGTTGGTGGAGGAACTGACATAACTGTAAGTCAAGAAATTGCACGTTCTCAGACAATTCTTCCATCTGAAATTATCGATGTCAATTATTCTGTAGAGCTAGACAACGACCTTCTGTTTGTTTCAGGCGAAACTCCAATCTCAATAACACCGTTTGGAACTGGAAGATACATCATACCTGCAGCATCTGGCATTCAAACTGCAGCTGGCGGAACTGAGTGTAAGTTCAACGTCAGAGTTCAGACATTGACAACTGAAGCTTTCGATGTTCTCGTTGGTGCAAACGTAGCTCAACCAAGAACAATCAATACAACAATCATAGTCACTGGACAGCAGTCTGGAATGAATGCACAGATTCCTGTTTCAATAGTTGAATTCACACAGGGCTAAGGAAAATAAAACATGTCTTTCAAAACATTCGATCTCGCCCAAGACGTTGCTTCAGTTGTTTCGTCAATTAATGAAGTTGTTTCCATTTCTGGTTCAATCTTCGCATTCGACTCGAACGTCAAGAGATTCACAAACATTTCTTCAGCTTCTGCACTGTATCCGTTGGGAGGATATTTTCAGACTGTTTATGACTCAACTCCAACTTCTCCAACAAGCACGCCTCTCTTTGACGTGACGTATGGATATGCAACAGGATCAACACACAATCTTCCGTACAATGCTTCATCTTCACAGAATGAGAAGATAAAGGTCTATAGAATGATGGCATCTTCTCTTCTTGGAGATCCTGATGCTCTATTCACCATAAACAACGTTCCTGTTTCTGAGTGCTTTTTTGTAATGATCAAGAGAGGAATTCAGAAAGACGAGATCAAGAAGGGCGCTACGTCAATAATCTACTTCCCAACGGCTGGAACAACTGTAACTGCTTCTGATGCTGGTGCCGTAACAAACTTTAGACAGACTGTTGGTGGAGATTATGCTCCATTGATTACGAGTTCTTCTATAGAAGTTGGTCAAGTCTGGTATAATGCAGGCGTTCTGGTATTCGAAGCTCCGGCAGTCGGAGAAGTCTCATGCAAGAGCTGGCCTTCAGATCTTTTGTGGTCTGGAAGCATGACAGTTGATGACATGCAGGGTAAGTCAACAATAGACAAGATTGTTGACGGACTCAGACTTCACATCGATAGAATAAACATTCATAATCAGACTAACCTGTATTCTACAATTTACTTCTGCAGAGCAACGAACTCAGAGTTTAACTACTCAAGTAATCCTTCCTTTGTCGATTCAAACAAGAGAATTCTAGTTACTTCAGGAAGCAACATTCTTCAGACAAGAACTTACATTACAACTGTCGGTCTGTACGATGCAAATGACAATCTTCTTGCTGTAGCAAAGGTTAACAAGCCAATAACAAAGGCTCCTGATTCTGAGGTAACTTTGAGAGTCCGCTTGGATTACTAATGATTTTAACAGGTTGCAATGCTTAAAGACTGGAGAACACTGTGTCCGTTTTTAGAAAATTCAGCAAAAATGACATTCTGTTCTCAACAATTCATGCTAAGCCAAGAGTTTATGCGAGATATACGAGCTCAGGCTGGGATGGAAACACGGGAGTCTCAGCTTCTTTAAGCCTTTATGGTGGAGTTAGAGCAAGAAGTGATGTGAAGTCTAGTGATTTTGCAACTTCTGGTCTTTCAATCTATCCTCTTGATGAGCTTGACACTCATAGCATTGACAAAGTTGTCTTTGTTTCTGGATCTTACCCAAGCACCGGGTCAATAAGGTATGTCACGTGCAAAGATATTGATGCTTCTGCATTTGCTCCCACTCAAACGACATGGTACAATGAGCACTATAGACCGATAGACTTGCTGTACAAATACTATTCGATGTATGATAGCAACTATTTCATCGGATCTTATGACTTCTATTCAACACTTCTTTTGGCAGATGAGTCAAACTACAGCGGATCGTACTTTGTATTCTCTGGAACTTTTGCAACATCATCTCTAGCTTCATCTTCTTCTTTCACAACAG
>Ga0228698_1000671_pt1 | contig 22305 bp, 15 predicted proteins | sample McNCre117_Aug_MG_FD_178015 | JGI IMG/M metagenome (GOLD analysis project Ga0228698, IMG submission 178015) | Freshwater microbial communities from McNutts Creek, Athens, Georgia, United States - 1-17_Aug_MG | ecosystem: Environmental > Aquatic > Freshwater > Creek | place: USA: Georgia...
CTGCTGCGTGCGGTCGCGCACCAGCACATTGGTGATGCGCTCTTGCGTGAACAAGCGGGCGATGCTGACGATGTCGGTGCTGGCGTCCACCACCACGGCTGGCCGCACGGCGGCTTCGTCCACGCGGGCCAGCGCCAGCGAGTGGAACTCGTGTCGGCTTTGGCGCTCGGCCAGGGCGCTGAGCTTGTCCGAGAGGTCGGCAAACAGCAGCGCGCCAAAGCCGGCATTGGCCGAAATCAGCTCGCCCACGGTGTCCTTGGCCAGTTGCCACACCAAGACCTCGTCCAGCGCCTCGAAGCGGTGGCTGGCCTTGCCCGCCACCAGCGCGCGGCCGTCAAAACAGTCGTCGGGGCCGAAGGTGGCCACCAGCTCGTCGTCTTCCCACTGCTGCACGTGGCCCTGGATGATGACGAACAGGTGCGTGGGCGCCTGGCCGGGCGACAACAGCACCGTGCCGGCCGAGGCCTGAGCGCGCTGGGCGTTCTGACGAACCAGGGTTTGCTGGTCCGGGCTCAGCCCGTCAAAGGGCGACACCACAAAATTGAAGGCTGGCTGCACGGGCGTTGGCAAGGTGGTCTGCACAGCCGGCTATCACACCACAGGCGGCTGACAGCGCACCTGTTTCAACGCAAAGCGGATGCGCGAGCCAGTCAGGCGATGCAGGTGCGGTTCTTGCCCGTGCGCTTGGCCTCGTACAGGCCTTCGTCGGCCCGGGCCATGGCCTGGTCCACGGTTTCGCCCGGCCGCCACACCGTGACACCGGCCGAGAACGTCACGAACACTTCACGGCCTTCGTGCATGAACAGGCTGGCGCTGAGCTGGCGCTGCAGGCGGGTGAGCACCTGCTGGGCTTCGTCCACCGGCGTGGCCGGCAACAGCACCACAAATTCCTCGCCCCCAAAGCGGGCGATGTGATCGATCGGGCGCAGCCACTCCTTGACCTTGGCGGCCAGGCTTTGCAGGGCCACATCACCGGCGGCATGGCCGAGGCTGTCGTTGAGTTTCTTGAAGTTGTCGATGTCGATCAGGCCCACGGCCAGGGGCGCCGCCTGGGGCCCATCACGCTCGACCCGGGCCTTCTCCTGATCGAAGGCATGCGCCAAGCCCCGGCGGTTGGCCACCTGGGTCAGCGCGTCGGTCGAGACCTCGTCAGACAAGCGCCGCAACTCGGATTCCAGCGTCAGCACCTTGGCTTCGAGCTCGGCGGCACGCTGGTGCTCGGCCTGCAGGCGGTCGCGTGCGCCGGCCACCAGGGCGTGCACGGCCTGGCTGTCGGTCACCATCTGGCTGACCGCCGCCGACACGCTGTCCAGCGACTCCGCCTCCTCGATCACCTGCGCATAACGATTGACCTGGTCATTGAAGCGGCCGGTGGCATCGCCCAACTCGCCCAGCTCCAGCAAGACCTGCTTGACCATGCTCTTGAGGGCATCGCGGGCCTGCTCGCGCTCGGATTGCAGCGCCCGCTGGCTGGCCCGGGTGTCGTCCAGCAACTCGCGCGCGGCCCGCACCGCGCGCGCGCCGGCATTGCCCGTGGACAGGCGCTGACGCAGGCTGCGCGTCTGGCCCTGGGCCCAGCTGCCGTTCTCGGCCAGATCGGTCATGCCTTCGGTGAGTGAGCGACACAGGGCCAGCAGCTCTTCGATCAGCTCATGGCGCAGGCCATACAGGCGCTGCACGCGGTGGCACACGGCCGCCACGGCATCGGCCAGGGCTGGCGTGGCACCCTCGGCGTTGACGCGCCGCGCCAGCGCGGCCAGCTCGTCAGCCAGTTCGATGGCCCTGGGCTCATCGGGTGGCAGGCCCACCCGCACCGTGGTGTGCAAGGCTTCAAACATGCGCGGGTGCTGGCCGGCGGTGTCGGCGGCCACCGGGCTGGAAACGCCCGCGGCATCGGCACCCGGCGCCACGCCTGCGGCCGGCGCGGCACCATCGGCCAGTGCCGCATCGGCCGATTCCACGGCGTCCACGTCCACATCGGGTTGATCGGTTTCCCACGCGCCCAGCAATTGCCTGAGCCGTTGCTGCAGGCGCAGCACATCGCTGCCACTGCCGTCGAGCACACGCTGCAGGCTGTCTTTCTTGCGGGCGCCCGTCCAGTTGCGCCCGCCCCGCTCCAGGCCCTTGGCCAGGCGGTCGATCAGCTGGGCCCAGGCCTGGGCCTGCGCACCGGCCGAATGGGCACCACGGTCCAGTGCGCGTTGCAGGTCGTCATAACGTGCCTCCATCAAGGCCGACGCCAACTCGCCACGCAGCGTGGCGTCGTCGGTCACCCGCATGGCCAGGCGATCCACCACATGGCGGGCCTTGGGCGGCAAAGCACCTTCGGGCGGCAGCGGCTCGCCGGCTTCTTCGGCATAGGCCCGGGCAAAGTGGGCGGGCGTGGGCTCCAGCTTGGCCATGGCCAGGCGTCGCAGGGCCCCTTTGGCCAGTTGGGCAGGCGTGGGTCGGTCAGCGTCCATCAACCAAGGACTCCGCAGCTAGCAGTTGATCAGGGCGTGCTGCCCCCGGGATGCATCAGGGGCGGAAGCCACCCGTGGTGCGGGTCAGGTCGACGCGGTCGGCCGATGCCTGCACGATCCAGGGTGCCTTGCGCGGCAGCACGGTTTGTTGAAGCCATCGCTCCAGCTCATCCGGCGGGATGGGCCGGCTGAACAGGAACCCCTGCATCACACCACAGCCCAGGCGATGCAGCACTTCCATCTGGCGCAAGTTCTCCACACCTTCGGCGATCACGCGCAGGCCCAGCGAGCGCGCCAGCGCGATGATGGCCGTGACCACCGCCGAGCTTTGCGGCGTGATGCCCAGATCACGCACAAAACTGCGGTCGATCTTGAGCTCGGAGATGGGCAGCGTGGTCAGGTAGGCCAGCGACGAATAACCCGTGCCGAAGTCGTCAATCGAGATCTCGACACCGATCTCGGTGAGGCGGTGCAGCGAAGGGATGACGTTCTGCAGGTCTTTCATCAGGCCTGTTTCGGTGATCTCGAGCTGGATGGCGCGGTGCGGCACGCCGTATTGCGACACCGACTGGTGGATGTGCTCGACCAGATCACTGCGCTCGAACATGCGATTGGGCAGGTTGACCGCGATGGCATCGGCAAAGCCGAAATTCACGCTCCAGATCTTGGCCTGGCGGGCGGCTTCGCGCAGCGCCCATTCGGACAAGGGCACGATCAGGCCGGTTTCTTCGGCCAGCGGAATGAAATCACCGGGCGGCACCAGGGTGTGGCCCCGCTGCCAGCGCATCAGGGCTTCGGCACCCACCATGCGGGCCGAGCGCACATCGATCTTGGGCTGGTAGTGCAGCACCAGTTCGTCTCGCTCGATGGCCTTGTGCAAGGCGGTTTCAAGCTCGAGCTTCTCGCGCCCACGGCCAGCCAGCATGGGGCTGTACACCGCCGAGGCGTTACGCCCTGCGTTCTTGACCGAATACATCGCCACGTCGGCGTTGCGCATCAGGTCGGCCACCGTGGTGCCATCACGCGGGAACAGCGCAATGCCCACGCTGGCCGTCACAAAGCACTCCTGCCCGCCCACAAAAATGGGGTCGCGCATGGCTTCGAGCACCCGCCAGGACACCCGCTCGGCGTCGGCTTCGTCCAGCACCTCGGGCAGCAGCGCGATGAATTCATCGCCACCCAGTCGGCCCACGGCCTCCAGCGAGCGGTGGCTGCGCACGCCGGCTGATTCCAGGGCCCCATCCATGACCTGGTCGCTGTGCCGCACGCAGCCACGCAGGCGGCGTGCCACCTCGACCAGCAGTTCATCACCCGAGGCATGGCCCAGGGTGTCGTTGATGACCTTGAAGCGATCCAGGTCGATCAGCAGCATCGCTGCCTGGTGACCACCGCGCCGCGCCTGATCCAGCGCGCGCTCGGTGCGCCAGATCAGTTGCCGGCGGTTGGGCAGGCCGGTGAGCGTATCGAAATTGGCCAGGTGCCGAATGCGGTCTTCGGCCACGCGGCGATCGGTGACGTCCTGGATGATGCCGGTGTAGCCCACACCGTGGCCATGCTCGTTGAACTCGGGCTCGGCCTCGACATGCACCACACGCATGCGGCAATCGGGCAGTTGCACCGGCACGTCGATGGCCAGCACCGTGCTGTGGGCGTGCACATCACCCAACACCCGCAGCATGCCCCGCCGCTCGGGCGTGGGCACCATGCGGATCAGGGTGCGCAGGGTCACCACGTCCTGGGGCGACATGCCAAACACCCGCAGGGCCTCGGGCGCCAGCGTCAGGCCGCCGGCGGCCGCGATGCCCGATGTGGTGTGTGGCTTGCGCCAATCAAAGCTGCCCATGCGGGCCAGATCCTGGGCGCGGGCCAGCTTGGCCTTGCTGCGCTCCAGCTCCATGCGCGTGTGCGACGAGCGCAGCACATAACGCAGGCGCCCGGCCAGCAGGCTCCACTGCTGGCTCTTGACGAAAAAGTCGGTGGCGCCCACCGTGTAGGCGCGGGTGATGGAGGCCTCGTCGTCCAGGCCAGTGAGCATCAGCACCGGCAGGTTTTCAAAACCCACGGTTGAGCGAATTTCGTGACAGGTGTCAAAGCCATCAAGGCCAGGCATCACCGCGTCGAGCACCACGATGTCGGGCAGCCAGTCGGCCAGGATGCTCAAGGCCTTTTCACCACCATCGGCCTCGACGATCTCGAAGCCACGCTCACGCATGGCCGCAGATGTGAGCATCAGCTGCACTTCGTCGTCATCGACCAGCAATACCTTGGGACGCTCCAAGGCATCTTCGGGGTCGAACGCGTACGGCAGGGTCATCGAGTGGGAAGCCTACTTTTCAGACAGCAATTTCTGGACAGCTGCATCGACACGCACGGCTTCGGTTTCCAGCTGATCGAGCAGGTCTGGCAGCGCGTCATGGCGGCCGTCGCGGGCCGCCTGCTCTGCCGAACTGCACAAGGCCGAAAGCGCCAGCGCGCCAACACTGGCTGATGATGATTTTAAGGTGTGCGCCACCAACTTCATGCCGCCATGATCAGACTGAGCACGGGCCGTGCTCAATTGGGACAAAAGTCTCGCCAGGGACGAGCGGTACGTGGTCAACACGCGACTGACCAGCTTGTTGGCGCCGGTGGGGTCAAGTTGTTCAAGACTGGCCAGCGCCTGTGCGTCGAGCACGGCTTGCCATGGGCGATCACCGGTGGCTTGAAAGCCCCCCCCGGCGACAGGTGACGTGGATTGCATCATGTTGCGAGTCTCACAGGCTCCAGGGCCTGATTGGATTGGTTCATCACCTATTGAGTACACGCACCAGCATCCCGCTTCGGCCAGGGGCCGTCAATCGAGATCACCTGACACTGGTGGCCTGATTGGGCTATCGGCCACATCGGGTGTGCACTTGAATGAATCCTCGTTCAGCGTCCTGCAGGACACAGGCAGGGTCGTCCGTACAATGAGGCCATGTCGCGCGACCGCGAAGCCGGCGCCTCGCCGGCCGGCCAAATCCCAGCAAGGGCTGCCCGGGCTCTGCCTGCCTGGCCATTGCTGGCGCTGATCCTGCTGGTGGCGGCTGTGGTGGCCGCCCTGCTGGCCAGCGCGCAGCTGTGGACGCCCGTGATGGGCCTGCTGGCGGTGGCGCTGGTGGCCGCTGGCGCGCTGCTCAGTGGTGCCTTCTGGGGTCGTCAGCGCCAGCTGGATCGCCTGCAGGATGCGCGGTCCCAATCCTTGCTGATGGGGCAATTGCTGGATGTGTGGTCATGGCAGACCGACGCCGAGCACCGGCTCGTCCGGTTTCAGCCACCGCAGGGTGCGCCGGCATCGGCCTGGGTGGCCGCTGCCAGCTCGGCCCATCACCTCTGGGAGCGCCTGGACGACCCACAGCGCAGCCTGCGCCCGCGCATGCAGGCCCAGTCGCCGCTGGGCGAGCTGCGTGTGTGCCAGCCCGATCCATTGCCCGGCACGCCGGCCCAGGCCTGGAAACTGCGCGGCCTGCCCCGTTTTGACAGCCGGGGCCGCTTTGCCGGTTACCAGGGCGTGGCCTGGCCCTGCGATCACGACGATGCGCGGCGGCAGGCCCAGCAGGCCCTGGATGCCCTGCTGACCGCCAGCCCCATGGCCTTGTGCCTGGGCACCTGGGCTGCCGATGGCTCGGGCTGGGTGATGCAACGCGCCACGCCCGCCGCTTGTGCCCTGCTGGGCCTGAGCCAGCCCCCGCAAGGCCAGCAGGGCTGGAACCAGGCGCTGGGCGGCCTGCCCGAGGGCTTGCGCCAGCGTGTACAGGCCATGGCCATTGGCGAGCGCATCGAAGCCGATGGCTGGGTGGCGCGCCTGGATGGCCTGGGCACCCAGGAAGGCCAAGGCGCGCAAGACCAGGGCCAGCCGGGCTCTGCCCTGATGCTGGCGCTGGCGCCGACGCCGGGTGCGGCCGACGACACCACACAATCCCTGGCGGCCGAGCACGCGGCGTTTTCGTACACCATCTCGCACGATCTGCGCGCGCCCATCCGGGTGGTCGAAGGCTTTGGCCGCATTCTCAAGGAAGACTACGGCAACGCGCTCGACCGCATCGGCAACGACCACCTGGATCGCATGATGGCCGCCGCGTCGCGGATGAACCACATGATCGACGCACTGCTGTCGCTGTCGCGCCTGTCAACGCAGCCGCTGGCTCGCCAAAGCGTCAACCTGTCGCAACTGGCGGGCTGGGTGATCGACGAATTGCGGCGCCAGCAGCCCGAACGCGAGGTGACCGTGCACATCGAAGCGGGCATGCAGGCCCAGGGCGACCCGACCCTGCTGCGCATGGCCCTGGAAAACCTGCTGGGCAACGCCTGGAAGTACAGCGGCAAGACCACCGCCGCGCAAATCAGCTTTGAGACCACCCAGCACGGCGGGCAGGCCGCCTTCGTGGTGCGCGACAACGGTGCGGGCTTTGACATGCGCTTTGCCGACCGCCTGTTTGGCGTGTTCCAGCGCCTGCACAGCAGCAGTGATTTCCAGGGCAATGGCGTGGGCCTGGCTTCGGTGCGGCGAATCGTGCGGCGCCACGGTGGTGAGATCTGGGCCGAATCCGAAGTGGGCCAGGGTGCCCGCTTTTACTTCACGCTCAAGGGCCACTGAGGCCCCGGGCGGGCGTTCAGTCGCCCTGCCCCCGCGCCAGCAGCTCCACGGCATCCACCAGCCGGTCAGCCTGCTCGGCCAGGGTGCGTTGTTCATCCTGGGCCATCTTTTGCAGGCGAGCCAGGGCCTGGCCGCGCTGCAGTGAATAACGGTGCATCAGCACACCCACCGCCACGGGGACCAGGTCTGAGAGGCCGTGAGCCTGGCCTGGCGAAGCCGGGCGCAGTACGGCCGCTGGCGCTGCAGCAGGCTGCGAGGCCGGCAGGTTGCCAAAGGCCGCCGCCACAGCCGGCAGGATCTGGCCGATGTCGAGCGGCTTGACCAGGTAGGCCACGGCGCCCAGTGCCTTGACCTGTTGCGAGGTTTCGTCATCGGCAAAGGCCGACAGGAACATGAAGGGCACGTGCAGGTATTCGCGCAGGTAGGCGGCGACATCAAAGCCGCTCTTGCCTTCCATGCGGATGTCCAGCAGGGCCAGATCGGGCTTGTGCTCGCGGGCCAGCAAGATGGCGTCGTCGCCGTTGTCAGCGTCGATGACGTCGTAGCCGGCTTGCGCCAGGCCGTGCGTGACCGTGGCCAGCACCAGCCGGTCATCGTCGACCACCAGAATCTTGCCCTTCTCAGCCATGTCTGCCCTTTCCGCGCCCCGATTGTGGCTCAGGCCACACAGGGTGGATCAAAGTGGCTCCAGCAAGGCGATGCTGGGTGGCACCAGCACCACCTTGGCCTCCACCTCCACCCCCATCTGCGTGAGCGTGAGCGTGGCGCTGCGCCGAGGCAGCAGGGCGCGCACCAGGCCCAGGCCCGACACGCCCGGCGGCACCTGCGCCAGGCTGAACCCGGCCTTCAACTGGCCCGGGCTGTGGATGCTGATGGCCAGTCGGGCTTCGTCGCACTGCAGCACGCAGCGGATGTCACCCGGCGTGCTGTGTTTGATGGCGTTGGTGAGCAACTCGTTGATGGTCAGGGCAATCGGGATGGATTCGGCTTCGGGCAGTGCGAAGCGGTGCGGCGGCGTGCCCTCCACCTCCACCGTGATGGCCCGGCCGAAGGTGCGCTGCACGGATGCGGTGATGGCTTCGAGCAGCGGCTTGATGCGCAGCGGCCCGGTGACACCCACCTGCAGGCCATGCACCTGGGCGATGGCCTGCACCTGACCCACGGCCTCGCTGATCAGCGTGGCCACCTCAGGGCGCCGCGCAGCGGTTTGTTGCAGCAGGCCGGCCACCCCCTGAAGGTTGTTCTTGATGCGGTGGTGCACTTCCTTGACCAGCATCTCGCGCTGCGACACGGCGGCATCAAAGCGCGCCTGCTCGGCCGCACGCTGCTCGGTCACGTCGCTGGCCACCAGCAGCAGCTGTGGCTCGCCGGCCGACGCCAGCGACACGATGCGCACATCCCACACGCTGTGGGGCAGGTCGGTGTCATCGGCAGCACCATCCTGGCCCGAATGCCCTGTGCCAGGCCGCGGCAATTCCAGACGCAGCACGTCGGTATGCGACATGGCCTGATCAAGGTCCTGGCGCAGGGCCCTGGCCTCCTCGGGGCTGAACCACTCCTGGGGAGGTCGGCCCAGCACCGCCTCCACCGGGCGTCCGAAAAACCGGGCGGCCATCTGGTTCAGGCGCAGCACACGGCCAGAGGCCGCATCAAACAGCGCAATGGCCAGCGGCGCGGTTTCGATGATGCGTTGCAGGCTGGCCTGGGCTTGAGCGATGCTCACTTCGGCCTGGCGGCGGCGCTCGATGTCGAGCAGCGCAAAGGTGATCTGGCCGCCGGCCCGTTGGCCCGCACCACCCTCGCCCCGCCCGGTGACCACCGCATTGCCCACCACCCAGAACTCGCGGCCATCACGGCCGCGCAGCTTGCATTCGAAGGTTTCGGCCTGCCCTTCTGCCAGTGATTGCAGGTAGTGCGTGGCGCGCAAGGGGTGATCGGGCTCGGCGGTGGCCACGATGGCAATGGGTTCACCCACGAAGTCGGCCAACTCGCCGCCAAACATCCGACGGGCAGAGCGGTTCATCCATTCGATGCCGCCATCGCCCACGGTGACGATGCCCACCAGCACCGAATCCAGGATGGCCCGCGTGCGCTCGGCCTGCAATTGCACGGCCTCACGCGCCCGGCGGCGTTCATCCACGTCCACGTACGAGCAGATCAGGCCATCGTCGCCTGCGCCGTCGTCCACCCGGCGCTTGCTGACCTGCACCCACACCAGGCGGCCATCGCGGCGGCGCAGGCGGCGCTCGGCGCTCCAGCGCCCGGCCTGAGCCAGCGCCGACTGCTGCTTGGTCCATTGCTCCTTGTAGCTGGCTTCGTCCTCGAACAAGGCCGCCAGGTGCATCTGGGCCAACTCGCTCACGGCATAGCCGGTCAGCGAGGCCAGGGCTTCGTTGGCGCGTTCGATGCGGCCATTGCGCAGATACGCCAGCCCCACGTCGGACAGGCTGAACATCAGCTCGCGCTCGCGCGACAGCGCCTCCATCTCGGCCTGCTGCGACTTCAGGCGGGTGACATCGGTGAGCACCACCACCAGTTCGGGCTGGTCGTCAGCACCCGGTGCGCGGCTGGCCGACAGCGCAAACCAGGCCGGCTGCCCGTCGGCCTGCGCCTGTTGCCATTCCATCTCGTGGCGGCCGGGCTCGGCCAGCGCCTGGCGCAGCAGGGCCTGGGCTTCGGGCTGGGCGCGCAGCACCTGCTCCATCGGCAGTGCCGCGGCCGAGCCGGCCGGCAGGCCCAGCATGGCCTCGAACTGCCGGTTGCATCGCACCAGCTGTTCACCCCGGAAATAGGCCATGCCGGCGCTGGTGCCATCCAGGATGGTGGACAGCTCGCGCAGCAGTTGTTCGCTGCGGCGATGCGCGGCCTCTTGTTCGGTGACATCCAGCGTGACCACCGACACCGCCGCGCGGCCACCGGTGAGCACGCCGGGCTCCACCCGGGTGAGCAGCCAGCGCGTGCCCACACCCGGCACCTGCACCGCGTAACGCACCTGCGCACGCTGGCCCTCGCGCAGGGCGCGCTGCAGGCGCTCGTAGTCGTCGCGTGAGCCGGGCTCCACCTGCTCCTTGCGAATGGACTGCAAGGCCGTGTGCAAGCCGGGCTGGCCTGGGGATCCGGCCGGATCGTCCGCTGCGGTGCCTGCATGACGGAGCGGGCGGCTGTTGATCCAGCCACGGGAGGCTTCAAAGGTGGCCACGCCAACGCCGGCCGTGTCCATCAAGGCACCGATTTCAAGCCGCGCCACATCGTGCTCGTCTTCCAGGCTGCGGTCTTCGACCACCGCCATGACACGCAGGCCGGACTGGGGTGATTCAAAGGCCCGCAACCGGGCGCGCAGGCGTTGGCGGCGGCCATCGGGCAAGGCCACGGTGGCGTGTACCTCAAGCGGCCCGGCATGTTCGCGCAGCGCCGAATGAGGCCCCTTGCCCTCCCAGGCCAGCAGTTGGCACAGATCGGCGGATGCATCGCCCAGGCTGACCGGCGTGTGACCGACCAGGGCCTCCAGTGCGGCGTTGCTGCGCACGATCAGGCCGGTGTCGTCGTAGACCAGCATGCCGATGGGGCTGAGATCAAACCAGTGATCCAGTTCGTGGCCGCTCTGCTCGGCCTGATGGCGCGCCTGGTGCTCAACGGTGACGTCCTGCAGGATGGACAGCAGCAAGGGAGCGCCGTCGTCGGCACTGACCCAGCGGGGTGCGGCCCGGAACCACCGCACCCGGCCCTGGCCATCAACCAGGCGCTGGTCATCCACCCAGCCGGGGTGCCGCCCCTCGGACAAGGCCTCCAGGCACAGCTGGCGGGCGTGCAAGGTGGCCTCGCGTTCGGCCGGTTCCTGCTGACCCAGCAGATCATGACCCAGCACCTGATTGGGCGGCAAGGCGCACAAATCCAGAAACGCCCGGTTGGCCGCCACGGTGACAAATTGCGTGTCCTGCACATGCAGCGGCTGCGGTGAATCCCACAGCAGCTTGACCAACTCACTGGTGTCGCCAGCGGCCAGGCGCGGGGCAGCGGCCTGAGGCGCTTGCAAGGGCGCCCGCATCATCCAGCCGCTGCCGGGCCCCTTTTGCAGGCGCAACGGCAGACGCAAGGGTCGGTCGGGCCAACGCAACTCCAGGGTGGCACCCGGTGCCGAGCCGGCGTCCAGGGCTGTCAAGATGGCCTGCGAGGCTGCAGGCAGGAGCGAAGCCAGTGCCTGCTCGGCAGGCTGGCCGGGCTCGCAGGACAGCAGGCGCACCGCCGCCCGGTTGCAAAAGCTCACGCGCTGGCGGGCGTCCAGCAGCAGCAGCAATTCGTCCACGCCATCCAGCAGGGCCGACAACTGGGCATTGGATGGCAGCGAGGCAGGACGGGTCAGCAGGGACATGGCGGGCAGTTTAGCGGCGCCACCCCCCGATTCATGGGGGCCACGAGATGTAAGAGGTCAATCCAGTTGTCTGGCGGACACCAGGGCCCGCAAAACCGCCTTGTTGACGTCGGCCTGGGCCATCAGCAGGCCCTCGGCAGCGGACTTGATGTCGTAGACCGATGAGGATTCGATGGCCTTGACCAGCGCCAGATAGGGCTGGTGCGGCCCCGATTCATCGAGCAGGGCATCGCGCACGGCATCGGTGGTGGGAATGCCCGACAGCAGTTCATCAAAGGGCTGCTGCATCAGCTTGTCGAGCAGCGAAAACACGCCGCAGATGAACATCTCGCCTCGGCGCTCGGCATCGCAGCCACTGTCGCGGCCCAGCTCCTCCATCAGCAGGCCACGCCGCACCGCAGCGTAGATGACCGGTTTCTGGTTGGGATCACGGCTGCCGGCAGCCAGCAGCAGGGCCAGCCAGCGCTTGAGCCGGTCGTAGCCCAGCAGCATGATGGCGTGGCGGAAACTGGTGATCTCGACGCTGAGCCCGAAGGCCGGCGAGTTGAGGTAACGCATGAGCTTGAAACCCAGGGTCGGGTCGGTCTTCATGCCCTCTTCCAGCCGCTCGATGGGCTCGCGGCGTTCTACCCGGTTGATCAGCTCGACGATGGCCTGGAACTCGGGTTGCACCGAACGCGTGCCGGGTTTGCGGGCTGGCGCCACGTCTTCGATCGGCCAACCCAGCACGGCGATGGCGCCACGGCCAAAGGCGTCGGTCATCTCGGCCAGCGTGCGCACGCCCGATTGCACATGCGGGATGGTGCGCGACACACCCCCCGGTGGCGGCATGCCGTCACGTCGTTCGTCAGACAGGTCGATGATCGAATAAGCGAAACAGGGCAACACTTCGCGCGGCAGAGGCGCCAGCGGGCGGCCCTTGATCAGCAGGGTGTTGCCGTGGTCGTACAAGGCTTGCAGGGCGGCGCCCCGGGCCGGGTCGCTGGCCATGAAGGCCGGCACTTCCAGCATCATGTTGGGTGGCAGATCCGCCTGCAACATGCCATCGAGCAAGGCCTCGCCGGCCACGTTCAGTGACAGCCGGCTGGCCGCCTCGGGCCAGGCTTGCGCCAACTCGGCCACCAGGGCTGCCGCGTCGGGCGCAGCGTCGGGACGAACAGGAAACACCGTCAATCGCAGGGCGGTGATGCCACGGTGGCGGTCGATCATGGGCGAGTAGCCCAGCGCCACCTGCCCCAGCACGGAAGAATCAGTCATGGCGAGAGTGTGCGCCAAGCCAGCGCACTACTTGATGTAATCGAACAGCGACATCCGCTGAACTGAAGCATAACTTTGCAAAGCCGCTTGATATCCGGTCTGCTGGTTCTTGAAATCACTGATGGCTTGCACCATGTCAATGTCTTCGGCATCGGATTGCACCGACTTGGCCCACAGTGTGCGGTCCTGGTCGCGGCCATCGATGGCATCCAGGCGTGTCAGGGCGCTGCCGGTCTCGGCGCGGGCAGCCTGCATGTGGCCCATCACCGAGTCAATGTCGCGCAGCCCGCTGTTGACGGCCTGTGCAATCTGCCCCGGCCGCGCATTGGGGTCCTTCAGCACATTGATGGCGCTGTCCAGGGCCTTGAAGGCATTGAGATCGGCCGTGGACGGCGCGATGGTGAAGCTGTCGCCATCGGCCGGCGTGCCCTTGACGTGCACCGAGGCACCGTCAACGGTGATGGCCGAGCCCGCCACATAGGGCACGTTCTGGATGCTGGTGGGTGAGCCGTCCTGCGAGATGCCGTAGCTCAGGGCACCACCGACATTGGAGAACACGATCTGGTAGTTGCTGCCCGTCAGCTGTGAGGGGTCGCTGACGCTGCCCGCGTCGATCCAGCCGTCACCCGTGTTGCCGGCCGTGCTGCCGGTGACGAACACGCCGTTGCCACTGCGCGCCGACAACCAGATGGCCTGGCCGTCGACCGTGGTGGGCATCTGCTCGGTGGCCGACAACTGCGTCTGGCCACCCGTGCCGGCCGCCACCACACCGCCGTTGGTGTCCAGAAAAGGCAGCGACGATGCGCCCTGCCCGCCAAACAGGTAGCCGCCCGCGCCGTTGGTCTGGTTGGCCAGCGCCAGCAGTTGGCTGCGGTACTGGCTGAGGGCCGCGGCCTGTGCAGCGCGCTCGGACGGGCTGTAGCTGCCGTTGCCCGCAGACACCATGGTTTCGCGCACGTTCTGCAGCACGTCACCTGCCTGACCGAGCGCCGATTCGGCCAGCGTCATCGCGCTGCGGCTGGCCTGCACCGAGCGCTGCTCGCTGGCAATGCGTTGCTGGGCGGCCAGCGCGCGCTCGGCCCGGGCGGCGCCCGTGGGGTCGTCGCTGGGCGCGTTGATGCGCTTGCCGTTGGTCATCTGGGTCTGCGAATCGGCCATGTCGCGCTGGCGCCTTTGCAGGTTGTCCACGGCGGCTTCGTAGCGGTTGGCGGTCGAGATTCTCATGGCGTGAAACTCTGCTCAGGGGTGACCGGTGCCTGGCGCTGCGTCAGCGGGCCAGGTTGAGAATGGTGTCCAGCATGGTCTGCGCCGTCTGCAGCAGCTTGGCAGCAGCCTGATAACCCTGCTGGTACTGCAACAGGCGAGCGGCCTCTTCGTCGAGGTTCACGCCCACCACGCTGGTCAGGTTGGCAGTGGCCTGGCTGGAGACGGCGGCGCTGTTGTCGGCGGCGGCGCTGGCGCCTTGCACCCGCACGCCCACTTCCGCCATCGCGTTGGCGTAGGCGTCCGACACCGTCTGGCCATCGACCAGCAGGCTCGATGCCATCGCGTCCATGTGCAATGCATTGCCGTTGCTGGCCGCAGGATGGATGGTGGGCGCGATGTTGATGACGTCGCCGCTGCGCGGCTGCCCGCCCAGGTTCAGCGCCACGCCGTTGTACTGGATGGGCTGGCCAGCCGTGAAGGTGCCGCTGTCCAGCGCATTGCCGTTGGCGTCCAGGATCTGGTAGCTGCCGGCGTTGTCGGTGAAGTTGACGCTCAGGGCCTGGTAGGGCTCGACCGGTGCGCTCAACACGTCCAGCGAGGTGACCGTGGCCGTGCCGGTGTTGTCGGCGCGCGCAGCACCGGTCACCGGGTTGGCCGCTGCCAGTCCCCGGGGGTTCTTGAGCATCACCTGCAGATCCAGTGCCGCCGCACTCACTGTCTTGAGCGTGAAGGACTCGCCCACTTGCGGCGGATTGGGGCCGGCCGTGACCGAAAAGCCGTCGACCACCTGGCCATCGGCCACCGGCTGGTACACCATGCCGTCCGACAGACGGGTGATGACGTACATGCCGGCGTTGTCCGGATCGGCGTGCAGTTCGTAGTCGCTGGCCTTGAGTGCCGCGGCGTCCTGGATCTGGATGCCGACGCTGGACACAAAACCGCCCACTGCGTCCCGCACATTGTTGTTGGCTGGCAAGGCCTGTGGTTGACCGAAGCTGAACAGCGCCGAGCCGGCGTTGCCTTGCAGATCCAGGCCCAGCGTTTGCTGATGGTTGAAGGCCGAAGCCATGCCGGTGACCAGTTGGCCCAGCCGGTTTCGTGCATCCACCAGATCATGGTCCTGGAACTTCAGCAATCCGCCCAGCAGGCCATCGCCCACATCGTCGGTGGCCATCTTGGTGACCTGGCCGCCGATGCTGATCCCCAAGCTGGCATGCGTGGGATCGCTGATGTCCGATTGCGCCACCAGGTGGTTGGCCGACGCGCCCAGCACCAGGTTCTGGCCACTGCCCACAAAGACGCTGGCGGTCTGGTCGTTGCTGATGTAGGTGTGGGTCTGGATCTGCTCGCTGATGCGCTTGATGAGTTGGTCGCGCTGATCGATCAGGTCATTGGGCAGGTGCCCGCCATTGGTGGCCGCTGCGATGCTGACGTTCAGGTGCGACAGTTGCGTGGCCAGGGTGTTGACCTCGTCGACACCACCGCTGACGTCGTGCTGCACATTGGCCTGCAGGGCTTCGATCTGCTCGGCAGACGAGCGCGACAGCGAGGCAAAGTCTTCCAGCCGACCCAGCGCGGCCTGGCGTGCTGCCAGATCGGCTGGCGCTGCCGCCACGTCGGCAAAGGCATTGAACACCTGCGTGGCGGCCATGCCCAGGCCGGTATCACCACCCGGAAACACCTTCTCCAGCTGGCTGAGCATGTCGTGGCGCACCCCATCGGCTGCGGCCGCCGAGGTGGCTGCCACCATCTGCTGCGTCAGGAACATGTTGGAGGCCCGCGTGATCGAGCTGACCGTGACACCACGCCCGAAATAACCCACGCCGTTGTAGGCGCTGCCAGCGGTTTCCAGTTGCACCGACTGGCGTGAGTAGCCCGGCGTGTTGGCGTTGGCAATGTTGTTGCCGGTCGTCTGCAACTGGGCATAGGCGGCAAACACCGCCTGCGTGCCCAGATTCATCAGTGCAGAAGAGGCCACGTGTCGCTCCGTCTATCAGCCGCCACTGCGCTGCATGCGCAGCGTGGTGTCGATCACCTTGGCCAGCTTGTCGGCGTAGGCCGGGTCGGTGGCGTAACCGGCCTTTTGCAGGCCGGAAGCAAAGCCCTTGGCGTCGCTGCCAGCAGCCACCACGGCCGCATAGCGGGGGCTGTCCTTCATCAGCCTGGCGTAATCGGCAAACGATTCGGCCTCGCTGGCATAGGCCCGGAAGCGCTGCACCACCTGCTGGGGCCGCCCGCCGATGTACTCGGTGGTGGTCACGTCCACCGTGGGGCCCTTCCAGTTGGCGCCGGCCTTGATGCCGAACATGTTGTGGCTGACGCTGCCGTCGTTGCCGATGATCTCGCGCTTGCCCCATCCGGTCTCCAGCGCCGACTGCGCCAGCATGAAAGACGCCGGGATACCTGTCTGCGCCGAGGCGGCCTCGGCAGCCTGGCTGTGCTGCTGCACAAAGCCTGCGGCGCTGCGCTCGGGGATCCTGGGCGTGCTCTGCGGGTCGCTGATCACCGGCAGGCTGGTATTGGCCGAGCTGGTCGTCGGGATCGGCCCTGGCGCCATGCCCATCTGGCGCTCCAACTGCCGAGCAATCACGTCCGACAGGCCGCCGGGCCGACCCACCATCTTGGTGGCCAGCTGAGCGTCGAGCAGATCGGTGCCCAGCTTGGTGCCGGCGTTGTCGCTCATGCCCGATGACTCGATGGTGGCGCGCATGCTCTTGAGCAATTCGCTCATGAACAGCGATTCAAACTGCCGTGCCACTTCCTTGGCGGCGGCCTTGGGATCCTTGGCAGCGGCTGCGCGCAGCGCGGTCAGGTTGTTGCCGTCCGTGGCCAGGCGGCCCGAACTGCTGACATCCGAGGCGCTGGCCGCGCCGCCCACGCTGCCCAGTGATGACATGTCAGATCACCTCGATCTCGGCCTGCAGGGCGCCGGCCTTCTGCATGGCCTGCAAGATGGCCTGCAAGTCCATGGGCGTGGCGCCCAGGGCATTGAGGGCGCGCACCACATCGGCCAGCTTGGCGCCAGGCGGCAGGTGCATCAGCGCCCCGCCCTGCTGGGTGACGGCAATGTCCACCTTCTCGGCCTGAACCGTCTTGCCCGAGCTGAAGGGGCCGGGCTGGCTGACCACCGGCGTGGAATTGACCGTGACCGTCAGCGCGCCGTGCGCCACCGCGCAGGTGCTCAGCGTCACCGATTCGTTCATCACCACCGAGCCGGTGCGGGCATTGATCACCACCTTGGCGGCGGCCTTCTGCAGCGGCACGTCCAGGTTCTCGATGTCGGCCACAAAGGCCACATGGTCGGTGGACTTGGCCGGCATGCGCACCTGCACCACGCGGCCGTCCACGGCCTGGGCCGTGCCCTCACCCTTCGCATTGTTGATGGCCCCGGCCACGGCGCGCGCCGTGGCAAAGTCGTTGGCCTGCAGGTCCAACTGCATCACGCCGTTGACCGCCATGGTGGTGGGCACGACGCGCTCGACGGTAGCGCCCTCCGGCACGCGCCCGGCCGACAGGTGGTTGATCTGCACCTTCGAGCCGCCGGCCGAAGCGCCGGCACCGCCCACGATCAGGTTGCCCTGGGCGATGGCGTAAACCTGGCCATCGGCACCCCGCAGGGCAGTGGACAGCAACAGCCCGCCGCGCAGGCTCTTGGCATTGCCCACCGACGACACATTGACGTCGATGCGCTGGCCCGGCTGGGCAAAGGCCGGCAGATCGGCCGTGACGACCACCGCAGCCATGTTGCGCGGCTGCATGGTCACTCCAGGGGGCAAGGTGATGCCGTTTTGCTGCAGGTAGGCCGCCAGGGCCTGCGGTGTGAACGGCGCCTGCGTGGCCTGGTCGCCGGTGCCGTCCAGGCCAAACACCAGCCCGAAGCCCTGCAACTGGTTGGAGCGCACACCCTGCACGGTGGCCACTTCCTTGATGCGGGCGGCCTGGGCGGCCCCCACGGCCAGCGCATAGGCCAGGAAGATCAACAGCAGCAGGCCCACCCGCACCAGCGGGCGACTGCGGCGGGATTGGGCGTAGAGAAGTCTGGGCATGGTGATCAGAACGGCAGAACAGTCATGAAAAAGCGCGAGAGCCAACCCATCGATTGCGCCTCGGCCTGCTGGCCACGGCCGCGCTGTTCGATGCGCACATTGGCAATCTGGGTGCTCTGCACGGTGTTGCCCGGCGCGATGGCGCGCGGGTCGATCTGGCCCGAAAATCGCAGCACATCCACGTTGGCATTCACGCCGATCTGCTTCTCGGCGGCCACGATGAGGTGGCCATTGGGCAGCACCTGCACCACGGTGGCCGTGATGGTGCCGGAGAAGTCGTTGGAGTTCTCGACCGTGCCCTTGCCCGAGAAGCTGTTGGCGCCACTGCCATTGAGCGAGGCCCGGGTGAGCGCTGTCGACTTCAGAAACGGCACGGCCGTGATGGCGCCGGTGGCGGTGTCGGAGCGGTCAATCGAGCTGGTGCTCTTTTGCACGGCGCTGATCTTTTCGACGATGGTCACCATCACCGTGTCGCCCACGATGCGGGCGCGGTGATCCTCGAACAAGGGGCGGTAGGTGGCCGCCTGGAAGATGGCGCCGCTGTGCGCCGGCGGCACCGCCTGATCGGATGCCGGCACGGGCATGGCCGCCGTGGGCATGACCATGTCGACGGGCGGCAGGCGCTGCATGCTTTCGCAACCCGACAGGGCCAGCATCGTGGCCACGGCAGCCACGGTCTGCACCACGGTCGAACAGTACAGCTTCAGGGCAAGTCGCTTCATGGTGGCCGCCATCACAGTTGAGTCAGGCGCTGCAGCATCTGGTCAGAAGCCTGCACCGCCTTGGAGTTGATTTCGTAGGCACGCTGCGTCTGGATCATCGACACCAGCTCTTCCACCACGTTCACATTGCTGGTTTCGACGCTGCCCTGCGTGATCTGCCCCAGGCCATTGGCACCAGGGGCGCCCTGTGCCGGCGCGCCCGACGAAGCCGTTTCGGCGAACAGGTTTTCGCCACGGGGATCCAGCCCGCCCGGGTTCACAAAGCCCGCCAGCTGGATCTGGCCGATCTGGGTGGGCGCCACCTGGCCGGGCACCATCGCCGTGACCAGGCCGTCACTGCCCACCGTCACCGACAGCGCATTGGCCGGCACCGAAATGCCGGGTTGCACCAGGTAACCGCCGTTGGTCACGATCTGGCCCTGCGAATTGAGCTGGAAGGCACCGTCCCGCGTGTAGTTGGTGGTGCCGTCGGGCATCTGGATCTGGAAGAACCCGTTGCCACGCACCGCCATGTCAAACTGGCCGCCGGTCTGCTGCAGGTTGCCCTGCGTGAAATTGCGTGCCAGCGCCACCGGCCGCACGCCCAGGCCCACCTGCAGGCCCGTGGGCAAGGCCGCCTGCTCGGTGTTGTTGGCCCCCACCTGACGCAGGTTCTGGTAGATCAGATCCTCGAACACGGCATGGCCCCGCTTGTAGCCATTGGTGCCCGTGTTGGCCAGGTTGTTGGAGATGGCATCCAGCGCAGTCTGCTGGGCTTCCATCCCGGTTTTCGAAATCCACAGCGAACGGATCATCGTTGCGCTCCTGTTGCTTATTGCTGGGGAGATGATCGCGTTTACTTGAGCCCACCCATGACGCAAAAAGCGCCGCGGTTGCGGCGCTTCTCTCAGGTGGGCGGCGGCGTTGCGGGCAACGCGGCGAGGGGCCGATCAGGCCGAGCTGGACAACAGCTTGGTGGCCGACTGTTCACGGTCCTGGGCGGTCTGCAGCAGCTTCATCTGCTGCTCGAACTGGCGTGAGGCCGAGATCATGGCCACCATCGATTCAACCGGGCTGACATTGCTGCCTTCGAGCGCGCCAGACTGCAAGCCGGCGCCGGGTGCGGCGTCCAGATCATTGCCATCGCCACTGCGGAACAGGCCGTCTTCGCCCCGGATCAGTGCAGCCTCGGGGATCACCATCTTGAGCTTGCCAATGCCTTGCGGGCGGGCGTTGCCCACCGTGGCCGTGATGCTGCCGTCCGAGCCGATCTGCACCATGGCATTGGCGGGCACCGTGATGGGGCCACCCTCGCCTTGCACTGGCAGCCCGCTGCGGGTGACCAGCACGCCTTCGTTGTTGACGTCCAGGGCACCGTTGCGGGTGTAGGCCTCGCTGCCGTCGGCGGCCTGCACCGCCAACCAGGCGTCGCCCTTCATGGCCACATCCAGGTTGCGCCCGGTGGCCGTGACCGGGCCGGCTTCGGGGTTGTAGCCCGGTGTGGATTCGAGTGCGAACACCCGCGTGCTGGCGCCATCGCCCTGCACCGGCACCGCACGAAAGGCCATCATCTCGGCGCGAAAGCCGGTGGTCGATGCATTGGCCAGGTTGTGCGAGAGCACATCCTGCCGCTGCATGGTGGCCTTGGCACCGGTCATGGCCAGGTAGATCACACGGTCCATGGCACGTCCTCAGTGAAAGATCAGTGCAGCCAGTGGCTCATCAACGCAGGTTGACCAGCGTCTGCAGCACCGAATCCTGGGTCTTGATGGTCTGGGCGTTGGCCTGGTAGATGCGCTGGGCCACCATCATGTTGACCAGCTCGGCGGTCAGGTCCACATTGCTCTCTTCGATGGAGCCCGATTGCAGCACCCCCAGGTTGCCCGCGCCGGGCGTGCCCAGCACCGGATCACCCGACGCAAAGGTGGCACCCCAGGTGTTGCCGCCCAGCGGCTGCAGGCCCTGCATGTTGCGGAAGGTGGCCAGTTCAACCTGGCCGATGGGCGTGCTCTGGCCGCTCGAATAAGTGGCCAGCAAGATGCCATCGGGCTGGATCTTCAGGCTGCTGAACTGCCCGGGCGGAAAACCGTCCTGCGTCACGTTGGTCACACCGAACACCGCGCCGTACTGGTGAAAGCCGGACATGTCGACCTTGACCTCGGGGATGGGTTCGGTCAAGGCGCCCAGGGCATTGGAGGTGGCAGGCACTGCAAACGAGATCGGTGCCAGCGGAATGGTCGGGTCAGTCGGGTTGATCGGCGCGCTGCCATCAGCCGGGAAGGTCAGCGTGGTGATGGGCTGGGGCACACCGTTGGCGTCGGGGTTGACCGGCACGCCGTTGGCGCCGGCATACACGTTCCAGGTGTCGACATCGGTCTTCTGGAAGTAATAGGTCAGCGCCACTTCCTGGCCCTTGGTGTCGTAGATGTTGACAGAGGTGGCGCTGTTGTAGGTCTTGGCATCGTTGAAGTCGATGGGCGCTGTCAGGGTCGAGGTGTCGATCTTCTGCTTGCGGGCATCCAGGTTCAGCTCCAGCACCACATTGGCCGTCACGCTGGGCTTGATGCCCGCCGTCGGCAGAGTCAGCATCTGGGCCTGGCCGGGAATGAGCACGCCCTGGTCATTGGCCGGATACCCCAGCAGTCGCGAGCCCTGGGTGTTGGTGATGTGGCCGTCGCGGTCAACCTTGAACTCGCCATTGCGGGTGTACTGCAAGGAGCCGTTCAGGTCTTTCACCTGAAAAAAGCCGCCGCCGTTGATGGCGATGTCCAGCGGGTTGTCGGTCGAGCTGATGCTGCCTTGCGAAAACTGCTGCGACACATCCGCCAGCGTCACGCCAATGCCGATGTTGTTCGCGCCGCCTCCAGCCTTGGCGTAGACATCCGCAAACTCGGCCCGCGACACCTTCGCGCCGATCGTGCTGGCATTGGCCACGTTGTTGCCGATCACTTCGAGGTTGCGACCGGCGGCGGTCAAGCCGGAAACGCCTTGCTGGAAACTCATGAGATCTCTCCTGCGAGAAAAACGGGGTGCCAGGCACCGCTTCGAAAATCAGTACGGGGCGTGTCGGGTTCAGTCGACAGCCACCACATCGGTGTAGGGCACATTGCCGCTGCGCGCGGTTTCCAGCGTCAGGCTGGTACCGCTGGTGTTGACTGCGTCCACCTTGTCACGCAGCAAGGTGGTCGCGCCAATGGCCACGTCGCCCTTGGAAGCGGTGATCTTGAACTTCATGCCGTCCTGAGGAGTGACGGCCGTGCTCGTGTTCCAAGTGAAGTCGTGTCGCCCAGCCGTCAAGTTCTTCAGCACGAACGTGTCTTGCTGCACGTCGCTGCCATTGAACACTTCCACCTTCACCGATGTGGCTGCGGCATCCAACTGGAAGGTGCCCGTCGGTGGTCCCGAATCCGGAACGGCCAACTTGTCTGACTTGACCACCACGCCCTTGCCCACCAGTGCGGCGCCCTGCATGACCTGCATCTGCATGAACGAACTGGACATGCCATTGACGCTGGTGTTGAGCTTCTCGATGCCGCTGACGGTGCTGATCTGCGCCATCTGCGAGGTCATCTGCGCGTTGTCCACCGGGTTCATCGGATCCTGGTTCTGCAACTGGGTCACCAGCAGCTTCAGGAAACGCTCGCTCTCG
>Ga0228698_1000672_pt1 | contig 22284 bp, 20 predicted proteins | sample McNCre117_Aug_MG_FD_178015 | JGI IMG/M metagenome (GOLD analysis project Ga0228698, IMG submission 178015) | Freshwater microbial communities from McNutts Creek, Athens, Georgia, United States - 1-17_Aug_MG | ecosystem: Environmental > Aquatic > Freshwater > Creek | place: USA: Georgia...
TGCTGGCTTGATCCATGCGGCTGGCGTCTCGCCCTCCCAGGCCCCTATCGAAGCAGTCTTGCGGGTGGACTTGTATGGCACGGCCCTCGTGCTCGAGTTATTCGGCGAAGCCATGGCCCCCAAGGGATCGGGGGTGGTCATCGCTTCCCAGTCCGGCCACCGGCTTCCAGCCCTCACGCCCGAGCAAGACAAAGCACTCGCCCTGACCCCGACCGAAGAGCTGCTCGGACTCGATTTCATCCAGCCGAGCCTAATTCGCGACACGCTGCACGCCTACCAGCTTTCAAAGCGCGGCAACTCCCTGCGCGTCATGGCCGAAGCCGTCCGCTGGGGAAAGCGGGGAGCGCGCATCAACACCATCAGCCCAGGCATCGTCATCACGCCTCTGGCCAATGACGAGTTGAGCGGGCCGCGCGGCGCAGCCTACCGAAACATGATCGAAGGCAGCCCCGTAGGCCGGGCGGGCACCCCGGACGAAGTGGGCCAGGTCGCAGCCCTGCTGATGGGGCCGGATGGCGGCTTCATCACCGGCAGCGACTTCCTCATGGACGGCGGCGTAACTTCCGCGTTCCGTTTTGGCGAGCTTGCCCAGCCCGCCCCGCAACCTTCTTCCAAACATTGATCAAAAAGGCCTTCGCATGAAAAAACGCATCCTTGGAAATTCCGGCCTTGAAGTGTCGGCCCTCGGCTTAGGCTGCATGGGGCTGAGCTACGGCTATGGGCCAGGCTTGAGCCGCGCCGATGGCGTGCAGATGATTCGCAACGCGTTCGAGCGCGGCGTAACCTTCTTCGACACCGCGGAAGCCTATGGCGCATTGAACGAGGAGATGGTCGGCGAGGCTCTTGCCCCTTTTCGCCAACAGGTCGTCATCGCCACCAAGTTCGGCTTCAAAAACGGCAACGTGGGCGACGGACTCGACAGCCGCCCCGATCGCATCCGCTCAGTCGTCGAGACTTCGTTGGAGCGGCTGGGCACTGACCGCATCGACCTGCTTTACCAGCACCGCGTCGATCCATCCGTCCCCATGGAGGAAGTCGCCGGAGCCGTCAAGGATTTGATCGCGCAAGGCAAGGTCAGGCATTTCGGCCTCTCCGAGGCCGGCGTCGATTCGATCCGCAAAGCCCACGCGGTGCAGCCGGTGGCGGCCCTGCAAAGCGAATACTCCCTGTGGTGGCGCGAGCCCGAGCGCGAGCTGCTGCCCTTGCTCGAAGAGCTTGGCATCGGCTTCGTGCCCTTCAGCCCGCTTGGCAAGGGGTTCCTCACCGGCGCCATCAGCGCGGGGACTCAGTTCGCGGCCGACGACTTCCGAAACATCGTGCCCCGGTTCACCGCCGAGTCCAGGGAGGCCAATCAGGCCCTGGTGGAAGCCCTCAAAGGCATCGCGTCGGCAAGAGGCGCCACGCCCGCGCAGATCGCCTTGGCTTGGCTGCTTGCGCAAAAGCCATGGATCGCGCCGATCCCCGGCACGACCAAGTTGCATCGCCTCGATGAGAACTTGGCGTCTGCCCAGCTCGAACTGGCCCCCGCGGACCTTCAAGCCATCCAACAAGCCCTGGCAGGCATCGAGATCGTCGGCGCCCGCTACCCGGCGGCGCGGGCCGCGCTCGTCGGCCGCTGATCTCCATTTCCAATTCAAGGAACCCGCAATGACCTCCAACATCAGGGGCTACGCAGCCCACTCCCCCACCGGCCGGCTTGGCCTGTTCGACTTCGAGCGCCGCAGCTTGCGACCCGACGACATCGCCATCGAAATCCTCTATTGCGGCGTCTGCCACTCCGACGTCCACAACGTCCGCAACGACTGGGGCAATGCGAAATACCCCATGGTGCCAGGACACGAAATCGTCGGCCGCGTGGTCGAGGTGGGCACGGATGTCAAAGGATTCAAGGCCGGCGACCGTGCCGGCGTCGGATGCTTGGTCGAATCGTGCCGCCACTGCGGCGCTTGCGGCAAGGGCTGGGAGCAGTATTGCGAGAACGGAGCGACCTACACCTACAACCACGCCGACCCCATCGACGGAACGCGCACCTACGGCGGCTACAGCGAGAAGATCATCGTCTCCGAGCGCTTCACCCTGAAAGTGCCCGACTCGCTGGACTTGGCAGGCGCCGCGCCTCTGCTGTGCGCCGGCATCACCACCTACTCGCCCCTGCGGCACTGGAAGGTCGGACCGGGCAGCAAGGTCGCCATCGTCGGACTCGGGGGCCTGGGGCACATGGGCATCAAGCTGGCCAAGGCGATGGGCGCGGAGACCACCCTGCTGAGCCGCTCGCCGGGCAAGGAGGCCGACGCGCGCCGACTTGGCGCCGACCACGTCGTCATCTCGACCGACCCCGCGCAGATGGCGGCGGTGGCCGGGCGCTTCGACCTGATCATCGACACGGTGCCCTACAAGCATGATGTGAACCCGTATGTGCCTACGCTGGCCTCAGGCGGCACCATCGTCATGGTCGGCTACCTTGGCCCCTTGGACGATTTCAACACCGGCCCGCTGGTTTTCAGCCGCAAGGGGCTGGCCGGCTCGCTCATCGGTGGCATTGCGGAGACCCAAGAAATGCTGGATTTCTGCGGCGCGCATGGCATTCACTCCGACATCGAGACCATTCGAATCCAGGACATCAACGAAGCGTATGAGCGCCTCCTGCGGGCCGATGTGAAATACCGCTTTGTGATCGACATGGCTTCGCTCAGGGAGGCCCAATGAACACCGTCGCATCCAACCCATCGATGCCCGGCATTGGCTTGGCTATTTCGCGCGCGGCTGAGCGCGAGACGGTCGGCGTGCCTGCCGCCAACTTCACCGGCACGGTCGAGCTGGAAATGCTCTTCGTCCCCGACGGCCCCGATCGAACATCGGCAGGCTTGGTGTCCTTCCCGCCGAGCGCACGGACCCACTGGCATAGCCACCCCTTGGGACAGACGCTCGTGGTGACGGCCGGCGTCGGCTACATCCAGCGCGAAGGCGGCCCCGTCCAGAAACTCATCGCGGGCGATGTTGCGCGCATCCCGCCTGGCGTGAAGCATTGGCATGGAGCCGCGCCGGATCAAAGCATGTCGCACATCGCCATCCAGGAGGCGCATGAGGGCAAGACGGCAGACTGGATGGAACCGGTCAGCGATGAGCAATACGCAGCGCCACGAGCCATCATGGAAAAGGCCGGACCATGACTCGAATCCTGATCATCGGCGCGCATGGGCAAATCGCGCAGGTAGCGACGCGGCTGCTCTTGGAGCGCGGCGGCGTCGCGCTCACGTTGTATCTGCGGCAGTCCAAGCGATTGAGCCATCTGGCGAATCGGCCGGGCGTCAGGTTGGTCGAGGGCGACGCAGCCGATCTCGAAAAGCTCATGGGCGTCATTCCTGGCCACGACGCGGTCTATGCCAATTTGTCCGGCGCAATGGGCAAACAGGCACGCGCCATCGTCAAGGCCATGCAGGCCTGCGATGTCAAACGACTGATCTTCATCAGCTCGATGGGCATCTACGACGAAGTGCCAGGTAAGAAATCTGGCAGCGTGCTCGACCCGTATCGTGAATCCGCCGCCGTCATCGAAGCCTCCGATCTCAACTACACCATCCTTCGGCCCGCATGGCTCGACGATCAGGATGTCGTGGCCTACGGCATCACCCATAAGGGCGAAATCTTTCGCTCGCCAGGAGCAACCGTGTCGCGCCGAAGCGTAGCGGAACTCGTTATTGCACTGTGCCTGTCTCCAGAGCTACACGCCAGAGAAAGCTTGGGCGTGCATCGGATGTAGTGCTTGTATGGCGGCCTGGCACATTTGAAATGAATCCGCCAGACTTGGCACTCAATGCCGGGCAGTAGTTCGATTGGCGGCATTTTTTCGGGCTTTGAGGTCCGCAACTTGCAGCGACGGCAACCCCGACACGCAAATTGGGCAAAATCGGGGGCAATGACCCAGCCAATTAATCCTTCTGCCACGCCATTTACCCAGGAATACCGCCCTCCCAACGGGCCTACCCATACTCCTGTTATGGCCCAGTACCTCGGCCTGAAAGCCGCGTATCCGGACACCCTGCTGTTTTACCGCATGGGCGATTTCTATGAAATGTTTTACGACGATGCAGAGAAGGCCGCGCGGCTGCTGGACATTACGCTGACCCAGCGTGGGCAATCGGCCGGCGCGCCGGTGACCATGGCGGGCGTGCCATTTCATTCGATGGAAGGCTATCTGGCCCGCTTAATCCGCTTGGGTGAATCGGTCGCTATCTGTGAGCAAGTGGGTGAAGTGGGTGGCAAGGGACCGGTCGAACGCAAGGTGGTGCGGGTGGTCACGCCCGGCACCCTGACCGACGCCGAATTGCTGAGTGAAAAATCGGAGTCGATGTTGATGGCGGTGCACCAAGGACCGCGCAACCGCTGCGGTCTGGCCTGGCTCTCACTAACCCAGGGCATTGTGTATGTTGCCGAATGTACGCCCGATACGGTGGCGGCATGGATTCAGCGCGTGGCCCCGAGTGAGCTTGCTTACAGCAGCGGCGCAACCGCCACCTTCGAAGAGCGACTCAAACGCCTTCGGGTGGGGACTGCGCTGTACCTGACAGCGCGTCCCGAATGGCAGTTTGAGTCGGCCCTGGGACAGCGCAAGTTGCTGGACGCGCTGCAAGCTGCCAGCCTGTCGAGCTGGAATGCCCAAGAGCTGACCCTGGCCCACGCCGCGGCAGCCGCTTTGCTGGCCTACGCAGAACACACCCAGGGTCGTGCCCTCACGCATATCAGCAGCGTGCGCGTGCAACGCGACGACGCGCTCATTGACCTGCCGCTCACCACCCGGCGCAACCTCGAACTCACGCAGACTTTGCGCGGCGAAGACGGCCCTACCCTGTTTTCCCTGCTCGACACCTGCCTGACCGGCATGGGCAGTCGGGCCCTGAAGCGCTGGCTGCTCGAGCCCGAGCGCGACCGCACTGCAGCGCGCCAGCGTCTGGAAGCAATTGGTCACCTGCAGCAAGGGGGTCACACGCCTTGGTGGCAACAATTGCGCACGGCTCTCAAAGGCAGTGCCGATGTTGAACGGATTGCGGCCCGGGTGGCACTGCGCCAAGTGCGCCCCAGAGAATTAGTGGCCTTATTGCAAACCCTGCACCGTGCGACCCAGCTAAGCCACACGCTGCCCACCGAAACCACGCTGCTACCGGCACTGGCCAACGATCTGCAACCACCAGAAAATTGCGCTGCACTGTTGCATGCTGCCATCCATCCGGAGCCCGCTGCATTGGTTCGGGACGGCGGTGTCATTGCCACCGGTTTTGACAGTGAACTCGATGAATTGCGCAGCATCCAGACCAACTGTGACGCATTTTTACTCGACCTCGAAAGCCGCGAACGTGCGCGCACCGGCATTGCCAATTTGCGCGTGCAATACAACAAAGTGCATGGCTTCTTTATTGAAGTGAGCACCGGTCAGGCCGGCAAAGTTCCCGATGATTACCGACGCCGGCAAACCCTGAAAAACGCGGAACGCTTTCTGACACCCGAGCTCAAGGCGTTTGAAGACAAGGCGCTAAGTGCCCAGGAGCGGGCGCTGGCGCGGGAAAAGTTTTTATTCGAGCAGGTCCTGGAACAGCTACAAAACTTCGTACCCGACTTGACCCGCGTGGCGCAATCCTTGGCTGCACTCGACGCGCTGTGCGCCCTTACCGAACGCGCCGTGACGCTGGACTGGTGTGCGCCCCAGTTTGTCGAACAAAGCTGTATCGATATCACGCAGGGCCGGCACCCGGTGGTGCAAGCGCGCTTGGCCGAACTGTCCAGCGGCAACTTTATTGCGAACGACACGCGGCTCTCCGCCCGCCAACGCATGCAAGTCATTACCGGCCCGAATATGGGTGGTAAATCGACCTATATGCGCCAGGTGGCAATTGTGGTTTTGTTGGCCAGCATGGGCAGTTATGTGCCCGCCAGCGCCTGCACACTCGGCCCGATTGACGCCATTCACACCCGCATCGGGGCCGCCGACGACTTGGCCAATGCCCAGTCGACCTTTATGCTGGAAATGACGGAGGCAGCACAAATTCTGCACGCTGCAAGCCCCAACAGCCTGGTGTTAATGGACGAAATTGGACGTGGCACCTCCACCTTTGACGGTTTGGCCCTGGCCAGCGCCATCGCAACCCAGCTGCACGACAAAACCCAGGCGTTCACGCTGTTTGCAACGCATTATTTTGAGCTCACCGAATTTCCGGCCAGCCACCACGCGGCGGTCAACGTCCACGTCAGCGCGGTCGAAGCCGGTCGCGACATTGCGTTTTTGCACACCATTGAGCCGGGTCCGGCCAGCCGCAGTTATGGCGTGCAAGTGGCCCGTCTGGCCGGTATGCCGGCCGCGGTGTTGCACCATGCACGGCACGCCTTGGAAACGCTGGAAGCACAGGCCAGCGCAGCGCAACGCCAGGTCGATCTATTTGCACCGCCCCCCCCGGCACCCGAGGCCGTCACCAGTGCCGCCGAACAGGCCCTGGCCCAGCTAGACCCCGACGTACTCAGTCCAAGGGAGGCGCTGGACGCGCTTTACCAACTCAAAAAACTGCTGCCCAGCAAAGGCTGAACCCACGCTTGCAGGCTGCGCGAGCGCGCGCCTGCAATACACTCCTGTTTTTTGTTACTTTTAGAATAATGACTTATTGCGTCGCCATCAAATTGAATGCGGGGTTGGTGTTCTTGTCCGACTCACGCACCAATGCCGGGCTCGATCAAATCAGCACCTTCCGGAAAATGATTGTTTACGAGAAACCCGACGACCGTTTCATGGTGTTGTTGTCGGCAGGCAATCTGAGCATTTCGCAATCGGTGCGAGAAATTCTGCAGATTGAACAACTCAAAGACAGCGACGACGCCGAAGGCATCACCATCTGGAACGCCAAAAGCATGTTCGATGCAGCCCGCGTATTGGGTTCGGCCATTCGCCGCGTTCAGGAGCGCGATGGTGCGGCCCTCAAGCAGGCCGGTGTCGACTTCAATGTATCGTTGATTTTTGGTGGCCAAATCAAGGGCGAGGGCATGCGCCTGTTTCAGGTCTACTCTGCCGGCAATTTTATTGAAGCCACGCCCGAAACGCCGTATTTCCAGGTGGGTGAATCCAAATACGGCAAACCGGTACTCGACCGCGTAATCACGCCCACCACGCCGCTGGACGAAGCCGCCAAGTGCGCCCTGGTGTCCATGGACTCCACCCTCAAGTCGAATTTGTCGGTGGGATTGCCGATGGACCTGGTGGTGTATGAGGCCGATCAGTTCGCCACCGACCGTGTGGTCTGCATTGACGAGTCCAACCCCTACTTCAAGATGTTGCACGACAGCTGGGGCCAAAAGCTGCGTGAAGTGTTTGACAGCATTGAAGACCCCATTTGGGACGATGCCCAGACCAACATTCCGCTGTGCGTGGCAACCGAGCGAAGCGCGCCGTTGCGAAAAATTGCCAGCCCGGAAGAAAAGTTAATCTGAGCAGGCACAGCGGCTTGCCATACCCACGAGGCACCCCATGACATTGCGTTACACCAGCGTTGTTCACCGACTACCTGAATCCAAGATGCGGTTGTTTCCAACCCGTGTCATTAATGTCATTGGTGGGCCTGGCAGCGACAAATCGCTGTTTGCCGCTGCCATACTGCTCGAATTGAACCTGCACGGGCGCACCGTGGAAACGATTCCCGATTACGCCAAGTCGCTGGTTTGGCAAAGCAATTACGAGGTTCTGAAAAATCAGTATTTCATTGCCCAACGGCAATTCGAAATGCTGCATCTGCTCGACGGCCAGGTCCAGTTCCTGATCACCGAATGTGCCTTGCCGCAAATTTTGTACTACAACGAAAACTACCCCGACAATATTTGCGATCAGGGTAAAACCCGCGAGCAAATTCTGCGTTGGCACGATCAATACGATAACGTCAACGTGCTGGTCGAACGCGGTGACAAAAAATACGTTCGCAGCGGGCGCTTTCAGGAAGAGGACCACGCACGGGAGATCGACCGGGGTCTGCGCAATATTTTGGTGCGCGAGGGCCTGCCCTTCACACCACTGCAGCCGGACTTGACCGCCATCAAGGCGTTTGCGCACAGCCTGCTCGCGTAAGAAAAGATCGGTGCCAATCGGCGCCCCAGAGAGGGCGGCATGCAACTTGCTTACCGTGAACTTGCCGAAGAAACCCCATTACCAACTCGGGGCTTTGGCTGCGTATACTGACGGCTTTAAATCCTGTCTAGGCAGAAGCCCTATACCAATTACCGTTGGTGCGGGGTAAGTTCCGTCGTGTGGAAGACATTCACATTGTTTAACTAAAAATTGGAGTTTGATACCCATGAAGCTGAAAACCATTGCTGCAGCCGTTCTGGCCCTGTCCGCTGGTGCATCGTTCGCACAAAGCGTTGTAACGATTGCACACGTGGGCCCAACCAGCGGCGCCATTGCCCACCTGGGCAAGGACAATGAAAACGGCGCCATCTTGGCCGTGGAAGAACTCAATGCAGCCGGCGTCACCATTGGTGGCCAAAAGGTCACCTTCAAGCTGATGACCGAAGACGACGCTGCCGATCCCAAGCAAGGCACCGCTGTGGCACAAAAGCTGGCCGACGCCAAAGTCGCCGGTGTGGTGGGTCACCTGAACTCGGGCACCTCCATCCCCGCCTCCAAAATCTACAGCGACGCCGGCATCCCCCAGATTTCGCCCTCCGCGACCAACCCCAAGTACACCCGCCAAGGCTTCAAGACCACCTTCCGCGTGGTGGCTGACGACACCCAGCTCGGTGGCACCCTGGGCCGCTACGCTGTGAACGACCTCAAGGGCAAGGCGATTGCCGTGATCGACGACCGCACTGCGTACGGCCAAGGCGTGGCTGAAGAGTTCAGCAAGGCCGTGACCGCTGCTGGCGGCACCGTGGTTGACAAAGAATTCACCACCGACAAGGCCACCGACTTCAACGCCATCCTGACCACCATCAAGGGCAAGAAGGCCGACGTCGTGTTCTTCGGCGGCATGGACGCTGTGGCCGGCCCGATGCTGCGCCAAATGAAGTCCTTGGGTATCAAGGCCAAGTTCCTGGGCGGCGACGGCATCTGCTCGGCTGACCTGCCCAAGCTCGCTGGCGACGCTGTGGCCGACGACCAGGTGTTCTGCGCCGAAGCCGGTGGTGTGGAGCCCGGCACCAAGTTTGCCAAGGCCAAGGCCGACTTCGATGCCAAGTTCAAGAAGCGCTTCGGTGTGGACGTGCAAGTCTATGCACCTTATGTGTATGACAGCGTGAAGATCATGGTGGCTGCCATGGTCAAGGCCGGTTCTTCCGACCCCGCCAAGTACCTGCCCTTTATCGGCAAGACCGACTATGACGGCGTGACCGGCCATATCGCTTTCGACGAAAAAGGTGACATCAAGAACGGCTCCCTGACCCTGCGCACCATCAAGGGCGGCAAGTTGGAAGAGCTGAAGGTTATTCACTGATCTGACGCCAAACGCCGGTCCTGACGGACTGCGTTGGTGCCCGATGATGCCCGCCTTTACGGCGGGTTTTTTTTGCCTGTCCTAAGGTTTTCCCTATATTAAACGTTTAGTTAATTAGTTAATTAGTTAATCTAACTAAACGTTTCGCCACATAACCAAAGGGTGTGCTGGAGAAAAGTAAAACCAAACGTTGTTATTTACAGGAATTCACATGGCTATCAATCTGACGCACGGCACCCGTTTCATGTCCCGCAACCTCCAGACAAGCGCGACCTTGGTGGCGGCACTGGGCTGCGTATTTGCATCGACGGCACAGGCGCAAATCACGTTTAACCCGACCCCGGAGACAACACTGAATCTCTTCGGAACAGTGGACTATTCGATTGCCTACCAGGACAAGAACGGAGGCCCTGGCAATGCCTATGCCCCCACCAACCAATCGTGGACCGGCATCAATGGCGGTGGTGACTCAACCAACAAATTCGGCCTGAAGGGCGAGTACGCAAAAGAAGCCTATACGGTTGGATTTGAATTTGCCGGAACCGTCAGCACCAACGCCGGCACTGCGGGCAATTCACAGCCATCCCTGGGTTTATTCAACGAACGATTCAACTTCTACCTCAAGCACAAAACCGGGACTTATCTGGTTGGCGAACAAATGGACCCCGCATGGCTGGCAACGATTCGCGGCGACAACCGGGGTGCACCACAAAGCCTGGACCCCATCGCCGGGGTCTGGAGCGTTGCCCAAGGCACACAAGCGTCGCCCCAAACCGATATGAAGCCGACCAATTCCTTGGGTTATACGAATAAATTCGGCAGCACATCGATTGGGCTTCTATACAAACCTTATGCCAATCAAAGCGGCGGCTCGGGTCTGCAAAACACCGACTCCGCCGGATCGCAGGCATCGTTCGGTGCAACCTACGATGACGGCACTTTCCTCGCCACCGTCGGCTATATGAATCACCACGGCATCGGCGGTACCGCCACCACCAATATAGATATTGAGAATCAGTCAATTGCTTTCGGCTACCGCGTCGGTAGTTGGGGCGTCAAAGGTGGTGTCATGCTGTCCAATAGTCCCGTGGGAATCGCCACCGGCACAAGCGTTTTCTCGGGTTGGAATGCCAGCGCAGGACCTCTCAATGTTGCCAGTGCGATTGAAGTGGACCACCTTGGATTCGATTTGAAAACCGATGAAAAGAACAAGGTTAACGTCACCATATACGCGGTTAAAGACCGGCTCAACTCCAACAACACAGCCAACTGGCTGGTTATTGGCGACTACTACAAGATCGATAAAAATCTGACCGTATACGCCAATCTGGGCAGCGTCAGCGCCGGGTCGGCAGCCAACCCGCTGACCGCCGGTACCGGTCCGAACAATGTGGCTAAACCAAACGACACCACCACGCAAATCAACACCGGATTCACCTTCTCGTTCTAAACCCGAAACGGGGCATGCACCGCGCCGCAATGTGTGTGCGTGCCCTGCATTGCAATCACCCTTAACATCTTGCCCAACCCAGGACAAACCATGCGCGTATTGCCTGCCACTGTGGTCACACTGCTCACTTCGCTGCCGATTGCCTTCAACGCCCTGGCCGCCGCCAGCACGGCGGTCGATGCACCACCGATCTCCTTGCAAACCTGTGAGGGAATCGCACAGTCTTTCACATACCCGAACACCGAATTCGCCGCAGCCAAGGCCGTGGCGACGGGCGACGCCAAACAAGGCGCAATCGCACTGCCGGCACACTGCCTCGTAACCGGCTCCATGTACCGCCGCACTGGCACAGATGGCAATGAATACCAAATCGGCTTCGAAATGCGCCTGCCGGTTCAATGGAATGGCCGCTTCTACTACCAAGCCAATGGCGGCCTGGATGGCGCGGTCCTGCCCGCCTACGGAGCCCTGGGTGGTGGCCCCGTGACCGGTGCGCTGATACAAGGCTTTGCCGTCATCAGCTCGGACGCTGGGCACAACCTGAAGCAAACGGCTGCGTTTGGAAACGATCCGCAAGCCCGACTCGACTATGGCTATCAAGCCGTGCAAAAACTCACGCCAATGGCCAAGCAATTGATCGTGGCAGCGTACGGGCATGCAGCCAATAAATCGTATATTGGCGGATGCTCCAACGGTGGCCGCCACGCCATGGTTGCGGCCGCCAGAATGGGCAATCAATACGATGGATTCCTGATTGGTGCGCCAGGCTATCGTTTGCCATATGCCGCATTGAATCAAGTTTGGAGTGCACAACAATTCAAACCCTTGGCCACGCCCGGTGCCACCACACCGCATCCGATGAATCCAGGCGCCCGGATTGCCGATTTGACCAGCGCCTTCACGGACCAGGAGCGCCTACTGGTAAGCCATGCCGTATTGAACCGTTGCGACGCACTCGATGGACTGAAAGACGGCATTGTTTCGGACTATCGGCGTTGCCAACAGGAATTCAATGTCGAGCGTGACGTTCCGACCTGTGACGGCGCGCGCGACGGCAGTTGCCTGCGCAAGGAACAAAAGCAGATGTTGGCGACGCTGTTCGCCGGCCCCCACACAGCCGATGGCAAACCGATGTACAGCGCGTTTCCGTTTGACGCGGGCATTTCCGGAAGCAACTGGGGACTGTGGAAACAAAAGTTCTCACTGGTGCTGGACCCGCTCGCATTGGGAAGCGTATTCAGCACGCCGCCGAACCCCGTGATGCCACTCAGTGAAGACATCGAAAGCCGTTACGCAGGACTGAAGCGCAAAACGGCGCCCTACACCGAGTCAGCCGATGAATTCATGCTGCCACCCGGCCAGGACGACCCGCAATACACCGTGGATATTCAGCGCCACAATGGAAAGATGATGGTGTTTCATGGAAGCTCAGACCCTGTTTTCTCGGTCGACGACACCCGTGCATGGGTTGATCGGGTTGGCGCAATCCAGGGCAAAGACACATCCAATTTTTTGCGGTTTTTCCCCGTCCCTTCCATGAACCATTGCAGTGGAGGTCCGGCGACAGATCAATTCGATATGTTGACGCCCTTGGTAGCGTGGGTTGAGCAGGGCACAGCGCCAGAATTTGTCGTTGCCACCGCCCGTGGCAAAGGCAATGCCGGCGGGGCAAACACGGAATTACCAGAAAACTGGTCCGACGCAAGAACGCGACTGCTGTGCGCCTATCCAAAAACCGCATACTTTAATGGCAGTGGACCGACCGAAGACCACCGCAGCTTTTCCTGTCGTTGATTCCATGGCGGGGCTTAAAATCCCGCCATGGAAAGATACGTTGCGCCCCATTCCGACCTCAGTGAAGGCGATATATACCAACTTGTGGGCTACCAGTTGGCACAGGCGGAGATTGTCACCACAAAACTGTTCAACCAGACGGCACACACAAAATTTGGCATCAAACCGGTTGAGTTGACCATCTTGGAACTGCTGCGTGCCAACCACGACGCAACACCGTCGCAACTCGCAAAAGCACTCTCCATCAGCATGCCGAGCACCACCATCTGGTTGGACAAACTGGAAGAGAAAGGCTACATCGAGCGCCAGCGCAGTGCCGATGACAAGCGCGTGCAACGCATCTCCATTACCCAATCGGGATCCGGCGTTGCGAAAAAATCCATCCATGGCTTGATTGAAGCGGAGCGCCAATCGCTCAATCAACTCACGCCCGACGAGCGTGCGACATTGATTGCGCTATTGCACAAAATTGCCTGTACACCGGTGTAGCAAGCTCCGCGCTCAGGCTGCAGCCCCGCGCCAATGGGCTTGCAACCAGCGGGCGCAGGCAATATTGTTTTGCCAGATATCGTAGCGCCCGCCCCCTCCGTAGTCGGCAAATGGAATGAACTCACAGCTAATTTGCTGGGGGGCGCGCGCTGGATGACCGCGCATCCAGCTCAGCAATTCGCCCACCGCGTCTTTCCATATTTGCAGGGCTTGCGCCTGCCAAGGGCGATGGAACGTCCCGTTCAACGGCGCTGTGAATGGATACTGGATCGCCCGGCCCGGTTGACCGTCGCGGCCGTTCATGGCACCATTTTCCGCAACGCCAGGGGCCACGCTGCGCGCATGTGCATGCACAACCCAGCCCTGGGCCAACCAATACCGATAAAAACTGTGAGGCCCTGGCGCCAACACGCTGCGTCCACCGTTCTCAGCGCCCGCCAACCCGCTGGCCTGCAGTTCCGAGGGGTTGTCAATTTTAAAAATCAGATGGGAGTGGTCCAGCGTCAGACGCAAGGGCACGTTGGAACGGGCCAATAACTCGGCTACGGATTCGATACGATGGAATTGCTCGCTCCACATATCTACATGCACTTCCATGGCAGGCAGGCAATTGGCGCGCGCGCCGTGGTGCATGGCATGCAAAAACCAGTCGGCCACGTGCTGGTCGGTGAGGGCCTTGCCACTCGCATCGCGCGCAAATAATTGCATATTGAACAGGCGTGCGCCCAAATCGCCGCCGGTGCGCAAGCCCCATCGCATCAGGGCTTCATCACGACCCGCGCAAAATATGCCACCGAATACGCCAATGGGAATGCCGAACTCAGCCGCCCATTCGGGATAGGGGCTGAAATCTTCCGCTGGATTGATATTTTTCTCCACGTAATCAAATACGCCGGCATCGCGAATCCAGGCAAAGCGGGTTTTCGGATCCGGGGTGGGCAGGCCGTCGTGGACCAAAACACCATCGAAATTGATGCCAATCGGCAGTTCGCTTGGCTGTTGGTTTGATACTGGATTCTGTGTAGCACTCATGTGGACACCACTCCCATTGCGAGTAACTGTTTCAACGTCAATTGCATGTCGCCCAGGGCGCTGGCACTGACCTGACAATGGCGCTCGACCAACATGCGTGCCCATTTGAATTCCTTCAGGCAACGTGGCACCTGACCCCAGGCGCTCATGCCCACGACCCGGCCATCTGCATCGAGCGCAAAGACAATGCCATCGCCTTCGGTGCCTATCCGCCGCACTGCCTGCACACCGAGTGCCGGCACGCCGGACACCTGCAACTGGTGATCGAACTGATCGCTCCAGAACCACGGAATGGCGTCATACGCAACCATCGCACCGAGCATATTGCGCGCAGCAACCTGGGCCTGCGTTTCGGCGTTGAACCAGGTTTCCTGTCGCTGCATGCGGCCAGACAGCGCCTGCGGGAACTCTGCCACATCACCGGCGGCGTATACATCGGGCACACTGCTGGCGAGGTACGCGTCCACCACAATACCCTGGCGCACCAGCAAACCCGCGGCCTGTGCGAATTCAATCGCGGGCTGCATCCCTATGCCGACCAAAACGGTATCGGCGCACACCGAATTGCCATCGACCAAATGGACACGCACACCCGCGCCCGGCTCCAGATCGATGCGAGTGGCTTGCGCGCCCAGACGCAAATCCAATCCGCGCGCGCAGTGCAGCGCCTGCACTTGCAGGGCAATTTCCGCTGGCACAGCCCGACCCAACAGCCGGTCGCCCACCTCCAGCAGGGTCACCTGCATTCCCGCCTGCAGGGCATTGGCCGCCACCTCCAAACCGATAAAGCCGCCGCCGATAATCAACAAACGTGCACCCGCGCACATGCAGGATGCCAGGGCCTGGGCGTCATCTATGGTACGCAACGTTCGCACCTGTGGCAGGTCGGCCCCTGGAATATCCAGTGGACGTGCCCGACCGCCAGTGGCGATCAAAAGAGATTGATAGCCCAGCGTTTTCCCCGACTGCAACGTCACTTGGTGTGCCTCGGGCGCAATGCCCACCACCCGATCGATATGGCGCTTAATGCCATCGTCGGCAATCGCCTGGGCGCTACGCAAAAAACACGCCTCCGCGGTTTGCGCCCCCATGAGCAACGCCTTGGAAAGGGGCGGCCGTTCATATGGCACATACGGCTCGTCACCAATCAAATCGATGCGGCCTTGCCAGCCAACGGTGCGCAAAGCCTGGGCCGCGCGCCCGCCGCAGTGGCCGGCACCGACAATTACCATTCCGGGCGGTTGCTGCCTTTCCATCGCTCAGACTTCAATCTCAATTCGACCGCTTTGCACACGGGCAGGCCAACTCGTCAGGTTCGCGCAAACCGGTGCACCCAGGGCGCGGCCATCGCGAATATCAAAGCGGCCGTTGTGCTTCGGACATTCAATAATATGGGACATCACGAGGCCATCAGCAAGATGGATTTTCTCGTGTGTGCACAAGCCATCGGTGGCGTAAACCTTGCCATCGAAATGGTAGACCGCATAGGTCTTTCCAGCGTGGTCAAACCGCATCACGTCTTCGTCGTCAAGTTCGTCCAGTGCACAAACATCAATCCAATTTTTCATACTGTGTGTCTCCATTGTTGGTTTAGCGTGGTTCGATTTAGCGTGTTGGAATCTCTTAGGGGTTCGTCGGGATCGGGCGGGTCACACTAAAAGCCGGATCCCGCCGTTGACGCCACACTGCCGGAATAATCTCGGCCAAGGCCTGTGCCGTGCTGTTGTAGGGGGGTGGGCAGTCCTTTTGAATCAGCGCATGCAAACGCGGCAACGCGTGGTAAGGAACCAGCGGAAACATATGGTGCTCTACGTGGAAGTTCATGTTCCAGTACAGGAAACGCAGCACCGGCCCCATCAGAATGGTGCGGCTGTTGCGGCGGTGGTCAAGCACGTTCTCAGGCAATGCCGCGTGTTGCGTCAGCCCCAGCAAATGCTGCAACCACGCCCCCGCCATGCTTGGAACGGGCCCCACCAGCAGCAACGGCACGACACTGTGGACGACCACCGCAGACACCAACACCAGCGCATAGACCAGCAACCAGATGCGCGCCGTGCGCACCAGCTTGTGCCATTCCATCTCAGGGATATAGGTCTTTTCCTCCGCGCTGATATCGCCAGCGGCATTGCGCACCGTGGTGAGCAAGTCGCGCGGTACGTTCTTGAGCGCAAAGAGGTTGAGCAGCAAGGTGAAAAACGATGGAGGCAACGTGACATTGAATTCCGGGTCCCGTCCGGTAACCAGGGTGTCGGTATGGTGGCGGGCGTGGCTCCAGCGCCATCGTGTCGGACGGCGCACCAGCTGGAATGACGCAAGCTGATAAAGCACGTCGTTCATCCAGCGCGTCTTGAAAGCCGTACCGTGGCTGCATTCGTGCCAGCGGCTGTCGGCCGGACTGCTGTAGAGTGTGGCAAACGCAAAATAGGCCAGCGCCAATGCCATCGGGCCGGCGTCTGAACGCCATCCATAAATAAAGCACGCGGCGGCGAGCACGATCAGGCCATACCACAGCGCAGTGTCGCGCAGCGCGTGGGCATCATCGCGCTGCATCAAGGCTTTGAGATCGGCACGTGCCACCGGACATTGGTACCACGACGCATTGACCAAGCCTGCGGCTTCGGCGTGCGAGCCGGCCCCGCCAATCAGGCGATAGTCGCCGGGTTTGCGCGACGATGGATGCAGTGCGGCGAGGGCAGCGGCGGCAGTCGCACTGGTTTCGGAAAGAACGGTAGACACGGTTAATCGCCTCCTTTGTTTTCCGAAATTCTCAAATATTTGAAATATTTTTCCAAACAAACCCATCAAACTCCATCAAAACCATCAGAATCAGGCTGAAAAATATTGCATTCATTGCATTACGCATGTCGAATGCACCTGCAGACCATGAAACCCAAAGTCACGATCCAATCCATTGCCATCGCCGCTGGCGTCAGCACCGCAACCGTTGATCGGGTGCTCAATGGCCGACTGCCCGTACGCCAAGGCACGGCACTGCGGGTTATTGAAGCCGCAGACCAACTCGGTTACCACGCGGCACACGTCATGCGCCAGCGCTTGTCGGAGGGGGGACCACAGAAACGGTTGGGCTTTTGCCTGCAAAAGCGCAGTTCGCCGGTCTATCAGGCCCTGGGGCAGGCACTGCGCATGGAGGTCAGCCGGCAAACCGCGGGGCGCGGCAGCACCACAATTGAATTCATCGACGATCTGGAGCCCCGTGTGATAGCCGAGCGCGTACTGGAGCTCGGCCGCCAGTGCGATGCGTTGGGCTTGGTGGCATTGGATCACCCGCACGTGAATGCTGCCGTCGCACAGCTACACGGCGAAGGCCACCCCTGTCTGGCACTGTTGACCGATTTGAGTTCGCCCTTGCGCTTGGGTTGCGTAGGTATCGACAACCGCCAACGGGGCCGCACAGCGGCCTGGGCCGTACGGCGACTGTCAGACGGCAAAGGCGACGTCGCAGTATTCATCGGCAGCCACCGCTATCTCGGCCAAGAGATGAGTGAAATGGCTTTCCGCGCGGCCCTGCGGGAGCACGCGCCAGGCTTGCGCGTATTGGACGCACAGATCAATCTGGAAGATGCGCAACTGGGCTATGAGGCCACACTCACTTTATTGACGCGGCATCCAGACTTGCGTGGAATCTACGATACCGGAGGCGGCGCAACGCCCGGCATTGTGCGGGCCTTGCGCGAGGACGGCCGTGGCCGCGGCATTGTGACAGTGGCCCACGGCCTGACGGCGGAGCACAGACTGGCACTGATCGACGGCGTCATTGACATGGTGATAGAAACGCCGATCGGCCAAGTTGCGGAAAAAGCCGTGGCGTTATTGCTGGGTGCAGTGCTGCCTGCCACGATGCCGATTCTTGGCCAAACGCATGTGCTGCCGCTGGGAATTTACACTTCGGAAAATGTGTAGTTGTGGCAATCAAACCTCCAGTAGCCACAAGGCAACAGACGGCTTGAACAAGCGGGTGACGACAAAAACATCAATGGGTGCTCTGAGCAACATGTGCCATAGATCATTGCGGGTCAATCCATCGGCGTCAAACGCGAGGAATGCATAAAACAGCAAGGTGATCAACACTGCGAAATAGCGCGCCCAGAGTCGCTTCTTTGGCAGTGCCCGGATGGTTAAAAAGTATGCAATCAATAGCAAAATCCGCACCACGGGGTCCAGCACCGACGTTGCCACAAAAAATTCGCACGCAGCGAATCCGGAACTCAGCAACAGGCTGGCCCACATTGCGTAGACGGCAAAGGCGACATCGACGGGCACGTACTGGGGCGCTTTCGGATTGGGCGGTGGTAGAGTCAAAGTAAGCTCAAGCGTAGGGATGTAGAAATCTGCCGTACCGGTGGGTCGCGCATATCTTACCCAGCAATCGTTGCGCTACGGTTCACCCATATCCGCTCGGGTAACTACCAATCCGAATTTAGGTATGTTTGCTCTGCTAAACGGAATTGGCCGCTGGCAGACTTTGCACCTATATTCTTTTGCATCATTAAACGGTAGCGACCGTGTCGTCGTTGGACTATGCAAAAAAATATAAAAATCAGAACCAAGTTGCTATTGGGCTTCTCCACCATACTGATTTTGGGACTGCTGCAAGGTGGCTTAAGCATCGTACAAATTAACGGCGTAAACCACAAAGCCCAGGTCATTACCGATAGCAGTGTTCCGGCCATTCAGCAACTCGGACGCATTCACTATCTGACCTCCGACATCCGCAGCGCCTTGCTGCGGCACGTCATGGAGAGTGACAGCAACAAGAAGAAGAAAATTGAAGATGAATTGCAGGGCTTGGATACCGCGCTTGCGGACAGCCTTCAGGGATTGCAAGGACAGCTGCACACCGATGAAGCGCACCAGTCTTTCGATGCATTTCAAGCCGAATGGAAAAAAGTCGGCTTCGTGCGAGGCCAGGCCCTGGACTTGTCACGCGCCAATGAAAATGAAACCGCGCAAGCCCAAATCAACAAAGGTGGAAAGGCGTTTCAGGCCTTGGCAGAAGCATTGAAACACATGGAAGAAGTGAGCCAGGCATCGGTTGCCAGTGACGCTTCCAGTATTCAATTTGCCTATACCAGTGCCATCCGCACGACTGCAATTACGGTGCTCCTGATGGTCCTGACAGGTGGTTTACTGGCGTGGTGGTTGAGTCGGAGCATTGGTCGCTCCATAAACACTGCGGCAGAGATTGTCCGGTCCGTCGCCAGTGGCAGATTAAAGAACGTGATTCCGCCTGATCAGGGGGACGAACTCGGGAAAATGTTTGCCGCGCTTCAGGAGATGCAAGTCTATTTGGAGCGCGCGGTGACTGCAGTGCGCCAGTGTGCCGACGTCGTGTCCCATGCCAGTGTCGAGATCGCCCAGGGCAATCTGGACTTGTCAGACCGGACCGAACACCAGGCAGGATCGCTGGAAGAGGTGAATGCGTCCATGGAAGACTTGGGCGCCAATATTCGCCAAACCGCGAACCATGCAGGCGACGCCAATGCACTGGCGCAGCGCGCCTCGGAAGTGGCCGACCAGGGAGGCGCCGACGTCTTGCAGGTGGTGGCAACCATGCGTGAAATTGAGGCATCGTCGCGGCGGATCTCCGACATTATTGGTGTCATCGACGGCATCACGTTTCAAACCAACATTCTGGCACTGAATGCTGCGGTCGAGGCTGCACGGGCCGGTGAGCACGGTCGTGGGTTTGCCGTAGTGGCCAACGAAGTGCGCACCTTGGCGAGCCGCAGCTCGGCTGCCGCAAAGGAAATCAGTCAGCTGATCAACGCCAGTGTCGCCCAAGTCGGACAAGGAACCAATTTGGTCAAGCAAGCGGGCACCACCATGACCGAAGTGGTAGATGCCATACGCAACGTGACGAACGTTATCGGCATGATTCATGTGGCCAGTCGCGACCAGGCTTTAGGGGTAACACAAGTGGGCGAATCGGTGGCACAACTGGACCAAGCGACCCAACAAAATGCCGCACTGGTAGAACAAATGTCGGCTGCCACCAGCGCACTCAAACAACAGTCACATGAATTGGTGCAAGCGGTTGCGGTCTTCCAACTGGGTTAACGCTGCCAGCACCATGCGCACCGCAAGCGACGTCTGCTTTCGGGTCGCGTAATATGCATGGTGCCCGACAAACACGGGAAACCAATCGGGAAGCACCCACATCAGCCGGCCAGCCTGGACCTGTGGTTCGGCCAATGCCTTGGGGACATAGGCCATTCCAAAGCCCGCTAACGCAGCTTCAAGCATCTGATAGGTATTGTTGAAAACGAGCTGTCCACTGACTTTCACTTCAACCCGCGTTCTGCCCTTTTTCAACTCCCACGGCATCAAAGTATCTTTGCTTGGCAGCCGCAGATTGATGCAATCATAGGCGGTCAGATCCTTCGGTGATTTCGGTAACTTCCGGTTCTGAAAATAGGCGGGTGCTGCCACTATTGCCATGGTTTCGTCGGGCGCGATGCGCACCGCCACCATGTCTTTCTCCACCTGGTCGCCCAGACGTATGCCAATATCAAATCGCTGCGCAACAATATTCGCGAGGCCGTAATCGTTGATGATTTCTATGCGCAGTTCAGGATTCTGGCGTAGCAGGTATTGCACCTTGGGCCAGACGTATTGATTTGCGGCGTAGTCGGTTGTGGTAATGCGCACCGTTCCGACCGGCCGCTCGCGCAACGCAGCGACAGCCTGCAACTCGGTATCAATCGCATCCAGTTTGGGCGCAATCGAGTCCAGCAACCGCTGGCCGGCTTCCGTGGGCGCTACGCTGCGTGTGGTCCGCGTCAGCAGCAAGGTACCGAGTCGGGCCTCCAACGCACGGACGGCGCGGCTCAGCGAAGACTGCGACATCCCCAATTGCGCCGCAGCACGGGTGAAGCTGCGCTCGCGTGCAACCGTTAACAGTGCAAATAAATCATTCAGATCTTGGGTGGGCATTGATGCATCCATGCATAAGAGCATGCCTATTTTGCCATCTAGTGCTTTTGCATCGAAGCGAATAAATTCCTTTCTACATTAAGGAACCTATCCATGAAAATCACGCGAAATGGCAGCAAAGCATCGATTAAAGGCCCGGACCACTGGTTTACCGGGGCGGTGCGCATTGACAGTCTGTTCCAAGCCGAAGAAGAAGGCCGTGCGGGTGGTGCCATCGTCACCTTTGAGCCGGGCGCACGCACTTTCTGGCACACCCATCCCGCTGGGCAAACCCTGGTGGTGCTCTCTGGTTTGGGTTGGACCCAATGCGAAGGCGGCCCGCGCACAGAAATTCGCGCTGGCGACGTGGTCTGGTGCCCGTGCCGCAAGCGCCACTGGCACGGTGCATCACCGACCACGGCGATGTCACATCTCGCTGTAACCGAGATGCTGGATGGAAAAAACGTGGAATGGATGGCGCCGGTAACCGACGCCCAGTACCACGCGGGGCCGCTGGTCACGGACTGAGCACCCCGGGTCTCCCCGCGCTGAGTCTGGCTTCAGGCTCAGCGCGTGCGATCAACCTTGAATGCACGAATTTCCGCTGCGAGTTGGCCGGATATTGCGCGCAACAAGCGCAGCCGTCGCAGCAGCCAGGGCGTCAGATCGCCTTCAAACGGATCGCCCAGGGACTGCTCTGCAGTAGCGAAATCGCCACTCTCCAGGGGCTCGGGCGTCAGCATGGCATTGTGAGAAAAAGTCGCATTAATGGTTTGTGCAGTCTGTACCAAAGCCGGGGCGATGCGCTCCAGTTCAAGCCGTGAGCGCCTGACCGTCAGCAACATTTTGATGGACGTAAGCTGCCCTAAAAATTGGTAACTGCGCGCCAAAATACGCCCCAGCACATCCAACGGCGGCTGCACCGCACGTGGCTCTGCCAAGGCGCGCTGGGTTGCCTGCACCAGGGCCGACAAAAGGTCGAAGCTTTCGCGGCGGGCCAGGCGCCAAGCAAGTTCGGGGGATCCCTCCATGGGTTCCACCTGCCCCAGCGTCAGGGACAACGTGGCATAGCGCGCCTGTGCCGCCTGGGCACGGGCCACCAGCGAGGCTATCTGATGCCGCTCCCAG
>Ga0228698_1000673_pt1 | contig 22266 bp, 33 predicted proteins | sample McNCre117_Aug_MG_FD_178015 | JGI IMG/M metagenome (GOLD analysis project Ga0228698, IMG submission 178015) | Freshwater microbial communities from McNutts Creek, Athens, Georgia, United States - 1-17_Aug_MG | ecosystem: Environmental > Aquatic > Freshwater > Creek | place: USA: Georgia...
GCCGCCTGGCCGACAGTGGGGATAGAGCCGGGCACAAACTCGCCCATCATCGTCCTAAGCGCGTTCTCTTGGCTCGGCCCGACAAACGGCGCGGATGCGTCGGCAAGACGCTGCGCTACAGCATCCGCCTCACCGCCCGACGCCTTGCGAAGCGCCCGGCCAATGATGAGGTTTTGCCCGCCATCATAGAACGGCTCGGCTGCCGCCTTGAGCGTTTTAGCGCCCGTGATCGCCGCGGGGATGGCGCCGCCCAACAAGCCGCCGATGCCTGAGTTGAGCATCGTTTCGCTGCCGCTTGTCGAAGGCTGAAGCAGGCCCGTCAGCGCCCCGACAGCAGCGCCGCCGGTCACGGTGTTGGCGCCCGGGATCAGCGCGGTAGGCGCAAGGGCTGCGATGTTGCCGACGATGTTGCCGGCCATGCCCGCGCCGGTACGCATCAGAGGTGCGTCGCGCTGCCGGTCCTGTGCGACTTCTTGGCGCAGTTCGTCAACCCGCGACACCGGCTGCCCGGTGATGAGGCCCGACAGCGTGGGCTTGCGAGGGCTGACGAAATCGGCCACGCCCGCGCCAAGTTGCTGCACGCCTGTTCCGAGGTCGGAAAACGCCTTGCCCATGCCGGCCCGGAACTTGTCGAGGCCAGACATGCCCGCGGTTGGGTCGGTGGACGGCCACCCGTCAGGCTGCGGGTTGGCTTGAGCCTTGGCCGCCTGATACGCCTTGACCACCGTGTCAAAGTCGGGCGTGCCGCGCTTGTCGGCGTTCTTGACGATCCACGCGGCGTATTCGTCAGCGGTTGCCATCACTTGCCCCCGCGAATGATCGCGTCAGCCTGCGAATGCAGGTCAGCATTTGCCGGCTGCGCTCGGTTGTAGTTGGGCATCGTGGAATCTGGCAAGCCAGCCGCGCGGCGCTGCTCAATCAGGTTGTTGGCCTGCGCTCCCATCACCATTCGGTAATGCTGGATCGTGCCCTTCAATTGCGCCGGACTGTTTGCAGTGCTGAACGCTTTGGCCGCCTCTTCGCGCTCGCCGACACCGCCGCCGCCAGCCACAATGGCCTTGACCACCTCTTGACCGACGATGTTCTTGATGGCGTCGAAGTTCGTAGCCTTCGGGTCGCCGGTCTGAGTAGCAAAGAAGTTGCCGACCTTGTTGATGACCTGCGTGTTCCCGTTGCCGAGCGCGTCCACCAATTCGCCAAGTTGGTTCAAGTGCTCATTGGCGGTCGAGACAGACCGCAGCGCATTCCCGAGCGGCCCGCTGGTGAATGCGGTAGCCGCCGCCCGCTTGGCTGCCACGGTCGAGGCGTCATAGTCCGGGTTGATTTCCATGACCCTGGCCAGCGTGCGCTGATTCCGTGGGTTCAGCAGCGCCATGCCGGTTGGGGGCGGCAGCTGACCCTTGGCGATGGCTTGCGCCGTCGTTTCCATGGCCGAATCGGGCGCGCCGTTGGGGCCAATGCCAGCGACGGTAAGGTCTTTGCTGATGTTGGCCGCGTTGTTTGCCCGGCTGGTGGCGTTGTTCATGCCGGTCGTCTTAATGCTGGTGTCCGAAGACAGTTGAGCATCCGGGCTCACCGTGTTCTTCACGCTGTTCGTCACCTTGACTTGACCCGTCACAGGGTCAACCGCAAGGGTGTCGGTCGTGCCGCCAGTGTTCCGCGTCTGGATCGTCGGCAGCAACTTGTCCGCCGCCAGCGCGTGAGAAGCCGCCCATTGTTTGATGGCTTCGGGGTTGTTGCCGATCTGCTGAAGCGCTGCGCGGTCCTGCGGAGACTGTCGGCCGGTCAGTTGCTCAAACGCATCGAGGGCATTCGTCGCCGAGTCAAGCGTGGGGTTCGCCATGACGCCGGCCGAAAGCGTCTTGAGCACGCCGAGATGTTTCTCTAGCGTGTTGGCATTGAACTCGCCGGCTTGTGCGGTGTTCTTCGCTACTTCCGATCCGACTTGCTGGCGCTTGAGGTTTGCTGCCTCAACTTCGCCGGCATGGGCCACCGTCCCCGGCGTGGCGCCCGGCCCGCGGAGGATAGACAGCAACGCGTTTTGGTCGCCGTTAGCCTGCTGATAGGCCGACCGAATGGCGTTGGTGTCGTTGGCCTTTGCTTGCGCGTCCTGCACGGTCTGCCCGTACATGAGCTTGGCAAGGTCGTTCTGCCGCTGCACGCCCTGAAGCTGCGCGTTTGCAAGGTCGCGCTTGTCGAAGTCGGCCATGTAGTCCATGACCGTGCGCTGAGGCTGCGCGTACTGCGCGAAGATGTTCGTCGCCATCAGTGGTCCCCCGTCCATCCGCCGTCAGTGTTCCAAGGGAACTGACCCGTACCGCCAGACGACACCGGGCCGCTTCCACCAAATCCGCCGCCGTACCGCTGGTAATACGCCCCGATGGCGTTTGCCGCGTTGCCCCAGGTGTTCCCGCCCAGCAGGCGAGCGCCGGCCGTTGCATCGCCTTGGCTGCTGACTAGGCCCGACATGTTCTGCGCCGCCTGTTGGCCGCTCGCAGCGCTGGCACCCGTGGCCGTCTGCCCCAGCCCCGCAAGCGCCGCGAGCCGGTTCAGCCGATCCTGACGCCGCTGATACTCGGCGTTGTACCCGGAGGTTGCGTAGTCGGTACCGAATCGCGCAGCAGCCTTGAGAGAAGCGCCAGACACCCGGCCACCAGCGGCAGCGGTCTTGCGGTCAATGGCCTGTTGCCCTTGGTTCAGCCCGAACTGATAGCCCGGCTGCGCCTGTACCTCGGCAGCGGTCGGCATCGTGCCAAGTTCGCCCGCGTACTGAGACAACGCATTCACCCCCGCCTGGCGGTACGGGGCTTGGTCGTTGTACGCCCGATCCGCCTGCGTCTGCTGGATGTCCAGCGCCCGCTGTGTCGCGTCGGCCTGCGTGTTGGCCGCGCTGCGGGCGGCATCCGCGCCGATGAAGGCGCCGACTACGTTACCGATTGCCCCGGCCATACTGAAGCTCCATCAAAATCAGATCCATCAAGACGCCGCCCCGGCTGATGCAGCCCCGGACCCGCCCGCACACTTCAAAGCCTAGCCTTTGAGCGAGCTTGAAGGCCGCGATGTTTTCGCCCGGAATCCGAGCGACAAACCCCAGCGCCCCGAACTTCTCCCGAACCCACTCAAAAGCCTGACGGCACAGCACATCCGGCCTCGCTTGCTTCGGAGGCATGGCAATGTGAACGTCCCACCAGCCCGCAGACCACGGCCTGAACTCCATGACACCCAGCCCCACAGACAGCCAAAGGCTACGGGCCATGTCAGGCTGAAAATCGGCCACCGATGCCCCGTCCTCGCTGATCCACGGCCACACATCAGGCCGGCCAAAGACGCGCAGAACATCGGCGGGGTCGGTGATCCTCATGTCTGCAAGTACCCGCTAATCCACACGTTGAGCGCAAGCCCCGAGGCTTCGATCTTTGCCCCCGCGGCCATGTTTTGCCCCACAAGGCCCGGGATCGTGGTCGGGGCCGCGCCAGCCGCCGCGATCGGCAGCGACGACACAATCGGCAGCGCCGACCCGCCCGAGGGGGTTACCTGAATCGTTGCCGTCACCGGCGCGCCAGTGGTGTTGTTCAGGGTCGCTGCGCTAATCGTCAGCGTGGAACTGTTGGGCACGGTGTACGAGCTATCCGAGGCCGTCGCAGTGAGCGTCTTCAGCAGCAAGGTAACGGGGGTGCGGGTTGCCATGGTTCAGCCTTGCATGGGGTAGATTTCAAACGCGCAGCACTCGGCCGATTGCATCAGGTCAGCGTCGGACGACATGCTACCAAGTGGTTGCATGACTTCGGCCCCTGCTTCGGATTGGCTGACCATTGGCTGCATAGCAGCGAAAGACCCGGCATCGACATCGCCAGTGCTCAAGCCATCCACGCCACCAGCGCGAAGCGTCAGGTCGTGGAAAAACCGATACCAATCGGCAGCGACAAGCCCGGACGGGCTCACCAGCGGCGCCCGAGACGGCGGAAGGGTAAGAAGGCTCATGACAGTGCCGCCCCTTGCATGGTCAGCGGCACCGCGTCACTACAGCGCAGGCGATGTACCCGAGAGCCACCAGCAGGACACGTCCCCAGAGGCATCCACCGGATTCGTTGCTGCCTGCGTCCCGCCGCGCCCAGCGATTTGCGAAGCGGAGAACCAAAGACCGCACCACCATCGTTGCTCACCTCAAGCGTGATGTTCCCAGAGGTTACGTCCCCGGTCGTGCAGCGAAGCTCTAGCCCGTGATAGGTCACAGGCTCAAACGACGGCGCCAGAAGATGCGGCCAAGTTCTCTCGCGGACCAGCATGTCGCCCGCCAGGTCGTGATACGCCCGGCCCAACTTGTAAACCTTGGTCCCGCCGAGTGCGTACAGCTCAGACCCAAAAAACGCGGTGAACTCCACCCGTGACGGCGTCCACGAGCCAGAAACAAGCTCGCCCCATTCGTGCCATAGCTTGGTCGCAGCGTCCCACACCCAAGTGGTAGACATGCCGGGCGCCCACAGGCCGACGAACTCAGACCCGGCGTCCTGATAGGTCCACATGCGGCACTGCGTCAGGTCGGTGGAAGTCTTCAGCGCTTGCTCTACGGCCTGAGTGCTGATCCGCAGCGCTTGGTAGCCGTTCAGCATGTAGACGTACGGCCCGCCGGTGATGGTCTGCCCAACCCAAACCAGCGTATCCGCAGCGCCGCAGACAGCCCGATACCCGACACACCCCACATCAATCGGGGTGCCTTGGTAGCGACTGAACGGGAAGTCTGTCCCGCCGTTGTTGATCCAGACCTCAGTGGACCGCGTGCCAAGGAGGAACAGTTCACGACGACGGACGATGATCGCCACGATGTCATCCGGCTGGGTGTCGGCAGACGAGAAGTCGAGGGCGTCCAGAGTAGAAGCGTCGTCAATGGCGCTGATGTAGAACTGTTCGGTTGCCGGAGCGAAGAACACGAAGTACCCGTCGATGTACTCCACCACCGGGGAACCGCGCCAACCGGACGACGAGACCACGGAAAACGTGCCGCTATCGAGGCTGAACACGTACAGGTTCGTCCCGTCCACAATGGCAAGCTGCCCGGTGCCCGTGACCATGGAAACGAACCCCGAGGACGAGTACAGCGTCCCGCGGTTGACCGGGGCGCCGCTCACAATCTCGTACAGGGTCGCGCCAGCCACGACGAAGAACCGGCCGTCTGCCGCCCAACGGCCGCGAACAGTGGCCCCAAGGTCGGACACCAGCGACAGGCCCGGGGCGCTTTCCATGACCAACGGCGCGGCCTCTCCCTGCCCTTCCACGATCATCGGGTAGAGGTTCACGGACCGCTGTACGGCCGTCTTGCGGTCGTTCAGGTAGTACGAAGGCCCCGCGAATTGGACGGTAGGCGCGCCGGCCATCAACGCCACCCCGTGAGGATGTTCCCGCTGACCGTGCCGGCGCCGATGATGGCCGGCTCGGCCACTTGAGCGGCCAGCGTCTCGCGCGCAGCACTTGCAGCCCGCCGCACATCAGGCGGTACGCTTCCGACCACCGGCAGGGCAACCCGCTCGGCCAGCACAGCAGACAGGCCAGACTTGAAGCCGTTCGGCATCACGTAATTGGTGTCCAGGTCCGCGAAGTCGGACATGGACTGCTTGACCCGCAGCGTGATCGGAACACCCGTCAATGCCGGGTAGAAGTACACCGTGGACGCACCGTCATAAGCCCAGTAACGAGGCAAGCCACCGGATAGGCTCTTGATGCGCACCTGTTCGTGGTACTGCTGCATCGTCAGCGGGTCAATCGGGAAGTCGCCAGACCCGGCGTTGTACGTTGCCCCTAGAAGCTCTTGGCCCGGCTCAATCGCCGCCCAATCCGTGCCCAGAGTGCCCGTGATGCCGGTCAGCGCAGCAGAGGCAACCAGCGATTCCTTCCAAAGAAAGGTGCCGCTGCCGCTCCACTCGTCTGCAATGTCGTTCAGCGCATCCAGACACATCGTGGACAGGTCCGGGTCGATGGCCTCCCCCGGCGACAACCGGTTAAGGTGCAACGACAGAGCCGTCGTGATGATCTGGCGGGCGGTTGCCATCAGTCAGCCTTGCGAGGACGGCCGGGGCCGCGCTTGACAGGTTCGGCATCGGGCGCGACATAGGCGGGCTCGTAACCCGCCTCGGTCAGCGCCCGGTGTTCGGCCTCGTCGTTGGCGACTGCGTAGCCGCCAGCCTCGGGGTTGGTCATGTTCAGCGGGTACATCACTCTTCCGTCCAAGAAACCGAAATGTCCAGACTGTTGCCCGCAGCCGTCGAGGTGCCGTAGTTGATGCACAACGACTCGGTTGCATCACGCAGCGTCGGGAGCTTCATGTACATGCGCTCAAACGCGAACACGATAGGGGCCGTTCCAACCGACGCCGAAGCGGTCGAAAGGATCATGCGGGCCGTGCTGACGTTGCCCACTGCCGTTCCGAGGCTGGAAGGGTTGGCCGTGTAGGCCAAGACCGTTGCTTGCGCAGCGCTGCCGGAGTTGGCCGTGTCAAGGTTGACAGCGGTTACCGCGGTTGACGTGCCGCCACTGTTGGCCGTGGATCGCTTGACGATGCTGATAGGGATCGCCGCAGCCGCAGTGGCAATGCCGCTGATCTGAATCTGATTGATCCGCACGACGCGCCCAGCTTTGCCGGTGATCGTGAAGATGTCGGTAGCCGAAGCCGCAGGCACAAGCCCGCTTGATGCGGCCATGAACGAGGCTTTTTCGTTCGGTACGTTGGTGCTTTCCTGTGCCATGTGCTTTCCCTAGGGGTTGAAGCAGGGGCCGGCCGAAGCCAGCCCCCACAGGTCACGACGTGGCGAACGGGGTCGCAGTGGTGCCAGTGGCAACCACTTGGCCGTCAATCGCCCACTGCGTCGAGCTGATGCACGTCACGCGGTAGCGGTCGCCGATGGTGCCGCCAGTCGTGGTGCCGTTGGACGACAGCGCGCGAATGGTGGTGCCGTTGGCCGGGTAGGCCGTGGCAGTCGTCGCGCCGCTGTTGGCAGACACGACGGCACCGACGAGGAACGTCGAGGCATCGGCAGTGATGATCTTGGCCGCGTTGCTGGTGATCGTGGTCTTCACCAGAAAATCGTAGGTCAGGCCGATGGTCGAGGCCGAAGTCGGCGGCAGCGTGTAGACCACGCCAGCAGCCGAATCGAACAAGCACAGCGCGCCCGACTCTTCAGGGGCCAGGGTGCGGGTAGCGCCCACGCCGTCAATGACTTGGCGGTACGCGCCAAGAACTGCGACCGGGCCGACCGGAGTGGCGCGCGGGATGGAAGGAATGGTAGCCATGAGGTTCTCCGTTGGGGTTCAGAAAAGGGGCCGAAGCCCCTGAATCACGACGTGCGGCGCACGCACCATTCCGGCTTGGTGGCCGTCACCGCGTACAGCACATCAAAGCGGCTGATGAAGCGGTTGTTGGTGATGTCGAAGCCGCGCACAAACCGCAGGCTGATCGAGCCCTCATCGGCCAGGCTGGCGTTGTAGGCCATGTCCATCCCGCCCGGAACTTCCTGCTCCGGAGAGGCGAAGGTGATCGCATCGCGGTGCCAGAGGATGTTTTGGGTGTAGGTGGTCGAGGCCGTGCCGGTCTTGACGGTGATTGCGGCGTTGTCAGCCGGGCGAGCCGTGACGTTCTGGAACGCACCACCAGCGATGATCGCGGGGGCGATGATCGCGGTGAGGTTGCCGGAGCCGTCCGAAGCCGCATCGGCCGTGACAACGAACGTCATCAGCGAGCCGGTGTCTTGCTTGGTCTCAAGGTTCACCGAGTTGACGCCCGCGATGGTGATCACGTCGCCAGCCTTCAGGCGGGTAGCGGCAGCAGCCGTCCAGCCGTCAGTGATCAGCGACGTGGTGGACGCATACGGGTTATCCGTCGCGCCCGCGTTCGTCGTGCCTTGGCTCGCACCGTTCACCAGCGGGGTGCCGCCCAGCGCGCCGACCGTGTGGCTCGGCACGTTCTGCGACATCACGAAGTCAAGGCCCAGCGCGGTCTTCATCACGCCCGACTTGTACTGTTCGGCCAGTTGGTTCTGGTCGTTGTACAAGGTCGCCAGACCGGCCACCACAGCGGCGTTCGCGGTAGGCGACAGACCGGCGTAGTAGTCGCCCGGAGGAACCGCGAAGTTCTGCGCCGGCACCTTGGCGTTCAGGATGTCCGCGATGGTTGAAGGACCGGTGCCCGGAGTGCCGACGAAGTTGTAGATCTGGTTCTTCAGCGCCGACGCGATGCGGTAGTCCAGTTCCGCAGCGATCCGCAGGCCAGCCGGCTTCAGGAAGCGATCGCGGAAAGCCTTGTCCACGCTGCCATCGTTGCGGACGGCGGTTGCGAGTTCGAAGTTGCTCACCGCGAAGTCGATGCCGATTTCCGGCTGAACCGTCAGGTCCACGGTCGATTCGGTGATGTCCTGAACCGAAGCGGTTGCACCAGAACGGATGGTGAACTGAACCGGGCGGCGCACCTTCAGCGTCGAGCCGGGAGCGTACTTGCCCTTCCACTTGTCGTCGTGGTCGGTGCTCATGCGGCCAAGAAAGGCCGACGTGTTGTGCGCAATGCGCAGAACCTCATTCGTGATGAGGGTGGAAGTCTGAAGAGAGTTAGACATGGTGTCCTCGGCGCCTCACGGCGTTAGAGAGTTGCGAATGGCCTATCGGCCGTGTTCCTGCTTGTTGGCCCACGCGATCCAGGCTTTGGTGTCCCTGGGGTCGGGGGCCGTGTTGGCTTTGCCTGAGCCTCGGCCGGGTTCAATCGGCGCCGGGGCGTTACTGCGCTGGGGCTTTTCCGCTGGCTTTGCCAGCTTGGCTTCGATGGCTGCGAGTGCCCGACCTGCGCGGATGTCCGGCATGTCGGCGATGCGCTCGGCCTCGTCGGCGTTGTCTGGATCAGTCAGGTATTCCAACAGGGCGCGCGGGTTGTCGGATTCAAGAACGGCAAGTTGCTTGCCTGTGTCCCTGAAAACGCCCGCTAGGTCGTTGGTCAGTTCCTTGAACTGATCTTCCCCAAGCTCTTTGAACAAGCCCTTTGCGCGTTCGCGTCGTGTTGCTTCCTCGGCTTCCTGCTTGGCGATCGTCGGCGCCCGTTTGCGGGCTTCCTTGTCAATCAACTCTTGCAGTTCAGCGCGGGTGAGCGATAGAGCGTCGCTGTCGGCTTGCTGTTGCGTATTGTCGCGCGTTTCTGCGCGATTGTGCAACCCATCGGTTGCCTGTTTGCCCTCGTACAGACGACGGGTCAAGTTGTCCACCCGGCGGCGAAGCCGTGCTATCTCCTTTTCCTCGGGCGTCTTCTGTGGCTTTTGCTCGCCTTCCCTGGCCTCGCCCTCGGGCTTGGCTTCGGCTTCAGGCGCAGCGGTCTGTTGCTGGCCGTCCGCCCCTGCGTCCACTACGGGCGCGTCTGGCAATACGACTTCTTCGGTACTCACTTAAGCTCCTTTGGGGGCGCCTCTCGGCGTTGCCCTTGGGGTGTTTGCTAGCCTTTGCCCGGGCTAGCGGCGGGCTTCATTACCGGCAGGGGATGGAAATCAGGCCGCGACTCGCGTCCACGTCGTGGAGCCGCGGATATAAGCCCCGACACCAGTGCCGAACCCGGCGTTGGTGTTGTAGAAACTCGCGCCGGCTGCGTGGTTCGCCACCGTGGCGTCCAGCAGCGTGCCGTCAAGTTGCAACGAGCATGGACCAGACAGCCGCAGCGATGTACCCGCGCCCAGGTTCAACGCTGGCGCTGCCGGGATCGTTACGCCGCTGGCTTGCAGGTTGATCACCGATGTGCCGGCGCTGGTGTTGATGAACTTGTTCCCGGGGTTGGCGCTGAAGACCACATCCCGAAGCGCGAGATTCAGCGTGCCAGAGGTGCCCACGTTGAAAGCGTTCCAGCACGAGTTCACGACGGTGCCGTTGAGCGTCACAGACACCGGCGTTGTGTTGGATCCCGCGTTGACCACGTTGTCGAGGGCGTCGATGTAGCCGCCACGCACTTCAATGTTTGCCGTTACCGCGGTGCCCAGGATGTAGACCAAGCGGCCGTTGTTACCCGACGACCGGGCCACCGGTTGGTCGAGCACCAGCTTGCGCACCGTGATCGGATTCGTGCTCTGCCCGAGTGACACCACATGGTTCTGACCGCCGCTCACGATGTCTTTGACCGTGACGGTCCCCACCTCGCCGCCTGTCGCCCACAGCGTCTCGATGCGGCAAGCGATGCCCGCCCCGGGATTGGTAGTGCTGCTGATAAACGTCACGCCATCAATGACGCCATACGGCGAGGCGTAAAGGATCAGGTCGGCGGTCGCGGTACTGCCGCCTGCGTTGACCACCGTCAGCCCCAATACATCGCCTTGGCAGAAGTCGTACGCGACATAAGCCGCAGGCTCCCGAGTCTGAGCCGACGTGTAGTCGTCACCGCCGTTGCCTGCGCCAACGCCGTACACCTCGCCACCAAAAGCCGGCCCGTAGACCTTTACGGTGTCGCTGTTGAGCTTGTCCCCACCGACGTTGGTGGCGCGGTACTTGGCCACGCCGCCGAAGCAAAGCACGAACTTGGACGTGTCGCGGCCACTGATGTCGCGCGCCTCCACGTCGTATGCGCCAGCCAGAATCGCCGCGTGCAGCGTGTAGCCGGCCCCGTTGTTCCCGCCGCTGTTGTTCCAGTTGATGACGCCGTTGACCAACTTCACTCGGCGATTCGCCACGCACGCCACGACCGTTCCGGTCGGAGAGGTGGTGGGCAACCGGCGCAGCGTGACGACGAAGTTATTCGCGTCGGTCACCGATTGCACATAGAACACGCCGCTGAATTGGCCTTGATCGGCGCGGTTCAGCCACACCCAGTCGCCAACCGCGCGGCCGTGGGCTGTCCACGCTACGCTGACGGAAAGCCCCGACGACCATGTGAGCGTGACCGATACCGGCGCCGACACCATCGACTGAAACGCTTTCGTCGTCACGACATTGCCGATGGCCCCCCACGCCTTCAGTTCCAAGCCGCCGAGGTCGAGCGTCACGCCATCGCCGATGCGCAGGGTTTGCGACACGTAGACGACCAACCCAGCAGAGACGAGGCGCACCGTCGCGCGGCCGTTGGCTGACGACACGGCATCCATTGCGGCTTGGATCGCTGCGGCATTTGTGGCGGCGGCCGACGCACTGGCCGTGGCGTCAACGAGAAGCGCGACGTTCCCAGCCCCTGACACTAGGGCTTGAGTCGCCGCATCCATCCCGCCCCCGCGCTGGTAGTCGTAATCAAGCGCTGCACATGTGGCATTGCTGACCACGACAGAGGCGCCCTCTGCAAACGGTCCGTAAACCCTGCGATAGACGCCGGGGCCGAACGAATCGGTAACGACCGGACCAACGTTAGGCGTTGCAATAACGGACCCGAATCCGCCATTCGTCGCAATCGTTACCGTGCCGCCGTCGCCGACCGTCAGCGTGACGTTAGCGCCTTGAGCAAGTGCAGTCATTGCGCCATCCCTTCGCCCGCCTCGGGGCCTTCCATCTGTTCAAACTGCGGAGACTCGGCCTGCTCGTGCATCGGCGAGCCATCGGGGCCGGGGCCGTCCATCGGAGAACCGTCGTGCATCGGAATGGCCGGCTGCCAGGCTTCCGGACCGGGCTGTTCATTGCCCAGCGGGTCTGGCTGGCGCATCATGGTTTCCAGCGTCTGCACCACCAGCGCCTGAATGTCCTGCGGGCTGATTGCGTCCTTGAGGCCAATCATCCGCTTGGTCTCTGCCTCGTAGGCCAGCCGCGCCTCTTCCTCGCTCTTGTCCTCCGCGGCCTGCTTGGCTGCGTCGGCGTCCTGCTGCGCGGCGTGAGCGTGCGCGATGGCTTCTTGCAGGGCTTGCTGAAGCTGGTTGACCTTGTTGATGAGGTCGGCCGTCTTCGGCTGCTTGGCCGCGTCAGGATTGAGGATCGCCTGAACCTCAGGCGGCGCCATCGCGGTGAACACTTGGGCCATCTTGTCGGCGTGCGGGATGTCCTGCACCTGAGCCCAGAACGGCATGATGACCGGCGCCACCGATGGGTTGTTCCGCATCATTTCCGTGAACGCCTGCTGTGCTTGCGTGCGCTGGGTGGCAAAGGCCGCCCCCACGACTACCCGCGTGTCATAGCTGCCGATGTTCAGGTTGATGGACAGGCCCGTATCGGTTTCTTGCACCGCTTCAGGCTGGCCCGGGTTGATGGTCACAACCCCGTGTGTCCCGTCGATGCCCAGAATCCGCTGCTGTCGCTTGGTGTCGATCAGCTTCGCAGCCATCTGTAGCGTCAGCTTGCCGAGGTAGGCAATCGAGGCGGCCATGTGCGACGGGAAATGCGCGGTAGAGGCTTCGCCCTGCTGCTTCCGGCTGTCTATGGCAACGCCTGACGTTTCATTGCTCGGCGCACCAAGGTTGGCTTGGTACATGCCGATAGCGCCTTGAATGTCGCTCTTGGCCTGTTCGGCGCCTTGAACGTGCATCCGCAGGTCAACCGACAGCGGCGCCCTCTGCGGTGAGGCAATCGGCCCTTCCTCGTCAAGGTCTCGGTACGGCAGGTAAGCCCGCGATTCCGCAGCGGCAGCGTCCCACAGCTTCTCAAGCCCGCGGATGGCGCGAATGGGCGTGATCCACGGCGATTTCGGGGCGGTTGCCATGTACGCCCGCGCCTCCGACATGTGGTAGTTGTACGCCTGCTGCGCAGCCCGCGCCCTGCGGGGGATGCCGCAGTACGTCATCCGGCCACCAGCCCAGCCAACATAGCCATAGACCGGAATGATCCCGATGCCGTCAGCCGGATAGGGGGCTTCCTTGCCGTCCTTGTCCTTGCAGGTTTCCAGCACCTCGGCACCGGACATTTGCCGCCACCACACGCGGCGCGTCTTGTCGGTGCGGTTGCCCGTCACTTGCACGACTTGGCCGCGCTGCCGAGCCTGCCAGAAATCGTCCTCGGGCAAAGCCTGCTCGTCGCCCTTGTTGTCAAGGAACATGACGATGTTGGCTTTGGCGTCCTCTATCGTCCACTCTTCGGCAACGACAATGGATTCCCGCTCGTCCCGCGCCTTGCGCCGGTGATCCTCTTCACCGTAGCTCGCCAGTTCAGCCTTAGGCCATTTGCGCTTGAACTCGGCGTTAGACCACGGCGTGAGGATGACGCCTCGGGTCGCATCGCAGCCGTCAATCTCCACAGACCACGGGTCGATGACCACGCGCAGGGGATCGCCCTCGGAGCCAATGCGCGGCTCTTGGTAGCCTAGAGCACGGTCCACGTACTCCGGCCGCAACGTCAGATAGCCAACACCAGCGCGAGCCGCAGCGGTCAGCGCCCGGGCGTAGTGCTGCTGGGCGCGCGAGACGTGCTCGATGTGCCTGAAGATGCCGTCTTGCTGTTCGGCGCAGCGCTTGTCTCCATCGCCCACCGGCAGCGTGTGAAGGGCCGGCGGCCTCTGCTCCACCTGGCCGGCCACATTCGCCACGTACTGCCCGAGCTGGTCAAACACCAGACACGGCCGAGACCCTCCCGGGTCCGACTCTCTGCGCCGCTTGTCCTCAATGTCCCACTGCTGCGGGTCGGACGGATCGGAAAACGCGAGGTCTTCCGCGATCTGGTCGCGCTGCTGCCGCATTGCGCCGATTGATTCGGCGTACCACGTCTGCGAGTCGGAGACTACATCAGCCATGGCAAAGGAAAGGCCGACCCCCAAGCGGAGAGCCGGCCTCAAGTTCGAGCGGAGAGAGTGTCAACGGCGCCTCACGGCGTTGGTTGCGAGCGGCTAGATCATAACATGCAACCGTTTAGTTGCATCAGATGCGCAACCCTGCGGCTGCGGATTGGGTGAAGTCGTATTCCTTGCCAGAGGCTTTTGCAGCCCGCCGCGCGCCTTCGCAGGCATATCGCAAGCTGTCGATGACGTGGTTGTCCCGGTCGGCGAGCTTTGGAAGCACCGCAGACGTGAGCGGGTCTATCTCGTAGCTGTACTGCGTCAGTTCCTCTATCGTGTGCCGACACCGCGGATTGACCACGATGTCAAAGCTGCGCAGGAACTCAATCCCCTCTTCCACGCTGCGGGCGCCCTTGATGGCTGGCAGCATCTTCGGGAAGCCGTGGCGCTGCATGTAGCTGATCGTCTCCGGCCTGGCGCTGTCGGCCGTGGTGGGCCAGCGCTCCGAGTCGGGAACCGTGCGGAACAGTTCCGGCATGAAGTCAATTTCGCACCCAACCCGGTACGCCTCATGCGTCACGTACAGCGTGCGGCCGACGATGGAGCACTGCACCAGCACGGAAGGATCGACGCTGAATCCCCAGTCTGCGCCTTGCCGAAGAATCCACGACGGGTCAACGTCGAATTCCTCAACCCGCCAGTTCTTAAAGACGCGTGCTTCGCTGCTTTGCTGGTACTTGCCCAGCCACACATGGGCGTACTTGTCGGGGTCTCTGCGCCGGTCGTACTCCATTTCCGCCCGTAGCTCGTCTGGCAGCCACGGGTTGTCCATGTAGTTGACCTCGACCACCGCAGCATCAGGCGGCAGTTCCTTGCCCCGTAGCAGCGCATCAATCGGGTCTGTCGGCTGCGCGGGGTTCCAGCCGAACCACAGCTGAGACCCTGGCTTGCGAATGGTCGGCCGCAAAAGCGTCAGGCTCTTGTCGCTGGCCGACTGCGCTTCCTCGAACCACGCCCTGTCGAACCCTTCCAGCGACTTGATGGAGTCGGCCGTGTGGTTCTGCATGCCTTCGAAGATCGTCACCCCGCCCGCTTTGGACAAGATGCGCCGGTCCTGAATCTCGAAATACGCCCCAGCGTTGAAGTGCGAGACCTTGGCCTCTAGCAGCTTCTTCACGCTGAATTCAAGGCTTTTGAGCGTTTCCCGCAGGCACACGCAATCCAGCCGCTCGGCAATGTTCTCGCGTAGCCAGCGCTCGCCGAAGTAGTGAGACTTGCCGCTGCCGCGCCCGCCGTGGGCGCCGATGTAGCGGTGCGGGCCTTCCAACGGCTCGAATGCTTCGGCGACCTGAATGCGCAGGCTGGTCACTTGGCCTTGACGATCTCGACAATGATCTTCTGGAAAGTGTGTTCGCCGTTCGGCCCTGCGCCGTTGACTTGAAGCGGCAGCACCTTGCCAACCAGCGTCAGAAAAGCCGACGACGTTTTCGGGTCGTGCGCGCGGTCGATCAGGTACGGAATGCCACCAGCGCCGTCCAGCGCTTGAAGAATCATGTCTTTCAGCGCGGCCGTGGTCTTGTTCGGTACGCCTTTCTTGCGACCCATGCCGGCAGCAGGAGGCAACACTTTGTTGGGCTTGTCGGCCATCACATCAACCCTTCCACACGGCAACATACCGCCGAACCTTGTACAGCTTTGACTCGGTGTTGAACGGCTTAAGCGGCACTTCCTCGCCGTCCTTTTGGTCTTTCAGCACCACGAACCATTGTGGCCTAAAGTCGTCTGGCAACTTCGGGACAATCTTCCCGTTGATCTCAATCACGATCAGATCGCCTGCGAGTAGTGGCCCTGGGTGCAAATCGAACGCCATCACATCACCTTGCATTTCCGCACGTCACAGCGTGCATTTTCGCAGACTTCTTGCGTGTCATCCACCCCGGGCACTGGCTCAAGGTGTGGTTGCCTGCGCACAGTGGGCACACCCCCATTAGGGGAATACGATTGTGCTTGCATGGTGTACCTGTCTTCGGTACAGTACAACACATGGACAGCGCACGGTGCGAGGTCCGAAACGGAGAGACACCATGACCGCAGCCCGCTACGCCCTTCGGACCACCGCCATCGCTGATTGCAACGCCATGTGGTCTACCGGCAGCTACTGGACCGCCAGCGTCCCGACCGCCGACAAGCTGCTGACTGGTTCGCAAGTTGACGCGCTGGCCGCTCGCCACCCGCAATCCGTCGTGATTGATGTCATCGTCCACCGCGCCGCCACCGCAGTCTGGATGAAGGCTTTCCGCGCTGCCACGGTTGCCAACAGCACCCACGAACAACGCCAAGCCGCTCGCGCCGCTGGTGATGCCGCCGTTCAAGCCGCCGGCTATACCTTGACTGCGTGATTTTACATGTGCGACATCACTATTTTCCGTGTTTATGTTTTGAAGCCCTTGAAACATAGGGATAAAAAACATGCCGTAATGATCTACAGGGTTGGCGCAAAAACAAAAGAAAGCGCAATCGAGACGGTCCGCCAAAAAATCATCAACTGCGAAATTCATCAAAAGCCGGGCTCCCGCATAGTTGCATGCACGGAGTTTGGACCGGCGCAAAATATTGTTACCGATGGCGTTGTTTATTGGGACAAAACTCGCGCCAATTCGGCCGAAACCCTCTAACCCCCCGCCCCTCTGGGCCTTTGGAGATTGATCATGACCATCAGCAACACCCCCACCGAAGTCACCGTCAGCGCCAAGTCTTTTGCCGATAGCGACGACTGCCTGCAAGCTGCTGCTGACGCCTACGCCGCCAAGCACGGCCTGACCGGCTGGGATCTGGCCCCGCGCTGGGCCGACGACAGCCGCGAAGAAATCGTCCTGACGGTCCCCGCGTTCGCCGCATGACCGCCCGAGCCACCGAAGCATCCGCCCGAGCCGCGGAGTACGTGCGGCAGGGGCTGTCCTTCCGCGAGGCAGCGAAGAAGGCGGGCGTGTCGCTGTCAACCTGTCAGGCGGCATGTCGTCGCGCTGGTGTGGTGTCGCAGCGGGCAAAGCCTGCTCCGTAATCATCGCACCACCACAGGCGGCGGGCTGTCTTTGGCACGCTCCCGCCTCATCCGCTCGGCATCCGCATTGGCCTGCCTGCACAGCTTTCGGACGCTGCCGCGGAGCTTGTCTCTGCGGCTCTCCGGATTTCCATGTGGATTCCTTCATTGCCGGTTATAGTCTGAAAACGGATTACCGTGTGGAAAGGTGTGGTCCATGAGTACGGAGACGAAACGATTTGTGGGTGGCAGAGTTAAAGGTGGCTGCAGCCTGCACGACGCCGAGAAGCCAGAGCTTTGCCAGAAGCATCTGCAGAGTTGCCCGGAGCCGCGCACGGTGGACTGCTGCGGCGTGGTGGACGAACACGACATCGTGGAATTCCACCGTTGCGGCAGGCAGTGGACGGTGCCGTGCAACTTTGATGAGGACTACTCATGACATACGTTTGGCTGGTCGAGGAGTTCGGCCCGGAAGGCAACAGCACCGGCCGCTACATGCTGGACATGGGCTCTCTTGCTATCACCTGCGACGTATACGCAGCACGCCGACTGCGGTGGCAGATGTCGGCCGGGTTCCGCGCGCTGGACATGAAGGAAAAGCATGGCGGCGACTGGAGACCTGTGGAGCATGGATTCGAGGACATCGACAATCCGTGAATGACCACTGACATCCTTGACCTTCCCGGGTGGACCGTCCTTGCCAAACGCCTCGAAGACCGTGAGTACGAGCTTGAAGCCGAGTACACCGTCAAGCCCGCCGCTTGCCAGAAGTGCGGTGTGCTGGACCGGCTGTATCGGCACGGCACCAAGGACACCATCTACCGCGACAGCCCCATCAGGGGCCACGCAACCCGCATCCTGGCCCGCGTACAGCGGTACAGGTGCCGGGAGTGCAGCGGAGCGTTTGAGCCGGCCTCGCTGTTCGTCCACCTGACCCCTGCTGTGGTCCCTGGCGAACATCGAAAGCCGATGCTTCTCTGCCAGAACTGCCACAGACGATTCCACACGGACGAAGCTAGCGGTCATGCGTCAGATTCCACACACTAATCCGTTGAGCCGTCTCTGCCGTGGGGGTCTACTTCGCGGGTTCTCATGCGGCCTCCATCTGCGTCACAAGGTCGGCGTAATCGCCCCATTGGTCGGCCATTGCTTCGGCGATTCCTTGGTATGTCTCGCTTCTGAGCTTCCAGCGGTCTTCGCTTGGCGGCATCAGGTGGACCCGCGGAATTCGTCCGGGGACTACTTTGGTCGGCACCAAATGCGGCAGGCCCTTCAGCCATAGGCATGTCGCTTTGGTCTCCCCATGTCCGAATTGCCACGGTTGAATGACCTGATCTGGTTCTCTCCACGCGCTGGACATGATGCAAACCGGGTTCTCGATTGCAATTCGCGGGATCGGCATACGCGCCAGCGCGAGGAAAAACTCTATTGCCGCTTGTTGTTCGCCGCTTGCCCGCTTTTCCGGAAACCACCTGGCGCCGCTTACAGCCAGGTGAGTGCATGGCGGATGGGCGATCATCAAATCCCACGGGATCGAACAATACTCGCCGCGCTTTTGAACTCCAAACTCTGCCGCAATGAGGGCGTCGCCTTGGATGTGGTGTTCCGACCCATCATCAGCCGGCAACAGGTCGCACGACCACGCGTCATGTCCGCGCGCTCGAAACGCCCGACGCACTGCGCCGCTTGATTCGCAGGCAATGAATACGCGCATCACGCCTCCCTCACTTCCACCCTGCACATGCCGCCCAGCAGCGGCGCGCGCCAGATAGCAAGCCCGTCGATCTGGCTGTCGTCGTCCCACACGCCGGCATGGGTCAAGCTGTCTAGGGCGCTCTTGAGTACGTTGTCCAAATCCCTGCGGCGTTTGTCAGGCATCCAAGCCTCAATGTGGACCGACACCCTATGGCTACCGAATCGCGGCCAGCCATGAGCGATTGAAAGCGCTTTGACGGCCTCTCTGTACTCGCGGCCTTCCCGGCTTATCAGCACTTTGGAGCCGACGTGTCGCCAGTAGTGGTTCACGGACGGGGGCCAGGGAAGGACGATCACGCGGCCATCCTTTCGCGCTCTTCAGCCCGCAGCACAAACCGCGCCGCCTGAAGCCGCACCGGGTCCACCCATTCGCCCGCCTCGTGCTTCGCCAGCAGTTCGGCCGCGAACTCTCGCGCGATGCCGTTGTTGCGCATTCCCGGGGGCGCCACGTCTTCGGGGACGATTCCGACCATGCGCTCACTCATCGCCGCCCCGCGCAATCTTGATTACCGACGCGGCAAGCTGCTGAATCTCGGCGGGAGGTTCGAGTAAAGCCTGCCGCTCATCGTTGCCGACAGCGGCCTTGTAGTTCGCCGCGAACTGCCGCGCCAGAAATGGGACTTGGTCCTCTTGGCTGTTGCATAGCGCGCTCCATCCGCCGATGGCCCCGAGCGCTGCGCGTTCGGCCCCGGTAAGCTTCGGCGTGCCATACCGGCCCACTGAGCCGATCTGCGAGAACACCCGCTGCCACGCAACGAGTGCATCGTCTTCCGCGCTACCGCGAAGTTGCCGGATCACGTCCGCGGGCTTCGGGCAGAACTGGCCGCGACTCGGGTCGGTGGCATGGCTCGTCATCGCGGTCCTGACGGCATTGAGCGGGAACGGCTGGCACGCCGCCCACCACACCGACAGGGCGAATTCCGTGATCGGCTCGCGGTAGAAGCCGCACACGTCGGCCAGCAGCCGGGCGAACTCGGGGCGGTCTGATTCGGTCATGCTTGCGCTCCATTCGCCCAAGCGAGGGCGATGTTTCGGTTGTCGTCTTCCACGGCCTGCCGCTTGTTCGGCGCCTGCTTGGCCTTGAGGGTGGCCTGCAACCACGGCACGGGCTGAATCGGTTTCTCGACGGCGCAGCGCTGTAGGGCATCGACGACTGCCGCGTCTCCGTGCTGCTTGCGCTGAACGCCGAGCATTGACCGGGCGTTTCGGTCTGTGACCCCGGCTGCGGTCAGCAGCGGCACCCCGAGGGCGAAGATCACGTCCGCCGGGCTTGGCGGCGCCCCGGCGCCCGAACCGATAGGTTCGGAAGGTATTTGCTTTGCAGAAGCAGATGCAAATGCAGGGGGGGGTTGTTTGTCGGGCGGAAGGGGGGTTTTAGAACCCCCCTCCGTTGACCTTGGCCTACCCCCCTTTGAACCATGTTCTGCACCCTTCGCGCCATGCGATGCGCCGGCCTGACCCCCGTTTGCACGGCGCTCGCGCAGGTCTTCGTCGCGCACCATCCGACGGCTGAAGATGGCCCCTGACTCGGTGCGCGAGAACACGCCCGCCCCCTCAAGCTCGGCCACCAGCGCCGCGCATTCCTTCGGCGTAATGCCCACCAAACGCGCAAGCTGGGCCGGCTGCATGGGTGCGGCGCCGACCATCAGGCGCCCGTAGGGCTCGCAGTCGTGCATGAGGCAATTCATCTCATGCCATAGGCCGCGGGCAGCAATGGAGCACGCCTGCAACGCCGTGTCTCGGCGCCAGTCGCCCCAGTAGTACTGTGATGCAGGTCGTTTCACGCGGTCCACTCCGTAGCCAGCAGCGCACCGCATATCTCGGCGTCCACCTCGTCGCGGCGCCTGACAATCCCAGCCTCTGCCAGGCGGTCAGTAATGCGGTCGATTTCAGCGATGCGCTCGCTGATGTACCGATAGCCGATGGCCGCGCGAAGCTGCTGCTTCACTGCCTCAGGAATCGGCGGGTTGATGCGCGGCGGGTTCATGCCGCCTCCCGTTCCTCGTTGGCAGCCAGCGCCCGGACAACCCGAAGAATCCCGTTTCGGGCAGTGCGTCCCGCCCAGTACTTCTGGCGATTCAGCGTCTGTCCGTTCGGCTTCGGCCGCGGAGCATCGCGCCCCATGCCAAGCGCAAAGAACGCGACAGGCGCACCGCCCATGTCCCGGCGCTCCCACTCGGCAATCCGTGCCATTCCGCTTTCGCGCAGGTACTTGAGGCCTCGGAGCACAGTCTGATGCGCCATGCCGGTCTCCGCGGTCAGTTCGGCCATGCACTTCGGCTCTGCCATCGCCCGGAGAAGCGACACCATCGCAATCACGTCGCTCTTCGGCCGCGACCGTTCGTAGAGACGCACGCCGGGGATTCGGTGCCGGCCGCGCCACTCGGGTTGCTTGGCATCTTCACCAGCGCCGACAACGTACACGGGCTTCGTGTGCGTGCCGGGCTCGCTCTTCCAACTGGTTATGTGCGCCTCGCCGAGCTTGTGCAGGCTGACCACAAAGTCAGCAGCAGCCGCATCGGACATGCTGAACTGCTCTGCAAGCTCTGGAATCGTCATCGGCTGATGCAGCGCCACCCAGCGCTCAAGCAGCTTTGACAGGCCGGACCTATGGGCAATCACTGTTCAAATCTCCATCAGCCGATGTAGGGATTTCTGAAACCCTTGCACACGGTGTAAACGCCTTGCTGGGAGCAAAGTGAAGGCATGTCCACTTCACGCACTCCCGGCCGGCACGCAGAACGCCAGCGCGATGTCCGCGGCAATGCGCTCGGCCTGGGCCATCAGCTCGCGGCCGGCCATCAAGTTGCGGAAGTGCCGCGCCGCGGCATGGGTGCGCTCGCGGCGGCCGGGGATGGCGCGCATCGGGCGGTGTCGCACGATGGCCAGGCGGCTTCGGGGCATGAAGGCGAGGCGGTAGGTGCGGCGCATTCAGCCCCTCGCCTTCTTCGCGGTCTCGCGGATCACGCCGAACATCGCTTCGACGTACCCCATGGCGCTCGGCAACGTCATACGCAACACTGCATCACCCATCACTGCCTTCCACGCGGCGTAAGCCTCCCGCTCGCGCTTGTTCATCGGCGTCACGGGCTTCGGCTCAGACTCGGCGCGGAGAACCTTTGCCGCCTCGTCCTGGCACAGCTTCAAAGCGACCTCAACACCGGCCCAATCGGGATCAACGCACCGCATGGCGCTACGCATGCCGGGCTGCACCAGCACAAGGTGGGCGCCCGCGGGGAAAGCATCCCATCGCATATGCTCGGCGACGGGTTCGTACCGCACGCGCTTGCCGGTCTGGACCTTGCGGTAAAGCGTGTCGGTGCTCATGCCTGCACCCCCTCGGGGGTGGTGACGTGAGCGGCCAGCACATCAGCTGGCATTGCCGAACCGCGCCAGAACAGGTCCGCGCCCAGCACCATCCCACGGCCCATCATTTCGGCAGCGGACATGCATCGCCGGTCAATGCCGTGTTCGCCCGTGCGATGCTTTTCGAATGCGTGCGTGCTGTTGAACAGGCGCCCGCAGCCGGCGCATTGGCTCCGGTCGCCACGCAAAGTGACGCCCATCGCTGCGGCTTTGATGGCACTCATGCTGCCGCCCTCGCCTTGCGCGCGGGCTTGCCAGCCTCCACGGCAGTGATGCCGAAGTGGTCGCACAGCGCTTGGACGTGCTGCATTCCGGGGTTGTCACGGTCCCCATACGCCAGCTTTCGCAGCGAGTGAGACGTGATGCGCCGGTCGCCTGCAAGGCCAGCCGCTGCGCTCGCTGATTCCGCGATGCCGGGCCACTGAGAAGCCCCGGCCGCCTTCAGGCGTTCGCGGATGATGGAAAGGATCGGTTGCGCCAT
>Ga0228698_1000674_pt1 | contig 22243 bp, 30 predicted proteins | sample McNCre117_Aug_MG_FD_178015 | JGI IMG/M metagenome (GOLD analysis project Ga0228698, IMG submission 178015) | Freshwater microbial communities from McNutts Creek, Athens, Georgia, United States - 1-17_Aug_MG | ecosystem: Environmental > Aquatic > Freshwater > Creek | place: USA: Georgia...
GTTGACGGCGGTGGACAGAGCACCCTGGGCCTGGGTGTCCCAGGGGTTCCAGCCGGCAAAACGTTGACCGGAGTAGGCCGGATAGTCCATGCCGGCTAGAGCATTTGCGCGATTTAAGATCGCCTTTTGATATTCTTGGTAATAAGTTGGCAATCCGCTAATAGCGGTTACCTGCGAGGTAGTACTCGGTGGTGGAGAACCATTAAAAAGAAAGTCAGTTAGTGCCATTATACTTCTCCTTTATTTGTGCGTTTCTCTTCCATTTTCTCACGCCGCCGCTGCAACTGTTCTGGTGACAGTTTGCGGCCTTTGAATACAGAAGACATGTGCGCTTTCATTTCAGGAGTTCTCTCAAATATTCCGCATTTACCTTTATTTGCTCGAGAAATACTTTCCTTATGCTCCGGTGAGAGCTTTAGACCTTGGCGGGCACGTGATATTGCCTGGCGGTGTTCAACTGAAAACTTGACACCTAGCCGCTTTCCTTTTAGTCTGACGGATATTTTGTTTTTCTGTTCATCGGTAAGCTTACGTCCACGTTGGGCGGCACCAATCTTTTCTTTGGTCTCCTCAGAAATCCGACGGCCCTTCAACTTTTCACGCCGTGTCAACTTCTTTTCCGGGTCAGCCCAACTCTTTAGGGCTGCGGCCGACATCTTAGCTTTGACCTCCGGCGTCATATTGTCTCTTATGGCCTGCTCCATCTTTTCCCGTGTTTCCGGGTCCTGCCAGGCACGGCGAAGGGCTTCCTTTTTCTTCAGCTGCCCAGCCTCGTTCAAATCAACAACGCCTTCACCACCCGCGGTCATGTTGTACAACGGCCAGCCGATGGACCGATATTCAGCAATCAAGGCTTGTTCAACGTGAAAAGCATCTTCCTTGGTTCGGCTCCGGGAAACCTCGCGCACGGAGAAAGCTGCAACGCCGTGCTTGCGTATTCCACGGTGCAACCCCTGTTCAACCCCGGTCGCGGCAGCTTTAACGTGTTCCACCCAACGCAGTTCTACACTGCGGCTTGTCATGCCCACGTAATGACGACCGCTGATATTGTTTGTAACCACGTAGACGGCATATCGCCAAACGGAGTCGGCCATCAAACAGACCCCCCAAGATACGCCGTCAGGCTCTTCGCCCGCGGCGGCACCACCTGCTTGCGCCCCTTGTGCTTGGCCACGGCCTGCCGCAGCTGGTCCAGCTTCTGGGCCCCAGCCGCGTTGTTGCCGTCGCCCAGGTCGCTGACCGTGGCCGCGTCGATGACATACTCGCCGTCCGACAGGCGGGCCGGCACGGAGTCATCCTGGCCGCCACTGTCGCCGGCGACGTAGCGGGGTCCACGGAGAGCGGCCAGCCCACCTTGGGCATACACCGTGCCCCCGTTGGCCTTGCCCACGATCGGCGTTCCCGTCGGGGTGTAGGTCCCGGCCGGGTTGTTGAAGAACAGGATCGGCTGGCCGCTGCTCTGGTTGCCCAGGGTGTACCACTGCGTCGGGTTCATGAGGGCCGGTACCGGCGTCCGGTTGAAGGCGTAGTTCACCGCGGGCGACGCGTTGGCGGCCTGCTGGTCCTTCTGAGCCTGCGTGAGCTTCGGCGTGGACTGCTGCTTGGAACCTCCGGCCATGCCGGCCAGCAGCAGGCCGCCGGCCAGGAGGGGCCAGTTCTTACTGATCCAGGAGGATCCCGAGGCGCCGGCGGTGGAACCTGCCCCGGCAGCTGCCGAGGGCGCACCGGCCGAGTTGAAGTCGGTCCCGCCCCCGCCGGCATCCCATGCGGAACTCGGGGAGTAGGATCCCGACAGGACAGAGCTATCCCCGGTTCCAAACAAACCTGACAGCAGACCGCCCGCGTTGCCGTCGGTTCCCAGCGCGCCGGAGATCTCCGGTGAGAAGTAGCTCGTCAGGCCGCCACCCAGGGCACCAAGTCCCGCCGCCAGACCCATGTTCTTGCCGCCGGACAGGGCGCTTCCCAGCAGTCCAAGACCCCCTCCCAGGAGGGCGCCGCCGGCCGCAGAACCCAGGTTGGGACCCAACAGATCGGTGAGTCCCAGGGCTCCACCGACGCTATCACTGATCCCAGGCATCACCACCGGCAGGAGAGCCCCGCCGATCGAACCCAGGATGCTGCCGAGGCTGAAGGCCTCCGGAAGACCGGTATCGGGGTTGGTCGTCAAACGTCCGGTGGGAGACAGTCGCTGCAGAGCGCCGACCTCGGCCTTGGACATGTGCACGAGCTCGGTATCGCCGTGTCGTCCCTGCTCGGAGAGGATCTTAGCGTGCTGCCGCAACTGCGTGAGGGCACCAGTCATTCGTCACTCCTGTTGACGATGGACCAGCGTGCGGACAGGCGCTCGCTCGAGTTGTTTGCATCTTATCATAGCTCGCGGCAAAAGTATCCCTCAAGGGAAGATGCCCTTCACCCAGGCTCCCCACTCCCGCCAATCACTGAAACCGGCTGGGTGGGGAACATTCCACTGCACGAAACTGGAGTCCTCAAACAGACGCTCGGCCCACGAACGCCAGTCGTCTTCCCGCGGTGGCGGCAGCGGCGGGGCCGAGGTTTTGAACACGACCTCGACCAGGCGGTCGGCCCACGTTGGGAAGTCCACCAGCCGTGGATCAATCACGTCGTGTAGAGGTACGGGCATCGGAGTCCTGCAAATGGAGGACCGGGGTTCCCATCAGGTAGTTCCCGTCGAGGGTGTTGCTCTCGAACTGCAGTTGCAGGAACCGGCGGGTGTGCTTTGGGTGGATGAGCTGCGTGGTCGGCGAGAAGGGAAACGGGTCGGAAAGGATATCGTCACCCCGAGCGTTATTCTTACCTGCCACACGCATCGACATGTCGCCGGCCTGCACAAAGTCGGGCTCGACCTTCTCGACATAGATGTTCTTGTTCACGCCGTTGTTGAGCAGCGCGAGGTTGCCCGTGCGATAGTAGCTGAAGATCGCGTTCGTGGTGTTACCGTCGACCTCGTTGAGACCCGTCTCATGCTGCCACACGTTGTAGCCGCCGCTGATCGGCGCGGGAGCTGCTCCCGTCAGGTAGGGGTAGCCCAGAACCTGCGCGGCGGCTCCTGAGGAGCGCCCATCCCCGGGCAGCTCGGTGTCGTACCACTTTCCGTTGCGGACGTTGTAGATCACAGCCCAGTTGCAGTAGGTGGAGTTTCCAAAGGGGAAGCACCACCATACCTCGCCGCGGCGTGGCACCTTGAAGCTGAAGATCTTCTGTGCGTAGGTTCGGTTGACGTTGTCGAAGAAGAAGTCCAGGTTCATCTGGTTGGCCAACTCGCGGACCACACCGTTGAAGACGTAGAACCGATCGGTGCCGAGCCAGAAGAACTGTCCGTCGTACTCGATCGGTGTGCTGCTGGACATGATCGTCGTATCGTTGCTGACGATGTCCGCCTGAAACACCGCTGAACCGCCGATGAACGAGAGACGCACGAGCGAGTTGAGCGACCAGAACAGGCCGGCGGGGGAGTTGCCCGGGCCGCCGCGGTAGGGTAGACCCCGCACGATCTTGGACTCGGCGATGCGGGCCCCGGCAGCTTTGCCGCCGCCATCGGCCGAGGCGAGGTTCGCCGGTTCGTTGGGCGCTGACCACGTGATGTAACCGTCGTTCCCGTAGTAGAAGGCATACGGGTGCAACACGGCTACCCCGCCGCTCACCCCGGTCAAGGTCGTCGTGCCGTCGGTGGGGTTCAAGGCGGCGAAGTCCGTCGTGTCATTGTCCACCGCGTAGTAGATCGGGCTGTTGGTCGAATTGGCGATGTCCTGCAGGTTCAGGCCCGGGTTGGCGATGATCACCGAGGCTGAGCTCGTCGACGAGTAGAGCTGGTCGAACTGCCAGAGGTGACGCGCGTCGTCGGTGAAACCTGCTGGACTCCGGTCCACGGGCGGGTAGGGCGTCGTGCCCTGGAGACGAACATAGTCGATACCGTCGGTGCGCCCCGTGTAGATGCCTGGGCCAAGATCCTTGTCGCTCACCCAGATCGCGTTGGCCGGACCCTTCGTCAGACCGATCAGGTTCTGGTAGCCGGCCATCTTGCGGGGCCGGCCACGATCGAACCGCACCCAGCGACCCTCGGTGCAGGTGAGGTCACCCTCGATGTAGGCCCCGTCGCGGCGGATGCCCGGGGGTAGGTTCAGGACGAGGGGCTGCTGGGGCATCAGATACCTATCGACGTGATCAGGGTGCCACGCGGGTCGACCGTGTAGATGAACACGACGATACCGACGCCGCCCAACGCGTTGCCTCCGCAGCCCGCGCCGCCGCCGTAGGAGCCGCCCACGCCACCTTGCCCGCCACCGCCACCGCCTGGTCCAGCTGTCTCTCCGTTCGACGTCTGTGTCCAGATGCTTCCCGCGCCGCCAGCGTATGATCCACCCGCACCGCCAGAAATACCACCGCCGCCACCGCCGCCAGCCGCGCCCGCTGTGGCCTGAACGCTCGACGTCTCGCCCACGCCGCCGGTTTGTCCAGCACTCGCGCCGCCAGCCCCGCCGGCGGAGGCCGTGGCAGCGCTTCCCGCGGTGCCGGCCGCTGAGTTCGTAGCGCCGGAGCCTCCGCCGCCCTTGCCGCCGAACGAACTGGACGAACCGTTGCCGCCCGTTCCCCCGTTACCGCCGGGCCCGGCCGCGCCGCCACCGCCGCCGCCCGGCCGTGATGCCCCGCCGTTACCCCCACTCCCGCCGGAAAACTTCGTCGCGCCGACCCCGGCCGAGGCCTGTCCCCCTTGCTCGCCGGTCGAGCTCCCAGACGTTCTACCGCCTTGCGCGAGAGCACCCTGCGTCGTGAGCGTCGGCGCGGCGTTGCTAGCCGCGTTGAACCACGTGTTGGTACCGTCGGTGTTACTTGCCGCGGCCCCGATCGACGTGTAGATCGTTTGCCCGCGCGTCAGCGTCAGGTCGGCCTGGGTGATCTTTGACCACGCGCCGCCCCCGTTGCCGCCGTCGTTGCTGCTGGAGTTGGCGCTGCCGCCCGCGCCGATGACATGAACCTCCCAGGACCCTGAGGGGTCAAAGTCGTCGGGCAGCGTTTGGGCGCCCGACGACTTCCAGAAGAGGGTTGCCTGAACCAACTACTGCGCCGCCCTAAAACCACCCAGGGCGAACGTCGCAGCCTTGGGCGCGGGGGTGGACACACCGGAAATGACGAGAGAGAACTTGTCGCCGGCCGAGAAGGTCCCGCTCGTTGCCGTCGCCAAGGTGTCCGTCGACGCAGAGACCGTCAGACCGGACAGGCCTGTGATGTTGGAACCGTTGATCTGCACCGCGGCCGTAGCACTGCCCGCGTTGGTTCCCACGTTGTAGATGAAGTTGGACACGGTGCCGGGGCTCGGCGCCGAGCCGCAGAGGAGGTAGGTTCCCGCGATCAAGCTTCCCACGCCCCCAGGCATGGCCGTCACGTCCCACGTCGAGGTGGTGCGAACCTGGGTTCCGTTGGCCGTCACGACACCGAAGGCCCCGGTGCCACTGATCGCCGCGGTCGTGCCGGAGAAGGTGTTTGCCGATACCGTTCCGGAGAAGGTGCCGCTGGTTCCGGAAAGTGATCCGAAGGCGCCGCTGGTTCCATTGAAGGATGAACCGCTGACGGCCCCAGAAAACGTGCCGCTGGTAGCCTGCAACGAACCGAACGTCCCCGCTCCGGAGAAGCTGGCCGTCGTGCCAGAAACCGCGGAACCGGAGAGGGGCCCGGAGAACGTCCCGCTGGTGCCCGACAACGAGTTGACCGTGACCGCGCCGACCAGGCCGTAGTTTCCCGTACCCGTCCCGCCGGTGGTCGGCAGATACGGCAGGGAGAGGGCGCTGGAGGGCAGCGTGGTGGCACTCGTGATGAGGCCCTTGGTCGTAACCACGACCTGCGGCCAGCCGTCCGTGCCGCCGTAGGTGCCGCCGCTCACACCGGAGTTTGCGAGGCCCACGGTACCGGACCCGGTGATCGTGCCGCCGGACAGCGGGGCTTGGAAGGTGATGCTGGTGACGGTGCCCCCGCCACCCCCACCACCCGAGCTGAAGGCCAAGGCGGCGTTGACCCCGTTGAGCACGATGATCGCGTGGGCGCCTTGGTCGACTACCACCCCGGGGTCGGAGCCGTCGACCCGGAAGGTGAGGGTATAGGCCCCCGAGGTGTTGTTGTAGACGTACCAAACACCGGTCAGCGAGCCGTAGGTGATGGTGCGGTTGCCCGTCAGTACGCCCTGGAACTCCTGCAGCCCGAACGCGACGTCAGAGGACGTCATCGCGTAATCACCGGTTCCCGCGACGTTGATCACCCCAGAAGTCAGCGACGTGGAGTTGGTCGTCTGTCGGCCCACGGTGCGCCAGTTGCCGGTGCTGCCGTCAAGGATGACGAAGCAGGACTGTCCCTGGCTCAGCACCACGGTCGACTGTCCGTCGATCGTCTGCGTGGAGTAGGGATCCAGCGTCATCGAGCCGCTGCCGTCGTTGCGAGCAATGAAGAAGAAGTCGCTCTCGAAGGCGGTCAAACCGCTGGCGAAGCTCACCGTGAGGGCGCCGCCGGTGTTGACCAGGGCCGTCGCGCGATCGCCCTCGGTCAGGGCGTAGCTGGACGTCGCGATCGTTTCCGTGGGGTAACCCGCGTTGAGCAACCCGTTGAAGTAGACAAGACCTGCCCCGGTCTGACTGGCCAGCGACGGCGCGACACTACCCGCACCCAGTACAGCACTCTGCCACGAGCCGTTGGTCGTGGCGTTGCTCGTCAGCCAGACGTAGAGCGCCGTTCCGGCGGCAATGGTTGCGATCGACGAAGCACCGGAGTTGACCCGCAGGTCCACGGAGTGGGCGCCGGTGTTCACGATCACCGCGGCCGAACCCGGGCTGGCCTCGTTGCCGGGTGGCAGACGGAGCTGCAGGCCGGCATTGGCCGTCACGTCGAGGATCGCGGTAAGCTGGTCGGCATCGCTTGCCGTTTCCTCGGGCCAGACGAGCGTCGTCGTGGCCGTCATCGTCAGGAGACTGTAGGACCTCGACGAGGGGAGGACAACCTGCGAGCCTGAAAAGACGTTGGTGTAGCCGCTCATGCTCCCCTCCGGATCGCGCTGCCGTCGCCGATCTTGCGGATGTCCTCGATGTTCAGGCGCTGCACCCGCTCTTCGTACTGCGCCTTCCAGGTGGCGAGGCGCGTGTCGTCCTTCAGGAACGCCTCGGCCTGCACCAGCGCGCCATAGAGAAGCAGATTAGGCAGGTAGTTGGTGATCCAGTTTGTCTGTTGGTCGTCGCTCAGGAGCGGCGGGATCGCGTAGTAAGACCACTCGAAGGCATAGGCCGCGTCAGGCGTCGGCGAGACGATGACGTTCGAGTAGTCATAGTAAGCGTAGAACCGCGGCGCGCCCTGCACTGATCGGTCGGGCTCGAACAGCTGCAGGTAGGTGTAGTCACGCTGGTTGATCGGCTTCCGTGCGTTGGCTACGGTCGTGTAGGTTAGCGAGATGGTCTCACGCCACCGGTCGGGGATCGCGTAGGTGTAGGTTCCGGCCGCCAGGTTGCCGGTGACAACCTCCTTGAAGCCGAGGATCTTGAGGTCCTGCAAGATCTGTTTTTCCGCGAGCATGATCAGCCGCGGTAGCTGCTCGTCGAAGGTCGCGTCGGAGTTGGCCGTGTCACCACGCTCCAGATACTGCTGGAGATCCTGCTTGAGCGTGGCGAAGGTCATGACGGCGGGACCGGTCATGGCGCGAGGTACTCATCGTTGTTCGTGATGAAGGCGACGTTGTTCTCTGTGCCGAGCACGAGCGTCGGTGCCGCCTGCTCACCGTCCAGCGGAACGTCAGGACGCGGGTAGTTGAGCGTCACCCTCTCCGGCACGCGCGCCGGTAGCCGCCAGGGATCGAGCTGGTCGAGACAACCCTCGTTGCAGACCCGCAGCCCAGGGAAGTTGGGGTCGCGACCAAGCTGCGACAGGAACCGCTTCATCTTGCAGCGATCGCAGACCGCGATCGCGATGCCGGTCTGCCGTCCACCTACGAGCCAACGGGGCATCAGCGGGTATACCTGCGGATGCTGGGCTGGAAGCGGACCGGCATGTGATCCTCCTCCTGCCCCATCGCGAGCTTGAAGCTGCTCTGCGCGTCGCTGATCAGCAGCTGGATGTCGACTGGGTTGTCCAACCCATGCTTGACGCCGGACTGATAGAGACGCGCGGCCAGGTTGCTCACCACCGCCTCGACCCAGCGCTTGGGAAAGTCCAGCGTGTCCGTCAGTTTGCCGACGTCCATCAGCTCGCGACGCGCGTTGAACACGACGGCCATGAAGTTTTGGTTGGGCACCGGCCAGAGAACGACCTGAGGAGCATCACGCTGCCGGTTCCACCAGTAGGACAGTGGATCCCCGGCGAAGTTCTTGTTGGGCAGGTTCAGATAGTCGTCGCGGTTCAGGGCACCCATCATGATCTCGGACGGGTTGAACGCGAACAGCAGCTGGTAGCAGTTGAGCGTTCCAGCGGTGGCTCGGATGCGCCAGTACTGGTGCGGGGCTACCTGCTCGCAATCCTTCATGATCCACTCACCGGCGACCGCCTCGGCGAGGAACTCCGGCACGGCCGTATGCCACGTCGCGCCGTCGTCACTGTACTCCCCGATCAGGGTCAACGTTGCGTCGGTCCCTGCCGGCAGATAGCCGAGGGTCGACACAGAGTAACCCGTCCCAAAGTCGTAGCTGACGTTACCCAGCGGGGCCGACTGCACGAAGACGTTGGTCAGCTCACCGTCGAAAGCATAGGCCAGTGTGCCGCCGGCGCTGCTGATTGCCTGCGTGTAGTCGTCGGCGCGAGACACCTTACGGCGAACCGGGTCGCCCAGCTTGTCGACGATCCGAGTCGGAAGGTCGTAGGTGAACTGTCCGTCGTAGAGAGGCACGATCACCTTCTCCACGGTCCACAACGGCACGCCCATGCGGACGACCGTCTGCATGAAGAGGTAGAGGTCCTCGAGCGCGGTCTGCGCCAGTTCCGAGGTTATCGCGGCCGTCGGGATGCGCAGCTTCAGGCACGCGCGACGGATCACGTCGTCGACGGTGAAGACGGTCGTCCCGTAGGTGCCGGAGACGGTCACCCGCTCAGTCCACCAGGTGCTTCAGACCGCCGGAGCTCTTGCGGGTCACCGCGGCCTTGCGGGCGGCCATCGAGCGGATCGGAGAGACGTACCCGGAACCCGACTGCACGCTTGGGGTATTGACGATCCCGCCCAGGGCCTTCTTCAGCGCCCCGGGCTTGACCATCTCCTTGGCCAAGGCCCGATCCTCGGCAACGTCATCGTGCTTGACGCGTCCACCTCGCATGTGCGGCTGCACGTAGGTCTTTCCAGCGCTGCCGGAAAAGCCGTGCGAGGCGGGGAACTTGAAGTCCTTGACACGCGAGGGGCCCTTGGCCATGCCGGTCTCCTGACGGTTGCTGTCAGTCGGCCGCGATCGGGGCCGGCTCCGGGTCGGCCGTATCATATACCAACGCGGGGCTGGATAAAACCGTGATGTTCTCCAGAGCCCGATCGACAGCGGTCACCACCGCGTCCACGGGGATCGCCGCGGCGCAGACCGACACGCCGTCCGCGTTCGTCGGGCACTCGTCCCCGGCGAAGTGCAGCTTGTGGCAGGGAAACTGCGCGCAGTCCTGCGGTTCCAGGCCCTGGGTGAACCGCCAGTGCTTCGTCAGGTTCTCCGAGCTGGAGTGGCTGAGCAGGACGATCTTCTGGTTGGGACTGTAGGCGCAGGCCCACAGAACTCCGGTCTCCGGCGCCACCACGACGTCGCAGCGCTGTGCCTTGGCGTATGATACCCGCAGATCCTCGTCGAGGTCGTGGTAGACCCGGGCCAACTCATGCTTGCCGGCGATCTGTTCGACCTGCTGCAGCACGGCGTGGATCAGCTTGCGGTCACGGTCGCCGCCGCCCAGAAGGTGAAAGTTGATCTTCGGGTACTTCAGCAACAGGCGCGCCAGGGCGATCCCCTGGTAGGGCCAAGTTTTGTGCTCCGTGGAACCGGACAGCGCCCAGGCGACGTTGGTTCCTTCAGGCAGCTTGGCCTTCTCGACCTCCTCAACAAAGGGGTAGAAGCCCACGTGTCCAGGCTCGTGGGTCAACTCTGCGACAGCCGAGGTCACCTCCTCGTAGTTCCGGTTGCAGAGCTCGTGACGCAGCGCGTGCGGCCAGTGGAACCAGCCGTTCTTGGAACCGGGCAACAGCAGACTTTCCACCGTCTCGTTGAGGTAGATCAGCTTCTGGAAGCGCGGCACGAAGTTGTGGGCCATCTGGCCGAAGCTCTCGTCGCCGTAGCGGTGACGCTCGAACACCAGCAGCCGATCGATGTTCGGGTTGTTCTGCAGGACCTTGCCGGCGTTCTCGCTCACCAGGTAGGTCACGTGTCGATCGGGATCTGCCTTCTTCAGCCGAGAGGCCACGTAGGAGGCCAGGAGACCGTCGCCGAAGCCGCCGGTGCGGATCACCAGCACATCACGGTTCTGCCGCTCCAGCGGCTCGTATACCTGCGCCTGCACGGGTATCTTCATCAGCGCGGCGAACCAGCTCGTGGGGGCCCCGGGAACCCCCTCCATGTCGTCGAGGCAGCGCCAGGCCGGCCACTTCAGCACGTGCTCACCGAACTTCTGCCGGGAGAAGACCGACTGTTCCGCGTGAACGGCCAGAACCCCGTTGTCGGGCAATCTCTCCCAGATGAGGTCGAGGATCTCCGTTGCGTTGGCCTGTCGCGACCACGAGTCGCTCAGGTACGCGTGATCCAGTTGCCCGGGTTTGAAGTCCTCAAGGACGTGAGGGGCGTAGAAACCTACGCCCCTCAGCCAGGGTAGCGCCAGCGCGAAACCAGCGTCGATCTGCACTCCCAAGTGCGACTCCTATACCTGCGTTACCCCGTAGATGGAGGTACCGGAGGTAGACGCATCGGGGCCGATCTGCGCATCGCTCGCGAACGCCGTCACGATAAGACGGCGGGTACCGTTCGACGCACCGGCGGTGCCGGGCGTGATGGTGCCGCGAACGTCGCCGGTGGCGCCCGTCGCGGGGGAGGTCTGGTCGGCGGTGGTGACCGTCTGGCACGCCGTACCGTTGAAGTAGGCGCTGCCGAGATAGCCACGATCGTTCAGGGCCACGTTGAGGCCGAATACGTCCGCGGTCGAGATCGTGACCGGGTTGGCCGTGCCGCTGGCCGTCATCGACTGGACCGCGCGAACGGCCTTCAGGAAGGTCGCCGTGCCGTTGTTGGGCCCGGTTCCCGTCGCGGTCAGCTGCTGCGCGTAGTTGTCGTAACCGGTCAGGGTGAAGGTCACCCCGGAGAGATCGGCCGTGGACGAGATGCTGATGCCGCGCTCACAGTCCAGCAGGTAGATGGAGCTGCCGTTGGCGGGGTGGTTCGTCCCGACGATGGACGAACCGTTCGACGTCAGGGTCAGCGTGCTGGAGCTGGCGACGTTCAGCGTGGTGGCCAGGTTGGCCTTGGTCAACGGGACCACGTCCAGCATGTAACCACGGCCGACGCCGTTCACGCCGAAGGCGTTGTGCGAGCCGTTGTTGTTGATGCTGTCCCAGGGCAGCCGGCGACGAGGCACCGGACCCAGGGCGAGGAAGTCGGAGAACTGTGTCATGTCATCATCCTTTCATCGGACGCGGGGTCCCGTTGCCGGGACCCCAACATCATCACAGTCCCGCGGTGCCCCAGACGGTACGCGGATCGGTCCAGCCGACGGTGTAGCGCTCGGTGGACTTGTAGCGCATGGAGTCGGTTTCGAAGTCGCCCTCCATGGCCTTGTCCAGCTTGCGCCGCATCAGCAGCTTCAGACCGTCCTGCACGTTACCGTTCTGGACCCACCAGGCCGTGCTGCTGGTCAGACGGGTCACGACCTTCGCCCCACCGTCAAGCATACCAGTGCTCTTCACGGGGTTGATGTCGTTGTTCGCCGTGCCGGTACGCAGCACCGACTTCAGCAGCACCTCGGCCTGGAACACGTTGGCCGGGGAAACGATGAGCTGCTTCGGGTTCAGGCGGATCTTCTTGCCGTTGTTGTCAACGGCAGAGTAGATCTGCACCAGCATCGCTTCCAGGCTCGTCTGCGACAGCGCGGCGGCCGTCGACAGCTGGTTGGAAAACGTGCCGCTGGCGATCGGGTGCGCGGTGCTCACCAGGGAAACGCCGTCGCCGCCGGTATACGAGCTGTTGAAGGCGCGGTTCAGCACGTTGGCCGTCAGCGTCTCCTTGGTCTCGATCATCGACTGGGCGAGGTGCTTCGAGTAGGTCTGCCCGATGGCGATGTGGTCGCCATCCTCGGCCAGAACCCGGGTGATGGCAAACGCCATGCCGTACACCTTGTAGAGGTAGCGCTGGATGAACAGCGTACCGCCGCTCTGGTACGTCACGGGCATGCCGTCCGGCAGCTCGGGCGCGGCGCCGAAGCCGTAGAGGACCGGCTCTTCGTGGTAGTTGCGGGGAATGCCCTGCTGCTCCTTGAAGATGCCCACCCACTCGTCGGCGCGCTGGTCGTAGATACCGTCGAAGGCCTCGTTCATGATGGGCTCGACGATGGCGCGGAAGTCTGTACTCCGCATCGGAATGGCCATTGTTCATGCCCTCCTTAGATCGCGACCTTGTTCGCCACGTACTGGTGATCGGCGATCTGGACGCGAACGACGGTGTAGGCGTCGCCCCATGCGTTGTCGATGGCCGGATCCAGTCCGGTGATGCGAAGCTGGCCCTGGTTTCCCGAGCCGGTCAGGGTGGCGTTGAGCATCGCGCCGGAGATCCCCGTTGAGGTGGATCCGGCGGTGACACTGGTGAAGTTGCCCTGGTCACCGATCGCGGTCTGCGCGACGGAGCCGCTGGCCTGGATCCGGTACTCGATGTTCGGATCGTCCCAGACGTAGGCCGTCATCGTGCCGGTGTAGGTCTGGCCCGAGCCCCAGTAGGGGGACACGACCGGACGCTGGGTCACGGGGTCGGTATACTCGACGCCGGCGAAGGCTCCCAGGAAGTTGTCGGTGGTGGCGGCGGCAAGGGCGAGGTAGCCGGTCGTGAGCATCATGACCGGAGCGCCCTTGTAGATGGCGGTCCCGTAGCCGCTGGAGATACCGTTCGGGTAGGCCGTAGCCTTGGGAAGACCCGACGGATGGTAGGCGGCATCGAGACCGAACGGTGCGGAGGTCGCAACCATGTTGGTCCCTTTCTAGCTGATGAAGGTGGGTGGACGCGCGAACTGGCGGATACGGGCGGAACCTTCCTCGGCAACGATACGGGCCTTCTGGGCCTGGGCGTTCGCCTGCAGTTGTTCCAACGCGTTCTCCAGCTTCTCCTCCTCGGAGAGTGGTGCGTCGTGGTGAACAGCCATCATGAAGCGCCGATACAGCTCTTCCCTGATCTTGAAGGCCACCATCTCGTTGACCGAGATGAAGCCAGCCATCTCCCCGTCCTTGTTACGTAGATGGCCAAAGCCCGGAACGTCCTCCTCCGTCACCGGCACGTAGCCGATGGCCTGGCGCTGGGCCACGCTATCGCGGACGTTCGTCGTGGTCAACCAGCACACGTGGTAGCCGGGGATGGGGGGCAGCGCAGGCAGCGCGGGCTTTGAGAACGTGTCCCGAAACATCTGCATGCGCAGCTCGTCGTCGGCGTCCAGAGGCTGGTCGCGATCTCCGCCGATGGCGGCACGACGTTCCAGCGCTCGGTCGGCGCGATCCTGTTCGTTCTTGGCGCCCTTCAAACGGTCGTCCATGTCAGCGGGCTCCTTGCTGCGAGTCATACTCTCGGTAGCGCGCGATCATCCGGTCGCGGGCCTCCTTGTTGTCCCAGACCCCGGCCTGCTTCATCGCCTCGATGCGCGCCGGGGTCAACGGGCTGGCCTCCGGGCGCGTTCCCGACGCGTTACCGCCGGGGCCGCTCACGGGTGGGCCGCGACGGGCGCCGTTGCCGTTCGTTGCCACCGGTCGCTGAAAGCGGTGCGGAACACGTTCCTTGGTGCGCTCGCGCAGCTCCTGCCAGTAGGCCTCGCTGCGCGGGTCGTAACCCTCGGCCGACAGCTGCGAGTCGATGAGGCTCACCGCGACGGAGTCGGCGTCGGTTCCCTGCAGGTTATACCAGGGATGGTCCTGCATGAAGTTCAGGCCGTGGTCGGCGATCACGGGGTCAACGACCGGCTGCTGCGGCGGCTCCTGACGCCGCGGCTGCGTCATCTGCTGGCGGGCCTGCTGTGCCTGCCCACGTTGAGCGTCGATCCGCCGCGCCTCCTCGAGGGCCGCGTCTCGATCTGCCAGGGCCTGCACCGCCGCCGCGCCGTTGCCGTCGGTGATAGCCTGGGCATGCAGGCGCTCGGCGCGCTGGAAGCGCTCGCGTACCTGGTTGAACTGTGCCTCGAGCGAGGTGGTCGCGGCGTCGATCGAGTTGACGTGGCCGCGGGCAACCATCTCACGAAGCTGGGCAACCTCGCCGCGAAGCTGGGTCAGTTCCTGTTCGCTGCGCTGTCGGGCCAGCCGCTGCCGCTCGCGACGCAGGCGGTTCTGGCTCTGGTTGAAGCGCTCATCGTCGCCTTCCTCGGTCTCCCGCCCGGCGGCACGATGTTCAGGCTTGACGTCGGCGGTCGAGCTGGAGCCGCGGTCCTCGTTGCCCGCGGGCGGGACGGGCTTCTCGGTACTGGTCTCGAACAGCTTGAGGTCTTCGGTCGTGACCGGGATCTCGCCGCCGCCGACGTCGATCTGGTGCTCGTGGGTGGTGTCGCTCATTGCTGGGCCTCCTTGAGGTAGAGCTCGTTCCGGAGAGCATAGCCCTCCAGCGCCCAGACCTGGTTGAAGGCGTCCTTGAAGGCGTAGGTCTCGCCGATGTCCTTGTCGTAGTTTTCCGGCGAGGCGGCGGCTGACTTGCCAACCACCTTGAAGCCGTTGACCATGGTCAGGACGGCCACGGTGAGGGTGCCGTCGTAGAAGTAGCGGACGGTCGAGATGCGGTCCTTGATGCTGTCCTCGGTTACCCGTGGGGCCAAACGGGTGGACATGGCCGCCTCGAGCTCCAGGTCGTTGAGAATGCTCATACCGGAGCCCTCCCCACGACGTAGGCCTTGATCAGACGGGGATCCACCCCGGACTTCAGCTTGCCGCGGATCTCGGTGTCCTTGAACAGCGCGAAGAGGGCCTTGCCCCGCTTCTTCTCGTCGCCCAGGTCTACCTCCCAGCGGTCGCCGCCGAACAGCGGGATGCGCACGTAGTCGCCGACCGAGCACCAGGCTCCCTCGGGCCACGGGTCTAGGGTCGTGCGGTTGCGGTGCGCCACGGGACCCACGGCAACCACCCGGGCCACCTGCTGGTTCCAGTACTCCGTGTCCACGGAGTCGTCGGACAGGATGATGCCGCCCTCGGTAGCGGTGCGCGGGGAGCGGATCTGCACGAGCACGTCGTGGCCGGTCGGCTCGATCATCGGATCGGCCTCCGGAAAGGGCTCGTAGGCTGTCCGGGTCGGGATCACGATGGACCGCGGGACAACAACGTTGAGTGCGGGTAGCGCCAAGTTATGGCTCCTCGGTTCCGCGCACGAGTTTCTCCATGATCGCCTGGGCATGCAGCATGCCCTGGTAGCGGCCCGCCGCGAGGTAGATCTCACGCTCGGTGCCGGCCTTCAGCAGAGTATCGTGCGCAAGCTTGCTCATGTCGCGCTGCAAGTCTCTCAGAAACTGTTCTTCGATCATATTAACCCGAAAGTGTGATCACGGTATACGGTAGATTTTACGGTGTACAAGGCTAACTTTTTATGTTATACTATCCCCGTTGAACAGGAGAATCAACATGACCTATACCGTGTCTCTCGACGTTTCCCTCGAAGCCCCGTTTCCGACGCAAGCTCACTGTCTCAAACATAACATCCTGCGCCTGAACATCTTGGTCTGCGGGCCCGGGGGCGGAAACCCTGAATACACTCTTACCTTCCCCACAAAACAAGCCGCCGAGAACTGGCTTCGCGAGATATATTTCGAAAACAGCCAAGTTTCAGACGAAGAACTGGCTGTTTATCACGTGCCAGCCGGCTAACAGGCCCGACCACCTCTCTTCATGCCGGTCACCTTCTCGCCCATGGCCATGCGCTTGTGCTGGTTGACCGAGCCGCCCTTCTTCATCGCGACCTGCCCGGGACCCAGGGCTCCCATCGGAGACGGCGAACCCGAAGGTCCGGCGGGGGAGGGCGGCTGAGCGGCCTGCGAGGCAGCCGCGGCCATCACTGCCTGGCGGAGACCGCGAGCGGCCTTGGCACCAGCCTTCATCGGCTTCTTCATTCGCTTGGTCCTTTCTGTTTCGCCTGACGTTCACGTTCCCACGCGGACATCCGCGCGATCTCCAGGCGCACGTCGTTGTCACGCGCGTTGAGCTCGTTCTGCTGGTGAAGTTGCGCGTACTGCAGGTCACGGTCGGCCGACTGCTGCCGGGCGTCGAGGGCTCCCTCGAGCCGGGACTGGTCCTCGGAGGCGCGCGCCTCGTTGGCCTGCAGCAGCGCGTTGGCGGCCAGCTCGCGACGCTGGGTGTCCACGTCGGCCTGGTCGCGCGTGGCGTTCTGGAACAGTTGCGCGTGCTCGAGCGACGCGGCCTGCTGCAGCTCGGCGCCCTTGAGCTGGTTGAGACCGAGTTTGACCTGCAGCTCGCCTTGGTTACGCTGCTGGTCGAGCTGCAGTTCGCCCTGGTCCTTCTGGGCAGCCTGCTGCTGCTTCTGCGCCTCAAGCTGCAGACGCTGCGTACCGAGTTGCTGGTCGATCTGGTTCCGCTGCATCGCTGCCATCGCCGCCGGCCCGCCCTGCATCTGCGCCATCATCTGCATCTGGGACTGCTGCATCTGCTGGACCATCTGCGAGGCCTGTTGGACGATCATCGGGATCTGGCCCAGCGTCATTTTGGCCTTCTGCAGAACGATCGGCTGTGCCGTCGCGAGCATGCGGTCGAAACGCCGCAGCAGCGTTGGCGACTTGGTATCGATCAAACGCTCGGCCGGCTGGCCCGCCGCCGTGGTCACCTCGTCGTAGGTGTTCGAGACGTACCACATCGCGAGGTGCTCGATGAGATGCTTCAGCATCCCCGGCAACAAGCCCGACTGGATCGCCGGGTTGGCCCCGAAGGTCGGATCCATCATGAACGCGAGGTGAGTCTGCAGGTGCGCGAGGTGGTCCTGGTCCGGGAACGCCATGACCGGCCGCTGCAGGACCAGCATCATGTTCTCGTTGACCGCGTTCTGGAACTCGGCCTCCTGCGGTTTCTGCAGGAGCTCGTCGTAGTTCGGCACCTTCAGCGTCTTGAGGACGTATTCCTCGACGTTGCGCTGGTTGTAGAGACCCACGGTGACGGGGTTCATCAGCGACTGCTGCGCCCGCTGCGCGACCGCCTGTACCTGGGCAAACCGCTGCTGCTCCGAGAAGATCGCCGGGTCGGAGACAGGGGCGACGTCGAGCGGTCCCTCGTAGTCGGACCGGTAGGCCAGTCGTTCCCCGGTCTCGATGACGAGGTCCTGCTCGTCGAGGTACAGCTCGTTGATGTTGTGGAGGGTCTCCAGGAGGGTCGCCAGCGCCCGGTGGTTACGCGCGTGGATCGCCTTGAAGACCTTCAGGCCCTGCTCCACGCGGGACAGCTGGGTGCCAACAGGCGTGTTCGCGTTGCTGTCGACCGCGGAGTCGTCGAGCGTGATGCGGACCATCTGCTCGGCCTGCTCAGACAGGAAACCGAGGAGCTGGAACAGCGCCGGTGAGGGCTGGTTGAACGGGACGGGCATCGCGACCTTGCGGATGTCGTCAACGTTCAGGCCGCCTTCGAGCTTGTTCACCTGCGTGAGGGCGATGTTCTGGTTCTGGCCGCTGATGTTCGCCCCCTCGAGGGCCAGCAGCGTCGGCGTGGTGTTCACCAGCGCGGAGTCGAGGAGCGCGCGCAGCGCCCCGGTAGCCGACACGCTCAGCGACGACAGAACCGCGTAGAGGCTCAGGTCGTAGGCGTCACGCCAGGCCAGGAAGGGGAACTTGATCAGCCAGTTGAGCCGACGGTGTTTGTCGTCGTTCTCCTTCCAGTTGCGGTAGATGCAGCGAACGTTGTGCGTCTCTTGGTCGATCTCCATGATGTAGGGGTTGACCCCCTCACCCACCAGATCGTCGACCACCGACATCCAGAGGATCGTCTGCACGTCGTCGGGGTTGGTCACCGGGTCGTTGCGGCCCGTCGTGCGGTTGATCGCCTGTTCGCTCTGGGTCGGCTCCGGCATCACCGAGGCTCGGATCAGGTCATCCTCAAGGTAGACCCCGGCAGCGATCTTCGCCTCGATGTCCGCGCGGGTCGTCACCATCTCCACGGTGATGCGACGGGCACCGTAGAACCACGTCGTCTCGTAGGGAACGAACACACGCTCGGTCGGGGTGAACTGGAACCGCGGCCGACGCTCCACGGCGTCGAACCACGCGAACATGAACTGGCACCCACCGACGGGAACCTGCGACTGGGTCTTCTCGAACTCGTCGAAGAACTCTGGTGCCTGCTTCGTCAGCTGCCAGTTCATGTGGCGGGCTTTGCGCTCCGCCTTCTCGAGCTTCTCGCCCGTAACGTCGCCCACCACGTGGGTCCGCACGGGGCCATCCGGCGGCAACAGCTCGGTGACGATCTGGCTCGTGTACTGGACCGCGGCCTTCAGGAACCCGGGGTGGGTGACGATCGATCCGCCCTCGAGACCGTCAGCCTCGGAGGGTCCACCAGGCTCGTTTCCCTGAAGGCCCATACCCTCGATCGCATCGCGCTGGTTCTGATCGCGCTTCTGCCGGGTGTCCTTGTCCACCTCGTAGAGGTCGAAGTAGCGCAGGCCCAGGGCCCGCAGCTCGCCGGCGTCGAGGGTCTCAGCCAGGTTCTGGTAGAACTCGCCAAGCTCCGGGGCCGGCGAGGCCTTGTCCAGCTCGTTGCGAAGCTTGCGCTCGACCTCGTCCACCTCGTCGTCGGTGGCCATTGTGTCGAAGCCCTGTCCCGGTTGGAGCGACCCAGAGTCGTCATCATCGTCGGTATCAAACTGGTTTGCGGTCGGGTTGTCGCTCAACGGCCGACTCCCAGCATGTCCCAGATGGACGAGGTATGCTGCTCAGAGGGTTCCATCTGGTAGCCCAGATAGCGCGCGACGGGCGAGATGGGGTCGCCCTCACCGTGTTGGGTCGCCGCGTCGAAGGCCCGTTGTCCCGGGCCGTAATAACCGTAGGTCGCGGCCGGGCCGTAGACCTGCTCGTTACGCGCGTTGTAGGCATCTCGCAGCAGACGCAGGCCTGAGATCCCTCTCCCGAGGGCCTGACCCAGGCCCGGAGTCGCCGCGGCCAGTAGGTAGGGGGTTGCATCCAGGGCCCCCTGAGCCTCGGCGTGGCGCAACGGGAGCCGGACGTCGAGCGCGGAGTCCAGAGAACTTCCGCCGCGGGGGTTCCAGACCACCCACGGATCACGAGCCTGGTCCAGCTGTTGCTCGCGCGCCTGGCGCATCGCCAGCAACCGCGCGACGTTGCCCGGCTGCCGCAGCAGCTCGGCTAGCCGGTAGTCGGCGACGTCCTGTGGGTTGGGGGCAGCGTCCAGCATCGTGGACGATCCTATCACAACTCGTGTTCTAGGTTAAACGGAAGTTGTTCCCGCCAGCGCGGCCTGGGCCACCAGGCGCCGGGCCCAGCCTAGCCCAAACGTCCGCCAGGTGGCCAGGGAGCCCATGAAGGCCATCCGCTGGGCCACAAACTCCTGGGCGGCCGCCCGGACAACCTCGGGACGCTGGAAGGCGGCCTGGGTCAGGGGGCCGACAACCCCGTCGGCGGCCAGACCCGCGGCGGCCTGGGCGGCCTTGACCGCCGGGGTCAGCCACGGCGTGACGCGGCCCAGCCCGTTGTTGACGGCCGCGTCAAACACCACGGCACACAGGGGCCACGGCAGGCTGTCGCACCCGGCCGGGGTCCAATAGCGGTTCCTGTAAATCCCCTCGGCCTGCGCCCGGGTCAGGTTGAGGATGTCCAGGTTGGGGAAGGCGGCCGCCGAGATCCCGAACTTGGTGCCCTTCAGCGTCCCCAGGTTGACCGCCCCGCCGGTCCAGTTGCCCGGGTCGTCGGGGTTGGCCGTGTAGCCGCCCTCGTAGCCGATGGTGAGGTCAAAGGCGCGGGAGAAGTTATCGGGCATCGGCCGGCCGGCTCAGCGCCACCAGCGCACCAACAAGGCTGTCCACCTCCGCAATCAACTGTGCCTCGGACAGCACGTCCTCGTGCACGACCTTGCGGAACCGGCGCTTCAGCGCGGCGCCCTTACGCTTGATCTTGGTATAGGACGCCACGTGCTCCGCCTGCGCCAGCACGCAGCCGGCGGGGGACCTCTGTTCCGCGCGGGTGGCGGGACGGCTGAGAACCGCCCCAGCCAGTTCCGCTAGCTCGGCGTGGGTGACAGCCATCAGGGACGAACCTGGCAGTTCTCATCCACCCACTGGCCCGCGCGCAGGTGGTTGCCGGGGATGAAGCCGGGCAGCACCCAATGAGAGAAATCGCCCTTGGTAGCTTCGCTGATCGTCTGCCCGGTGCAGACGAGCGCGGCCTTCTGCGCGTCGAGGCCATAGGCAGCATGAGCACTCAGCGGCGCAATGGCGATGATGCTGGCGGCGAGGATGATTCTCATGGGGAGTTCCTTTGGATAGCGCGAAACAAAGCCTCAACAGCCGCCTCACGTCGCGCGCGTTCAGCGGCCTCACGTTCTGCTTTTTCCTTCTGCGCAGCGTCGTGCCGCGCCTTGCCAGTTGGGTCGAAGGACTGCTCGCCCTCGGCGCCTAGGTGGAAGGTGCTCATCCGTCCCCCACAGCCGGCCCGGCCCACGGCGGCGCTCCATCGCGGATCCGCTGCCAGCACAGCCACAGCGCGGCGACGACGATGCAGGCGACCGGGATGAGGATCACGAGCGCGTCACCCCGCGATATCCGCCGCCGGAGCGTCCTTCGCCGCCAGTTCCGCCTCCGCCGCAGCGGCGAGCGCCTGAAGATCATTCCCCGCCGCGTGGCATTTCGCCATCAGCGATGCAAACTCGTCGGCGGTTAGGTCCACCCCGGATGCCTGTGCGTGCTTGATCGCATCGCGTGCCTCGGAGATGGCCTTCCACGCCTCGGTGCCTTGCTTGACGAGCGGAAGCAGGCTGCCAATCACAGAGATCGAAAGTGCAAGAGCGCCACCCATGTTATTGCCCTTTCGCGGCAGAAGTTGCGGCAGACAAATCGGACAGCGCGGCCTGCACCCCGGCAAGCGCTTGCGTCTGCGCATCGGCGCCTACGGCAGCGTTGTCCAACTGCTCCGCCACGGTCAGCGCTGTGTTGACGGCGCGGCTGTAGCGGCCCAGCACCACCACCGTAGCCGCATCGGCACACAGCGGCGGCTTGGGTGCCGTGGCACCGCAACGGGGCTGGGAAGCGTAGGCAGTCGCCGCACGGGCAAGCGTGCTGTAGGTCACGCCCGCCTCAACCACGGCCTGGCGGTAGGTCTTGGGCGGCGGAGGCAACGGGCTATTAGCGGATGAACAGCCGGACAGCGCAAGTGCCGCGCCGCACAGCATGGCATAGATGGTTCGGTTCATGCCTTCTGTCCGATCGCCGTGGTGGTGACGTAGCGCAGCGCCAGGTTGCCGACGGCCATGATTAGGGTCACGACCGCCGCTTGGGCGTCAGGGTCGAGATTCAAGCCGCGGGCGCCCAGCCACACGAAGACCGGGCCCAGCAGGTTGAAGATGACGGTGCGGTAGCCGACAAGCATGGGGAAGCTCCCTTAGCTGTGGGTGAGGACGCCCACCCGGTCAAGCACGAACAGCGCGCCGGTGAGGCCGCCGCCGAGAAAACCGATCAGGCCGGCCACGAGAACGTAAAGCATCGCTCGAGCTCCAGGCAGGTAGAAGGCAAGTCTATAATAAGTTCAGCGGCCCCGTACACCCAAAACTAGGTCCTCCAGGGTGATGGGCTTGTCGGCCTGAACGGCACCGCCTTCCGCGTACAGCGGCACGCCGGCCCCCAGCTCATCGCGAAGACGCTTGAAGGTGTCGCGCATGGACTCGGAGATGCGGAGGCCGGGGACGTCGGCGCCGGGTCCTTCAGCCCCAGGGACACGAAGAGCTCCCATACCACTATAGACCGGGTTCCACCCCGCCCCCTCCAGCCGCGTCGTCGTCAGCAGCGCCTTGGGATCCTCGCCATAGGCCCGGGCAAAGCGCCTGGCGGCGTCCTCGACGACGCCGTTGGGGCCGTAGACGTTGTGGTACATG
>Ga0228698_1000675_pt1 | contig 22238 bp, 13 predicted proteins | sample McNCre117_Aug_MG_FD_178015 | JGI IMG/M metagenome (GOLD analysis project Ga0228698, IMG submission 178015) | Freshwater microbial communities from McNutts Creek, Athens, Georgia, United States - 1-17_Aug_MG | ecosystem: Environmental > Aquatic > Freshwater > Creek | place: USA: Georgia...
AAAAAGCGCGCCGCCCACAGCCATTTGTCGATGCGGATTGTGTCCATCAACCCGTGATGTCTTCCACCACCGGCACTTCGCGCGTCAGCACGGGGCCGGTGCCGCTGAAGCGGTCCAGAGCAAGGTAGATCACGGGTGTGATGAACAGGGTGATGGCCTGCGAAAACACCAGCCCGCCGACCACCGCCAAGCCCAAAGGCTGGCGCAATTCGGCACCGGCACCAATGCCCAGAGCGATGGGCAGTGCGCCCATCAAAGCGGCCATGGTGGTCATCATGATGGGGCGAAAGCGCATCACACAGGCCTCGCGGATGGCCTGCGCCGGCGTCATGCCATGGTGGCGCTGCGCCTCCAGCGCAAAGTCGATCATCATGATGGCGTTCTTCTTCACGATGCCAATGAGCAGCACGATGCCGATGGTGGCAATCAGTGTCAGGTCCTGACCAAAGAGCATCAGCGTTGCCAGGGCGCCCACCGCGGCAGACGGCAGGCCGGCAAGGATGGTGAGCGGGTGGATATAGCTCTCGTACAACACACCGAGCAGCACGTAAATCACCAGCAGCGCCGAGATGATCAGGATGGCCTGGCTGCCCTGTGAGCTTTTGAATACGGCCGCGTCGCCGCCGTAGGTGCTGATGATGGAGGAGGGCATTTGAATCGCTTCGCGGGCCGCATCGATTTTGGCGGTGGCGTCCCCCAATGCAGCGCCGGGCGCCAGGTTGAACGACACCGTGACCGCTTGCAACTGCCCCACGTGGTTGATGGACGTTGCACCTACGCTGCGCTCCACGGTGGTGAACGCGGTCAGCGGCACCAGGGCTCCGGTGGCCGAGCGCACAAAAATGCGGTTGAGGTCGCGTTCATCTTGCTTGGCCTCGGGCGACACCTCCATGATCACCTGGTAGCTGTCGGTGGGCAGGTAGATGGTGGAGACCTGGCGCTCACCGAATGCGCTGAACAGGGCGGAGCGAATGGAGTCAATCGAGACGCCCAGCGAGTTGGCGCGGTCACGGTCAATCTTGAGCTGGGCCTGCAAGCCGCGCAACTGCGCGTCGCTGGTGACATCGCGAAAGATCGGGTCGCCGCGCATTTTGTCTTGCAGCTTGCTGGCCCAGGTGTTCAGTTCGTCGGCCTTGACGCTTTGCAGGATGTACTGGAACTGCGCCTTGCTGGCGCGTCCGCCGAGTTGCAGGTTTTGCACCGGGCGCATGAACACATTGATGCCGGCCACGCCGCGCAGCTTCTTGCGCAAGCCTTCGACCACCTGCTTCATGGGCGGGCGCTGGTTCTGGGGCTTCAGGGTGACAAACATGCGGCCGGTGTTTTGCGCGTTGTTGCCGCCGTTAAAGGAGTTGACCGCCGCGACGCTGGGGTCGTTGCGGAACACTTCGGCAGCGCGCTCTTGCAGGCGCACCATGTCGGGGAAAGAGATGTCTTCCGACGCTTCCGTGGAGATCTGGATTTGTCCGATGTCTTCTTCCGGAAAGAACCCTTTGGGGATCACCATGAAGAGCCAGACCGTGGCGGCGACCGTTGCGGTGGCCAGCAGCAGAATGGACTTGCGGTGGCTGAGCGACTTGTCCAGCAGGTAGGTGTAGCCCGCCAGCAGTTTGTCAAAGCCGATTTCAAACAGGTGCACTACCTTGCCGGGCGGCTTTTTGTGGGCTTCGTCGGTCAGGAATTTGCTGGCCAGCATGGGCACCAGCGTGAGCGATACAAAGGCAGACACCACAATCGACAGGCCCACCACCACCGCGAATTCGTGGAACAGCAAACCGATGACGCCGGGCATGAAGAAGATCGGGATGAACACCGCGATCAGCGAGGTGGAAATCGAGACGATGGTGAAGCCCACTTCACGGGCGCCGCGCAGCGCGGCCTGGAAGGGTTCTTCGCCGTTTTCGACGTGGCGGATGATGTTTTCCAGCACCACGATGGCATCGTCAACCACCAGGCCAACGGCCAGAGTCAAACCGAGCAGCGAGATGTTGTCCAGGCTGTAGTTCAAGCCCCAGAGCAGTGCCACAGCGCCCACCAGCGACACCGGCAGCGACAGCGCGGGAATGATGGTGGCGACAAAGCGGCGCAGAAACAAAAAGATGACCAGCACCACCAGCACGATGGTGCCGAGCAAGGTGAGCGTCACGTCGTGCAAGGCCTCGCGCACCGAGAGCGAACGGTCATTGATCGGGGTCAGCGCCACGGACTGCGGCATCTGGCTTTGCAGCGCCGGTAACGCGGCACGGATGGAGTCCACCACGCGCACCGTGTTGGCGCCGGGCTGGCGCTGTATGGCCAGGGTGATGGAGTTTTCGCCGTTGTAGGTGGCGGAGCTCTTGAAGGTTTCGACGCTGTCTTCGACGGCGGCCACGTCCTTCAGGCGCACCGGGTTGCCCGAGCGCATGGCGACGATCAGGTTGGAAAAGGCCTGCGCGTTTTGCAACTGCTTGTTGGCTTGCAGCACCAGCGTTTGTTTGGGGCCTTCCAGCGTGCCGACCGGGGTGTTGACATTGGCCAGACGCAAGGCGGCGCTCAATTCGTCCAGGCCCATGTTGGCGCCCACCAGGGCGTCGGGCTTGACGCGCACGCGGATGGCGTAGCGCTTGGCACCAAACACATTGACCTGCGCCACGCCGTCGAGGGTGGACAGCGTGGGGGAAATCAGGTGTTCGGCAAAGTCTTGCAGCTCCGAGGGTGCCAGTGACGGCGAGCGCATGGAAATCAGCAACACCGGTGCGTCGGCCGGATTCACCTTGCGGTAGGCCGGCATGGCGGTCATGTCGGTGGGCAAGGAGCGCTGGGCGCGCAACAGCGCAGCCTGAACGTCCACGGCGGCGGCATCGATGCTGCGGCCCTCTTCAAACTCCAGGGTCAGCGAGGTGCTGCCCAGAATGCTGGTGGAGCTGATGGTTTTGAGGCCGGGAACGGTCTGGAATTGTTTTTCCAGCGGCAGCGCCACGGCACTGGCCATGGTTTCCGGGTTGGCGCCGGGGAAGCTGGCCGACACGTTGATCACCGGCGTGTCGTAGCTCGGCAGGGCCGCCACCGGAATATTCTGGTAGCCAATGACCCCGGCCAAAACAATGCCGAGGTTCAGCAGCACCGTCATCACCGGACGGCGTATGAACAGTTCGGAAATGCTCATGGTTTGCCAGCCCCGGACGCTTGCACGGAGGCGGGCCTGGCACCTTCAGCCGGCGCCGCAGCGGAGGCCGCTGCGGCCGGTGCAGAAGCGCCGCCCTTGGGTTCTTTGGCGCGCTCCACGATGGGGCTGTTCGGGCGCACATTTTGTTTGCCGTCCATCACGATCACGTCGCCCGGTTTGATGCCGGTCACGGCGGCATCACCGGCTTCGGCGTACACCACTTTCACGGGCTGCAGGCGGGCTTTACTGTCTTCCACTACATAGACGATGGTGCCGCGCGGGCCTTGCACGATGGCAGCCTGCGGGATGACGGTGGCATCGGGCAAGGCGTTCACGGTTTGCGACAGCTCTACAAAAGCGCCCGGCCAGAGCTTGCCTTCCTTATTGGGAAACACGGCCTTGGCCTGTACCGTGCCAGAGCTTGCGTTGACGCTGCTGTCCACAAACTGGAGCTTGCCTTTGAAGGTTCCGCCGCCGTCGGCGAGTTTGGCGGTGACGGGCGCGCCGCCGCCCTTGAGCGCATGGAGTGCGTCGGGCAGGTTGCGTTGGGGCAGGCTGAAGGCCACCGCAATCGGGTCGAGCTGCGTGATGGTGACCAGGCTGGTGACGTTGGCCTGCACCAGACTGCCGGTGGCCACATTGACGGTGCCCACCCGCCCGGAAGAAGGCGCCGCAATACGGTCAAACGACAAGGCCACTTTGGCCGCATCGATGGCGGCCTGATCGGCCAGCGTGGTCGCGGCGGTGGACTCCATCAAGGTTTGGGCCGTATCCACTGCGCCCTGCGAAATAAAGTTCTGGGCAAACAGCTGCTTGGCGCGCTCGTACTGGCGCCGGGCATCGGCCAGGCTGGCCTGGTCTTTGGCCAGCTGGGCCTGTGCCTTGGCCAGATTGGCTTCGTCGGTGCGGGAGTCCAGCGTGAACAGCAGCTGCCCTTTCTTGACAAACTGGCCTTCCGCAAAATGGATTTTGGAGACCGTGCTGGTGACTTGCGAGCGCAGGTCCACACTGTTCAGGGGAGACACCGCGCCGGTGATTTGCAGGGTCACCGGCAAGTCACGTTTCTGCGCTTTGACGGTGGACACGGTGACCGGGGGCAGCGGGGCCGAAGCGCCAGCAGCAGGGGCCGTGGCAACCGCGTTGGGACCGGAGGCGGTGGTGGCGGGGGCAGCAGCGGGTGCAGCGGCGTTGGCAGCGTTGGGGGATGCTTCCTGCTTGCCGGAACACGCCACCATAAAGACACTGCAAAGGGCGCTGAGCGCAAGAAGGTGGTGGCGGGCAAGTATGTTCATATGCATCAAATATTGAAAAGCCCCTAATTATTAGGGGCTTGAGCAGTAGCTAGCGCAAAGCTGCAGTAAAGGGTTGCCAACCGGGTGCAAACCCTAGTCTTTTGCGCCTTCAGCCAAAGCGGCATCGCGGCTGGCTTTGAGCGCCCGCGGGTCGGCCGCTTCCAGCGTGTTCCAGCCCAGCAGATGGGTTTGTGTGACGTTGCACAAGGCGGTAATCCACTCAGGATCGTCATTCAGGCAGGGGATGTAGTGAAACACTTTGCCGCCTGCGTTCAGGAAGGCAGCGCGCGCCTCCATGTTGATTTCTTCCAGCGTTTCCAGACAGTCGCTGGTGAAGCCGGGGCAAATCACATCCACGCGCTTCAAGCCGGCCTTGCCCATGGCAATCAGCGTTGGCTCGGTGTAGGGCTCCAACCATTTGGCGCGGCCCAGGCGGGACTGAAACGTGACCTGATACTGGTCATTTTCCAGCCCCATCCGCTCGGCCAGCAGGCGCGCGGTTTTGAAGCACTCGCAGTGGTACGGGTCCCCCAGATGCAAGGTGCGCTCGGGCACGCCATGAAAACTCATGACCAGTTTGTCGGGCAGACCGTTTTTGCGCCAGTAACGTTCGACGCTGGCCGCCAGTGCGGTGATGTAGTCGGGGTGGTCGTGGTAGTGGTTGACAAAGCGCAGTTCGGGAATGGCGCGGGTTTTCTGCGCCCACTGGTAGACGGCGTCCCACACGCTGGCGGTGGTGGTGGCCGAATACTGGGGATAGGCGGGCACCACCAGGACGCGGGTGACGCCCTCGGCTTTCATGGCGTCTAGCTGCGATGCAATCGAGGTGCTGCCGTAGCGCATGGCCCATTTCACTTTGACAAAATGGTTGCGCTGCCCAAGCCAGCCTTGCAGCAGCTTGGCTTGCTTTTCGGTCCACACCTTCAAAGGGGACCCTTCGGGCAGCCAGATGCTGGCGTATTTGGCGGCCGACTTGGCCGGGCGAAAGCGCAGGATGATGCCGTGCAGGATCAGCATCCACAGCAGGCGGGGAATCTCCACCACGCGCTGGTCGCTCAAGAATTCGGCCAGATAGCGGCGCACGGCCTGCGGCGTGGGTTCGTCCGGGGTTCCGAGATTGCAGAGCAACACCGCGGTGCGCGGTTGCTGGCCATGTTTGAAGGGGGGTTCTGGAGAAAAGGGCATGCAGTATTCTCCCGCACCTATGCTCGACATTTCACGCATCCAGGCAATTACCCTGGACCTGGACGACACGCTCTGGCCGGTGCGGCCCACCATTCACCGGGCCGAAGCCCGACTGCAACAGTGGCTGGCCCCAAGGGCGCCGGGTACGGCGGCCCTGTTTACAGACGAGGCATTGCGCAAAGGGCTGCGTGACCGGGTGCACGAACAGTGGCCCGACAAGCACCACGATCTGAGCCTGATGCGGCTGGAAATGATCCGCCTGGGGCTCTTGCAATGTGGTGAGGATGCGGCGCTGGCGGAGCCCGCCTTTGCGGTGTTTTTCGACGCCCGGCAGGAGGTGGTGCTGTATGCGGATGCGCTGCCCGCGTTGCAGGCCTTGTCCGCGCGCTGGCCGGTGCTGGCGCTCTCCAATGGCAATGCGGATGTGCAGCGCATTGGAATCGGTCATTTGTTTTGCGGCTCGGTGAGCGCCAGAGACGCCGGAGTGGCCAAGCCCCACGCCGGCATTTTTCTGGCGGCTGCAGAGCGGCTGCAAGTGGCGCCAGAGCGCGTTTTGCATGTGGGGGACGACGCGGCGCTGGACGTGTTGGGCGCGGCTGCGGTGCAGATGCAAACGGCCTGGGTCAACCGCGACGCCCACGCTTGGAGCCATGCGGTAAGCCCCGACCTGACCGTGTCCGACATGGCGGCGCTTTGCGGCCAGTTGGGTCTGTAACCCGCGTAACCCGCGCCTTACGGGCCTGATGGGCCGGGCTGAAGAATCAGCTTTTCCTTGGAGTGCGACTGCACATCGGCGTCGTCCATGCGCTGGCGCACGTAGGAGCCCTTCAGGTAGCGCTCGACCTGATCGGCGTAATGCTTGTCAAACAGCACGCCACTTTGTCCCAGCGGGTTGATGCCAATCGACTTTTCGGGCGCGCCGAAGTCAATGACGCGCCGGGTTGAGGGCCCATACGCTGCCGACCACGGGGCAGGCCCCACCTTGCTGGCTATGTTGTTGGGGGCTTCCCTGCCGCCGGGGGCGGGGAACGGGCCCACGTTGAATAGCCAGTTGAAGGGTTTTTGCACGCCCAGCGGATGCGCCAGTGTCAGTGTGTGGGTTTGCCCCCAAGACCAATCCAGCAGGCTGCTGCCGTAGAGGCCTTGCAGGTGCTTCAGCGTGTTGCCCCAGGCGATGCGGATGGTCTCGAAGCGATTTTCTTTTTGGGGTGTCTTGACGTTGTCCCACCAGGGCGAGTCCGCGTCGGCTATCAGCAGGGGCAGGGCGTGGTCCAGCACCGGTGTGCCGATGAGGTTTTTGAATTGCACTTCGCCCAGTTCGTCTTCGAAGGCCGCCCGGGCCAGCTCGTAACTCAGCTGGCTGAACAGGCTGGCCGCCACGCTGTTGGGGGTGTAGCAGCCGTCCCACTTTTGCAGTGGCTCCAGAAACGCCTTGTCATTGGCGTCGGTGATGACCTGATCCATGATGGGCAGCAAGATGGAAAGCACCCGCTGCGGGTAGCCCACGCAAAGGTCGAGCTGCAAATTGGCGGCCTTGTCGGTGGTCCACTTGGGCTTGGCTTCCTGCAGCGCGTCGTCCAGACGTTTGGCCCGGTCGGCTGGCAGGTAGTAGCCGGGCACCGGCACCACGCCGCCGGGTTGCTCGTTGGCCGACACAATGTAGCCGCGCGGCGGGTTTTCCTCGTGCGGGTTGAAGCTGAAATTGAAAAAGCCCGGCTTCTCGGCTTCGCCCTTGGCCGCATCGAGTATGAACATCGGGTTCACACCCACCGGGCGCTGGGGCAGTTTGCCGGTGGCCCACCAGGCAATGTCGCCCTCGGCGCTGGCCCACAGCAGGTTGAGGCCGGGGGCCTGCATCTTCATGGCGGCGGCACGCGCCTTCTCGCGGGTGTCGGCGCGGTTGAGTTCGTACACGCCTTGCAACAACGGGTTTTCGGTTTCCAGAAACGCCCACCACATGGCAATCGGGGTGCTGCCGAACTGGTCTTTGAAGGCGTCGCTGATGAAGGGACCATGCGGGCCGCGTTGCAACTGCAGCACCGTGTCGGCCGCGCCCTTGACCTTGATGGTTTCAGTCCGGGTTTGCAGGTCCACCCATTGGTCCCGGTGCCAGACTTGTTTGGGGTTGGCCGGGTTGATTTTTTCGGCGATCAGGTCGATGTCATCGTTTTCAAACATCGTGAGGGTCCAGCCGAAGTCGCTGTTGTGGCCCAGGAGCGCCTGCGGGTTCAGTGCCAGAAAGTGGCCGTACAACTCGAACGAAGGCGTGCTCAGGTGGGCTTCGTACCAAACCGACGGGGCTGAATAACCGATATGCGGGTCGCCCGCCAGAATCGGCTTGCCGCTGACCGTGCGCTTGCCGGAGATCACCCAGCCATTGCTGCCATGAAAGGCGCCCAGACGGGCTTCCTGCACCGCATCGCTGGTGACCTGTGCCAGGTGGTTGAGGCCCGCCCAGTCTTTCGTTGTCATTGCATAGGAAGGGGCGCCGTGGCTGGCAGCGGCGCTTTGCAGGCTGCGAATGCCGCCTTCGGGGTGGCCTTCGGTGTCAAACACGGCCAGGTGGTGCGGGCCCAACTTGTCGCGGATGAAGGTCATCAGCGGCTCGGTCTTGAAGGCGGTGGCGAAGCTGTACGCCAGGTACCCCGTCACTGCCGCGACATCCTCAGGCTTGAAGGGGCGCTTTGGTATACCGAGCAGGTCGAATTCCATGGGCGCAGGGTGCGTTGCCTGAAACTGGTTGATGCCATCCAGATAGGCCAGCATCGACTGGCCCAAGGGGCCGTCCATGTCCATTTGCGCAATGCTGGTTTTGGCGTGTTCGCGCAGCTCCAGGGTTCTGAACAGCTTGTCGGAATCGAGCAATTTGGGGCCGAAAATCTCGGCCAGTTCGCCATTGGCCAGGCGGCGCACCATTTCCATCTGGAACAGCCGGTCCTGGGCATGCACAAAACCCAAAGCGCGGTAGAGGTCGCGTTCATTGGCGGCGTAAATGTGGGGCACGCCGCGCTCGTCGTATTGCACCGTGACTTTGGCCTTGAGGCCTTTGATGTCCACGGTGCCTTTGCGCACTGGCAGCTTGGTGTTGACATACCAGCCACCGCCCGCTGCGACGCCAATGGTCAGCAGCGTCAGCAGTGCGAGGATGGCAAGTGTGATTTTTTTCATGCGTCTACCCTGGATGAATCCCATCAGTCTAGCGTGATGCGAAGCCCTCGCACGCGGCCTGGGACCCGGCCATTCCACTCTGCACGGCACCTTCCAGCGTGGCCGGATAGGGACCCTGCACGTAGTCGCCACAGGCGATGAGCCCTGGCGCAATGGTGGCGGGCGGGCGCACCAATGCGGGCGTGCAGGCAAAGGTGGCACGTTTTTCGACAATGGTTTGCAGAGGCTTCAACGCTTGGCCTTGAAGCCAGGGCGCCAGTTGCCTGCGGGCTTGCTGCAAAACTTTCTCTTCCAGTTCAGCACGCTCCGTTTCACTGGCGCTGACAACAAACGCCAGCAAACCTGCCGGCCCGCCAAGCTGGCCCCGGTCAAACACAAACTGCGCGGGTTCCTGCGCGTCCGAATACAGCGCCAGCATCGCTTGCGGCAGCCGAACCTTGCCGGCCTGCGCGTACACGGTGGCGATGGCTTCATATTGCAAGCGGGCGGCAACGTCCATCCATGCCTGGACCGCGTGACTGCCCTCAACCTGGGAGTTAGCCAGCAAATGGCAGGCGGCGGATGACGACGTGGCACACAGTACCGAATCAAACGCCTCGCCATCCACCTGCCAGTCCCCGCTTGGGCACGCCAGCTGCACCCGCTGGCCGAGTCGCAGCGTTGCCCCATGGTTTTGCAGCCAGCGGGTGGCGGCAACCGGCAGCAACGCGCCCAGGTCTCCGGTGGGGATCAGCAGGTTGGAGCTGCCTTTGCCGCCCAGCAGCGCGTCTTTGAGCACCCGCAGGAACACCTGCGCACTGGCGCGGTCTGCAGGTGTGTTGAGCGCGGAAACGCACAGTGGCTCGATCAGTGTTTGCATGGCGCGTGCCGAGATGCCTTCACACAGCGCGGTAACGCGCAAGCCGTGGGCACAGCGAAAGCCATTGCGTTGCCAGCGCGCGGTGGCGCGCACCAGTGACCATTTGTCGGCCAAGGTCCACCCGACCGCACCCAAAACGCCTGCCAGTACGTCCAGCGGCATGGGCCAATCCGGCAGACGGATGCCAAGCCCGTCGGGGAACTGCATCGACAGGGGCATGCGCTTGAGCACGCGCTCAGGCTCTACGCCCACCGTCCGCATCAAATCCAGCGTGGCGCGGTAGGCGCCAATGAGAATGTGCTGGCCGTTGTCCAGCACCATGGCCGAGCCATCGGGCGCGTTAACGGAAACAGCGCGCGCTCTGCCGCCCCATTGGCGCGACGCCTCGAATAGGGTTACCGCGTGGCCGCGTTGGGTGGCATGCACTGCCGCTGCAAGTCCGGCCCAGCCACCGCCAATGACGGCAATGCGCTGGCGGCTCACATCCGGCCCAGCGCCTGTACCTTCCAGGCCAACCAGAGCTTGCGCACCGGGGTGAGTTTGATGCGCTGGTGCAGCACCTGAAAGTTTTCCGCTTCAATTTCCCGCAGCAAGGTGCGGTAGATGCTGGCCATCATCAGGCCCGGCTTCTGGGCGCGCCGGTCCTGCGCCGGCAGCAGCGCCAGAGCCTGCTCGTACAGGCCGTGGGCTCGCTCGGCTTGAAACCGCATCAGCGCGGTGAAGCGCTCGGAGTAGGTTCTCTTGAGAATTTCATGGGCCTTCACATCAAAGCGCTGCAGTTCATTGACCGGCAGGTAGATGCGCCCGCGCATGGCATCTTCGCCCACGTCCCGGATGATGTTGGTGAGCTGCAGCGCCTGTCCCAGGGTGTGGGCGTATTCGGTGGTGACGGCTTCGGTCTGGCCGAAGATGCGCGCCGCCACTTCGCCCACCACGCCCGCCACCAGATGGCAGTAGCGCTGCAGGTTGGGGTAGTCCAGATAACGCGTCTGCTCCAGGTCCATCTGGCAGCCGTCGATGACGCCAAGCAAATGGCGCGCCTCGATACCGTATTCCTGGGCGTGGGGCAGCAGGGCTTTGGTTACCGGGTGCGTCGGCTTGCCGCCAAAAGCCTGGGCCACTTCGCTTTTCCACCACGCCAGCTTGGTGGCGGCCACGCCGGCGTCGGTCATTTCATCGACGACGTCATCCACTTCACGGCAAAAGGCATAGAAGGCGGTAATTGCCGCGCGGCGGGGCGGGGGCAGAAACAAAAAGGCGTAATAAAAGCTGCTGCCGGACGCAGCCGCTTTTTGCTGGACATATTCTTCAGGACTCATGCGGGCATTGTCCCATTGCGCCGCGCGCTTTCATCACATCCACAGTGCGCGCCAGGCCATCACGACAAAGTCCCACTGGTGCAGCGTCGGGCGGCGCTGCAGTGTGCCAAAGCGCAGGCCGTCAATTTTGTCCAGTATGCGCAATCCGCCTTGCACCACCAGACGCAATTCCCAGCCCGCGCGTCCCGGTACACGGTGGACCAGCGGCGCACCCTGCAGCATGGTGGCGCGTGCCTCGGCCACACAGGCCGCAACCATGGCGGTGACGGCGGGTGTTTGCCGCAGGTTCAGCAGGTCGGCATCGTCCACGCCGTGGGCCGACTTCATGGCCTGCGTGAAGTAATAGCGGCCTCGGGGGATGTCCACCCCCGGGTCTTGCCAGAAATTGATGAGTTGCAAGGCGGTGCAGATGGCGTCGCTTTGCGCCAGCGACGTGGCATCGTGTACGCCATAGAGATGCAGTAGCAAGCGCCCCACCGGGTTGGCGGAGCGCCGGCAGTAGTCGCGCAGCTCGGCGGTGTCGGCGTAGCCCGCGCGGTCGCGGGTTTTTTCCACGTCCTGCACAAACGCGTCCAGCAGGTCATGCAGCAGTTGGGGCGGCAGGGCGTGGTTCTGGATGGCGCGGTGCAATGCGGTAAAGGTGCTGCCCCAGCGGGCGTCCAGGGGGCTGACCCCTGCGGCGGCTGGCAAGGTGGTCTGGTTCAGTTGCTGGCGATACGCAGCCAGCGTTTGCAGGCGCTGTTCGGCGCTGTCGGTGCCTTCGTCGGCGATGTCATCGGCGTTGCGGGCAAAGTGGTAAATCGCTGCGATGGGTGCGCGCAGGTGTGCCGGGCACAACCAGGACGCCACCGGAAAGTTTTCGTAATGGTCGATGGAGGGGCTGCTGGACATGCGCTGATTTTGCCCTGAGGCTTGACAGGCAATGTGGCAGACATTAAATTAATAACCTGTCGGTCAGTAACTGCGTTGCTGCACCTGCTTTCACCCACTTCCCGGATTACCCTATGACTATGAAGCCTGCCACCTGCGGCGTGTTGCTCTTGTCCACAGTTTGCTTGCTGTCGGCCTGCTCCAAACCCGAGCCCAAAGAGGCGCCTTTGCGGGCTGTCAAAGTCGTGACGGTGGGGGCGGACGCATTGCAATCCGTCCCCGAGTTTTCCGGCGAAGTGCGGGCAAGGGTGGAGTCGCGGCTGGGTTTTCGGGTGGGTGGAAAAATCATCCGGCGCCAGGCCGAGCTAGGCCAGCGGGTCAGGGCGGGTGAGGTACTGGCGCAGCTCGACCCGCAGGATTACCAGCTCTCCGTCGATGCGGCGAAGGCCCAACTGGCGGCGGCCGCCACCAACCGTGACCTGGCTGCCGCCGACTTCAGGCGCTACAAAGAGTTGCGCGAGCAAAACTTCATCAGCGCCGCCGAACTGGAGCGCCGCGAGGCCACCTTGAAAGCAGCCCAGGCCCAATTTGACCAGGCACAGGCTCAACTGTCCGGCCAGGGCAATCAGGCCCGTTACACCACGCTGGTGGCGGATGTGGCCGGTGTGGTGACTGCGGTGGATGGCGAAGCCGGGCAGGTCGTTGCGGCGGGCGCGCCTGTCATCCGCATCGCGCAGGACGGACCGCGCGATGCCGTGTTTGTGGTCCCGGAGGACAAGGTGCAAGCCTTGCACGTGGGGACAGTGGCCGACGTGAAGCTGTGGGCCAGCCAAACCACCGTGAAGGGGCGGGTGCGCGAGGTGGCCGCCAGCGCCGATCCGGTCACCCGCACCTTTAGCGTGAAAGTGTCGCTGGACACCAAGGACGTGTGGCCCTTGGGTGCGACGGTATCGGTCGCTATGCAAGCCATGCACGCCATGGCGCCAAGCGCTGGAAAGGCCATGCATTTGCCCCTGTCAGCGCTCCTGAAAGAGGGCGACAAGTCAAACGTGTGGGTTCTGGACACCCAGACCATGACCGTTGCCTTGCAGCCCATCACTGTTGCCACCGTGGACGGTAACGAGGTGGTCGTAGGCGCCGGTCTGCAGTCGGGAATGCAGGTAGTGACGGCCGGCGTTCATGTGTTGTCGCCGGGCCAGAAGGTGGTGCTGTACCGGCCGCGCCAGCCCGATGCTGGCGCATCCGCCCAGCCCGTTGCAGCAAAGTGAGCCGCATATGAATCAGGAACAGCCCTCGGGCGGCTTCAATCTTTCGCGCTGGGCCATTGACCACGGGCCGCTGACGCGCTACCTCATGGTGGTGCTGTTGGTGCTGGGCATATCGGCCTACTTTCAATTGGGGCAGGACGAGGACCCGCCATTTACCTTCCGCGCCATGGTCGTGCAGACCTATTGGCCCGGGGCCACTGCACAACAGATGGCCGAGCAGGTGACCGACAAGCTGGAAAAGACCTTGCAAGAGGTGCCCTATGCCGACCAGATCCGCAGCTATTCCAAGCCGGGCCTGTCGCAGATCACGCTGGAAGTAAAGGAATATGCCAAGGCCAGCGAGGTAACCAACGCCTGGTACACCGTGCGCAAAAAGGTGGGCGACATGCGCGCCACGCTGCCCCAAGGCGTGCAAGGGCCGTTTTTCAACGATGACTTTGGTGATGTGTACGGTGTGATCTATGCGCTGGAGGCAGACGGGTTCAGTTACGCAGAGCTCAAGGCCGTGGCCGAGCAGGCCAAGCAGGAGCTCTTGCGCGTGCGCGATGTGAACAAGGTGCAGTTGTTTGGCGAGCAGGACGAAAAACTGTTTGTCGAGGTGTCGCAAAAGCGGCTGGCGCAAATGGGGCTGGACATGAACCAGGTGCTCGGCCAGCTGAACCAGCAAAACGCGGTGGAGAGTGCCGGCGCTGTGCAAACACCGCAAGACATCGTGCAGGTGCGCGTGGGTGGGCAGTTCAAGACGCTGGAGCAGTTGCGGGCAATGCCGATCCGGGGCGCATCGGGCAATCAGTTTCGCCTGGGCGACATTGCGGCGATTCAACAGGCCTACGTGGACCCACCCAATGTGAAGGTCCATCACCAGGGCAAGGAGGTCATTGCGCTGGGGGTTTCCATGGCCAAGGGCGGCGACATCATCGCCCTTGGCAAGGCGCTGAAGGTGGCATTTGCGAAGATCGAAAGGTCCTTGCCGGCGGGCATCAGCCTGGTGCAGTTGCAGGACCAGCCATCGGTGGTGTCGGCATCGGTGAATGAGTTTGTGCGCACCCTGATGGAGGCCGTCATCATTGTGCTGGCGGTCAGCTTTCTCTCCTTGGGCATGCACAAACGACCGGGCAATCACCCGGTCTGGCGGCGCTATTACCTGGACGCGCGGCCCGGTTTGGTGGTGGGCATCACCATTCCGTTGGTACTGGCGCTCACGTTTTTGGCCATGCATTACTTTGACATCGGCCTGCACAAAATTTCGCTGGGCTCGCTCATCATTGCCTTGGGGCTGATGGTGGACGACGCGATCATTTCGGTGGAAATGATGGTGCGCAAAATGGAGGAGGGCTACGACAAGGTGCGCGCCGCCACCTTTGCCTACGAAGTCACCGCCATGCCCATGCTCACCGGTACGCTGATCACGGCGGCCGGCTTTTTGCCCATCGGGCTGGCCAAGTCCATGGTGGGGGAATACACATTTGCCATCTTCGCCGTCACAGTGCTGGCGCTCCTGCTGAGCTGGATCGTGTCGGTGTATTTCGTGCCGTATCTGGGCACGGTGCTGCTGAAGGTCAAGCCGCATGTGGCCCAGGTGGGCGACCCGGCGGCGCAGGCGGCCAGCCAGCATGAGCACTTTGACACGCCCTTTTATGTCGCCTTCAGGCGCGTGCTCAACCGCTGTCTGGAATACCGCTGGACGACCATCGGCGTGGCGGCGCTGGTGTTTGCGTTGGGGCTGGTCGGCATGGGCAAAGTGCAGCAACAGTTTTTCCCCGACTCGGCCCGCCCCGAAATCCTGGTGGACGCCTGGTTGCCCGAAGGAGCCTCTTTCGCCGCGAATGAGGCCGTTGCCAAGCGCATCGAAGCGCGCCTGATGCAAGAAGAGGGCGTTGACAAGGTGTCGGTGTGGATCGGCTCCGGTGTGCCGCGCTTTTACTTGCCCTTAAGCCAGGTGTTCCCGCAGACCAATGTGTCGCAATTCATGCTGATTTCCAGGAACGTGGCCGCACGCACGGCGCTGGTCACCAAGCTGCCGACACTGATGGCACAGGAATTTCCTGAAGTGCGGGTTCGGGTTCTGTTGCTTCCCAGCGGGCCGCCGGTGGAGTTTCCGGTGCAATTTCGCGTCGTCGGGCCTGACCCGGCGACGCTTCGGACCTACGCCGATGCGGTCAAGGGTGTCATGCGCGCCAGCCCCAACACCCGGGGTGTGAACGACAACTGGCACGAGTCGGTCAAGGTCATGCGGCTGGAAGTGGACCAGGCCAAGGCGCGTGTTTTGGGCGTATCCAGCCAGTCCATTGCGCAGGCGTCCCGCACCATTTTTGCGGGATCGACCATTGGCCAGTATCAGGAGGGCGACAAGCTCATCGAGATCGTGTTGCGCCAGCCTTTGGAAGAGCGCAATAGCCTGTCCGATGTGGCCAATGCCTATGTGCCCACGGCGTCGGGCAAATCCATTGCGCTGACGCAGATTGCCAAACCCGTGTTCGCCTGGGAGCCGGGTGTCTTGTGGCGCGAAAACCGCGATTACGCCATCACCGTGCAGTCCGACGTGGTGGACGGCATGCAGGGCGCCACGGTCAGCGCCGAGCTGTTGCCCAAGTTGCAGGCGCTCAGTGCCGGCTGGCCCGCGGGCTACCGCCTGACCGTTGCCGGGGCGGTCGAGAAAAGCTCGCAAGGCTCTGCGTCCATTGCGGCGGGCATCCCGATCATGCTGTTCATTACCTTTACGCTGCTGATGTTGCAACTGCACAGCTTCAGCCGCGCCATGCTGGTTTTTCTGACCGGCCCGTTTGGTATTTCCGGCGTGGCGGCGGCCTTGCTGCTTTTCAACCGGCCCTTCGGCTTCGTGGCTTTGCTCGGCGTTATTGCCCTGATGGGCATGATCCAGCGCAATTCGGTGATCTTGATTGACCAGATTGAGCAAGACCGCGCCGCCGGCGTTCACCCCTGGGACGCGATTGTGGAGTCCGCTGTGCGCCGGCTGCGCCCGATTGTGCTGACGGCCGCCGCCGCAGTCCTGGCGATGATTCCGCTGACCCGCTCGGTTTTTTGGGGCCCCATGGCCGTCGCCATCATGGGCGGTTTGATTGTTGCCACGGTGCTGACCCTGCTGGCTTTGCCGGCCATGTACGCGGCCTGGTTCCGGATTCGCAGTGACACGCCCGGCGCAGGTTAAAATAGCAGGCTTACCGATTTGAGAGAGTAAAAGCGGTCCGCCCACCGGAACAAGCGGTGAACGGACGCAGCCAACTCCCTGATTTTTTGCGCGGGTGGCGAAATTGGTAGACGCACCAGGTTTAGGTCCTGACGCTGGCAACAGTGTGGGGGTTCGAGTCCCCCCCCGCGCACCACCTTGAAAGTAACAACAGGTCCGGTCATTTGGAGGTCGGTCCTGTTTCAAACCCTGATTAGGAGATCGACGATGGCCGTTACTGTAGAAACTCTGGAAAAGCTGGAACGCAAGATCACGCTGACGTTGCCGGTGGGCATCATCCAGAACGAAGTGCAGTCCCGCCTGCGCAAGCTCGCACGTACCGTGAAAATGGACGGTTTCCGTCCCGGTAAGGTGCCCATGAATGTGGTGAGCCAGCGTTATGGCTACTCCGTGCATTACGAAGTGATGAATGACAAGGTGGGCGAGGCCTTTGCTACGGCCGCCAACGAAGCCAAGCTGCGTGTGGCTGGTCAGCCCCGCATCACCGAAGCCGAAGCAGCGCCCGAAGGCCAAATGGCTTTTGATGCAGTGTTCGAAGTGTTTCCGGAAGTCAAAATTGGCGACCTGACTACCGCAGAAGTGGAAAAAATCAGCACCGAAGTGACCGATGCTGCAATCGACAAGACTGTTGAAATCCTGCGCAAGCAGCGCCGCACTTTTGCACAGCGCGCACAAGAGGCCGCAGCACAGGACAGCGACCGCGTGACGGTGGACTTTGAAGGCAAGATCGACGGCGAACCTTTTGCTGGTGGCAAAGCCGCTGACTTCCAGTTCATTCTGGGCGATGGCCAGATGCTCAAAGAATTTGAAGAGGCCACCCGTGGCATGAAGTCCGGCGAAAGCAAGACTTTTCCTCTGGCATTTCCCGCTGATTACCACGGCCAGGACGTGGCCGGTAAGACCGCCGACTTCCTGGTAACGGTGAAGAAGATCGAAGCCGCCAATTTGCCGGAAGTCGATGGCGCTTTGGCCAAGACACTCGGCATTGCTGACGCGACCGTTGAAGGCCTGCGCGCTGACATCCGCAAGAACCTGGACCGCGAAGTGAAGTACCGCTTGCTGAACCGCAACAAGCAAGCTGTGATGGACGCCCTGATTTCCAAGGCTGAGCTCGATTTGCCCAAGTCCAGCGTGCAAGCGGAACTCGACCGCATGGTCGAAGGCGCCCGTGCTGACCTGAAGCAGCGTGGCATCAAGGACGCGGACAAGGCACCGATTCCGTATGACATCTTCCGCCCGCAAGCCGAGCGCCGCGTGCGTTTGGGTCTGGTGGTGGCTGAACTGGTTCGCGCCAATGAGTTGGCCGCCAAGCCTGAGCAAATCAAGGCCCACGTTGACGAGTTGGCCGCCAGCTACGAGAAGCCGGCTGATGTGGTGCGTTGGTACTACGGCGACAACCGCCGCATGGCCGAAGTGGAAGCCATCGTGATTGAAAACAATGTGACCGAGTTCGTTCTGTCCAAGGCCAAAGTGACCGAGAAGGCACTGTCGTTTGACGATTTGATGGCGCAGAACTGATCTGTTGCTACCTGAGTGAAATGGGGCGTGTGCGGGGCTTGTAGTTCCGCTACACAGCCCCATTTGCTTTTTGGATTTAGTTTTTAGTTACAGTTAGAAGAACTTTATTTGGAGTCGCAATGAACGTGAAATACGCAGCGCCAGGCGCAATGGATATTCAGGGTCTGGGTATGGTGCCCATGGTGATCGAGCAGTCGGGCCGCGGCGAGCGTTCGTACGACATTTATTCGCGTTTGCTCAAAGAGCGGGTGATCTTTTTGGTTGGTCCCGTGAACGATCAGACCGCCAATCTGGTGGTTGCCCAATTGCTGTTTCTGGAAAGCGAGAACCCCGACAAGGACATCTCTTTTTACATCAACTCGCCCGGCGGTTCGGTCAGTGCAGGCATGGCCATTTTCGACACCATGAACTTCATCAAACCCGACGTCTCCACCTTGTGCACCGGCATGGCGGCGAGCATGGGGGCGTTCCTGCTGGCGGCCGGCGCCAAGGGCAAGCGTTTCTCATTGCCCAACTCCAAAGTCATGATTCACCAGCCCTTGGGCGGTACACAAGGCCAGGCGACCGAGATCGAAATTCATGCCCGAGAAATCCTCAAGACGCGTGAGCAGCTGAACAAGATTCTGGCTGAGCGCACCGGTCAGCCGCTGGAGAAGATTGAGCGGGATACCGAGCGCGACTACTACTTGTCTGCCGATGAGGCCAAAGAGTACGGTTTGGTGGATCAGGTGATCTCCAAACGCCCCTGAAAAAAGACCGGGTTCTGACCCTGTTGCAACGGTGCCTATTTGCGGGTAGGTGCCGTTTTTTATTTGGTTATCATCCGCGCTATCAAGTTGTTAAAGGGCAGTGAGAACATGGCCGAAAAAAAAGGCGCTTCCGGCGAGAAAACCCTCTATTGCTCCTTTTGTGGCAAGAGCCAGCACGAAGTAAAGAAGCTGATTGCCGGGCCCTCGGTTTTTGTATGTGATGAGTGCATTGACTTGTGCAACGAGATTATTCGTGATGAGTTGCCCGCCACTACGCAAACCAAGGACAGCAAGAGCGAGTTGCCGACACCCGCTGAAATCAAAGCGAATCTGGACAATTACGTCATTGGCCAAGAGCCCGCAAAGCGCACGCTGGCCGTGGCTGTTTACAACCATTACAAGCGACTGCGTCACAAAGAAAAGTCCAAGAAGGATGACGTCGAACTTGCCAAGAGCAACATTCTGTTGATTGGCCCGACGGGCTCGGGAAAGACCTTGCTGGCGCAGACCATGGCGCGCATGCTCGATGTGCCCTTCGTCATGGCCGATGCCACCACGCTGACCGAGGCCGGATATGTTGGCGAAGACGTGGAAAACATCGTTCTCAAATTGCTGCAAAGTTGCAATTACGAAGTGGAACGTGCCCAACGTGGCATTGTGTACATCGACGAGATCGACAAGATTTCCCGCAAGTCCGACAACCCTTCCATCACACGTGACGTCTCGGGTGAGGGTGTACAGCAGGCCTTGCTGAAGTTGATCGAGGGCACCATGGCAAGTGTGCCGCCGCAGGGTGGACGCAAGCACCCCAACCAGGACTTTGTGCAGATCGACACCACCAATATTTTGTTTATTTGCGGTGGGGCATTTGCAGGGTTGGAAAAAGTGATCGAAGCCCGCACGCAGTCGTCCGGCATTGGCTTTTCGGCCAGCGTAAAGAGCAAACAACAGCGTACGCTGACGGAGGTGTTCAAGGACGTGGAGCCGGAAGACCTGATCAAGTTCGGTTTGATTCCTGAACTGGTGGGCCGTATGCCGGTAGTTGCGACTTTGGCCGAGTTGACCGAAGACGCGCTGGTGCAGATCCTGACCGAGCCCAAGAATGCTCTGGTCAAGCAATACGCCAAGTTGCTGGCAATGGAAGGCGCGGAGCTGGAGATTCGCCCTTCGGCTCTCAAAGCGATTGCCAAGCGCGCCTTGGCCCGCAAGACCGGTGCGCGTGGACTGCGGTCGATTCTGGAACAGTCGCTGATCGACACGATGTACGAATTGCCCAACGTGGCAAACGTAGAGAAGGTTGTGGTGGACGAGTCCACCATTGAAGAAAACAAACCACCTTTGTTGGTGTATCGCGAGGCGGCCAAGAAGGCCTGATGCGCGCGACCCGAAACCCCGATTTACACGGGTTTCGGGCAGGTTTAGCGAAGCTTGGAGGGCGACTTTGCATTCGATAATGCCAAAGCGCTTGAAATCAACGCTAAGCGAACCATATTTGAACGGTTACAAAAAGGTTTAACCATGTCCGGCCATACCCCCCTTCCTTCTGACGCCATTGACCTCCCGCTGCTGCCGTTGCGGGACGTGGTGGTGTTTCCTCACATGGTGATTCCGCTTTTTGTGGGCCGCCCCAAGAGCATCAAAGCCTTGGAAGCGGCGATGGAGGCCGAGCGCCGCATCATGTTGGTGGCGCAAAAAGCTGCGGCAAAAGACGATCCGCTGGTGTCGGACATGTTCGACATGGGCTGTGTTTCTACTATCTTGCAGATGTTGAAACTGCCCGATGGCACCGTGAAGGTGTTGGTCGAAGGCCACCAGCGGGCTTCGGTGAACCACATTGAAGAGGGGGAATCCCATTTCACGGCGAATGTCAGTCCTATCGCGATTGCAGATGCGACCGACGAAGCCGCGCGCGTCAAGGGCAGTGAAATTGAGGCACTGCGCCGTGCGGTGATGCAGCAGTTTGACCAGTACGTCAAACTGAACAAGAAGATTCCTCCGGAAATCCTCACTTCCATTTCCAGCATCGATGATGCCGGCCGTTTGGCCGACACGATTGCCGCGCATCTGCCGTTGAAGCTGGATGCTAAGCAGGCCGTGCTCAGCCTAAGCGGCGTAAAAGAACGACTGGAGAATTTGTTCGAGCAAATTGAGCGCGAAGTGGACATCCTGAATGTCGACAAGAAAATCCGCGGCCGCGTGAAACGGCAGATGGAAAAGAACCAGCGCGATTTCTACCTGAACGAGCAGGTCAAGGCCATCCAGAAGGAATTGGGCGAAGGCGAAGACGGCGCTGACATCGAAGAAATCGAGAAGAAAATCAAGTCTGCCAAGATGCCCAAAGAGGCGCTGAAGAAGGCTGAAGCTGAGCTGAAAAAACTCAAGCTGATGTCTCCCATGTCGGCAGAGGCAACGGTGGTTCGCAACTACATTGATGTGTTGACCGGCCTCCCATGGACCGCCAAAACCAAGATCAAACACAACCTCACCAATGCGGAAAATGTGCTGAACGAAGACCACTATGGTTTGGACAAGGTCAAAGACCGCATCCTGGAATATCTTGCTGTGCAACAGCGGGTGGACAAAGTCAAGGCGCCCATTTTGTGTCTGGTCGGCCCACCGGGGGTGGGGAAGACTTCGTTGGGGCAATCCATTGCCAAGGCAACCGGACGCAAGTATGTGCGTATGGCCTTGGGTGGCATGCGTGATGAGGCCGAGATTCGCGGCCATCGCCGCACCTACATCGGCGCCATGCCGGGCAAGGTGTTGCAGAGCCTGACCAAGGTTGGAACCCGCAACCCCCTGTTTTTGCTCGATGAGATCGACAAGCTCGGTACCGACTTCCGAGGCGATCCCAGCAGCGCTTTGCTCGAGGTGCTGGACCCCGAGCAGAACCACAAGTTTGGTGACCACTATGTGGAGGTGGATTACGACCTCAGCGACGTGATGTTTGTGGCAACTTCCAATTCCATGAACATTCCGCCGGCATTGTTGGACCGCATGGAAGTTATTCGTCTTTCGGGCTACACCGAAGACGAAAAGGCCAATATTGCTATCACCTATCTGCTGCCCAAGCAGATGAAGAACAACGGCGTCAAGGAGTCCGAACTCGCCATTTCCGAAGAAGCCGTGCGCGACATCATTCGCTACTACACCCGCGAGGCCGGGGTGCGTTCGCTGGAGCGCGATCTTTCCAAGATTTGCCGCAAAGTGGTGAAGGGCTTGCTGCTCAAGAAGATGGAACCGCAGGTCAAGGTGACTGCGGAGAATCTCAATGAATTCCTGGGGGTGCGCAAGTACACCTACGGTCGCGCCGAGCAGCAAAACCAGGTTGGTCAGGTGGTCGGACTGGCCTGGACCGAAGTGGGTGGCGATTTGCTGACGATTGAGGCTGCGCTGACGCCAGGTAAAGGTGTTATTACCCGCACAGGTTCCCTGGGTGATGTGATGAAAGAGTCGGTGGAAGCCGCTCGCACCGTCGTGCGCAGTCGCGCACGGCGCTTGGGCATCAAGGATGAAACCTTTGAGAAGAAGGACATCCACATCCACGTGCCGGATGGCGCAACGCCCAAAGACGGCCCCAGCGCGGGCGCAGCAATGACCACCGCGTTTGTGTCCGCCATGACGGGTATCCCGGTGCGCGGCGATGTGGCCATGACC
>Ga0228698_1000676_pt1 | contig 22236 bp, 20 predicted proteins | sample McNCre117_Aug_MG_FD_178015 | JGI IMG/M metagenome (GOLD analysis project Ga0228698, IMG submission 178015) | Freshwater microbial communities from McNutts Creek, Athens, Georgia, United States - 1-17_Aug_MG | ecosystem: Environmental > Aquatic > Freshwater > Creek | place: USA: Georgia...
GGTACCGCGAAAGTGCTGGGCGGCCCCTCCGACACGATGCCCACGGACGGCACGCGCACCGACACGTTCGAAGTATTCCCGGAATTCAAAGCCCGCGCCCAGAAACGGAGGATGGGGTTTTGCAGGGAGGTAGCTGTCGCCGTATTCGGATAGTTGATTTGGTGGACGAGTACGAATTCCCCGGATGGCAGCTCCATCTGGAAGCGGATGACGCCGAAGCCCAGCCACTGGTAGGCGATGGAGTAGACATTGCCCTTCGTCACGTTGAACGTGGGGCGCACGCCGTTCCACGCCGTCTGGGGGATGAACGTCTCGGCGCCGTTATTGCGGTGGAAAATCCCGAAGGTGGCCCCGCTGCACCCGAAGAAGAAGCCGTCGGTGGTATTCCCGATGCCGACTTCCTGCCGGGAGTTGGCCGTGCACGTGGTCCACACAGCGGTGAAGCGGACCCGGACGCCCTGCCCGGGAGTGTACCGCGTGGCCGCTCGGCTCTGGAGGACGGCCGAGGCCGTGGCACCCGTACCCGTGGCGATGACGGCCATGTTGGCCGACTGGGTGATTGTACCGCCGTCCGTCGAGGCCGTGACGAGGTCCGTGTTGATGCCGTACTGAAAGGTGTACCCGGCGAGGGGGAATTCCTGCGTCACCTTCTCAGCGCCGAAGATGCCCTTACTGGAGTCGGCCCGGTTGTAGGTTCCCTGGGGGACATTCAGGTTAGGGCTCGTCTGAGCGAGTAGCAGCCCCAGCAATATTGGACCGGTAAGCATTTACAGCTCCGTGTCCGGGTCTTCCCCGAGGACGACTGCGCAGCTGGCCCCCATGGCCTCCACCTTCTGACAGGTACCCGCCAGCATAGCGGCCGGCCTCACATTCATTTCACCTGGGTTGCCGCCATCAGTGAGGGTACACGCGCCGAAGCCGGCGTCGGTATTCTTCCGGAGACAGCGGGAGATACGGGCCTCGAGCACGAGGGGCAGGGCAGCGCCCCACTTCGCGCAGACGGCCGGCCTCGAAGCGCACGCTACGAGGGTGCAGTTTTCCCAGTCCGGCTGGATGCCTTCGCGCGCGTCCTGCCGAATGGGCGGCAGCGAGACGTCACGTCCGCCGTCGGGCAGCACGAGGAGAGACACGGGGAAGGAGAGGCGCTCGTAGGTGTGCACGGTGACGCCGGCCGCGAGGGCGTCGGCTTTCAACTCGGGACTGATTCTGACTGGGCACGTGGCGACGTGCGTCGGAGACTTCCCGGCGTCGGCGAGGAATGCCGACTGCTGGGCGACGTTTCCGCCCTGCACGAGGTACACGGAAAACGAGAGGGCGCCAACGGCAACGACAGTGATGAGGGCGCGTCGCATTACCGGCACCTCGCCAGCGAACCATCCCAGCAAACCTGTTTGACGACACCGTCGAGATGATTGACTCCAACGGTGTTGTCGGCGAGTCCAGTGGCGTTTGCGTTAGGGCCGAGTCCGTCGGTTAAGGCCGTGGGGCCGCTAAAAAGCGCGCCATTGACATACACGTTTCCAAATCCTCCACCAGAAGACGCGGCCAAGCGAAGTGGAGTATTGGCGGTGACGGTGATGGAGGCCGTCGTGAAGCTCACGAAGGCCGCGCCAGTGCCGTTTTGCACGCGAAGTCCACCGCCCGCGAAAAACAAATCTGAACCGGTAAACGGCGCCTTTTCGCCCATCAGGATGCTGGGCAGGGCTGGTTCATTCGCAGTGGTCCACGGCACGATGATGGTCGCGGCTTTTGAGTACGGCGAGCCGGGGAGTGTCGAGCCGTTGAAGGCGGCCGTTTCAAGACTCCGCGTCGCCGCCGCGCTGGTGGTGGGGATGTAGCTGGTGGCGTAGGCGCCGGCCTCGACTTGGGCGCCCCACACGAAGACGTCGCCAGCGCCCGTATTGCCCGGGTTAGGGCTGATGACCCCCGAGTTGTTGATGCACCCAATGTAGAATTCGTCCGGTGCTGCGCCTCCGGTATTTGAGACGATGCACCGTGTCCACGTCGTCGAGTTATACGCGCATGTGGCGCCCTTATACGGCAACGCGTTGCTGCTGCCGGACACCAGTCCAATATTGCCGGAGGTGCCGTTGCCCTTCACATACACGCTGGAGGAGTGCGCGGCCGCCAGACTGAATATTTGATAGATGCCGCTGGTGGTTGGGTCGGTTGGGCACGCCGTAAATTGCAGCCGCTCGGCCGTCGTGGTGCCATCGGGCGCAACGGCTTGGTCGGCCGTAACCGTAACGGCTCCGGCGGTAACGAGTTTAAGCCACACCGCGTTGTCCAGTTCCGAGCTCCGCAGTGCCGAATTCGTCCGCGCCGACTCCACCAGCAGGCCCAGCGCCCCAGTGCCATCACCGCCCGGCATGACGCGCGGCTGGTTGGTGCTGCACACCACCAAGTCGCCATTGGCGATGGAGGCCGAGACGTTGCCCTTCATGCACGTCGCGCTGCTGCCCCGCGTAAACGTCAGCACCTCGCCTTTCGCGCCCGTCGGCGTGGTGCAGGCGCACGCCGTCCCCATACCCGCTCCTGAAGCCGGCGCGAATTCGAAAAACGCGTACGCTGGCCCGCCCCGCGGCGCGTTGCGCCCCCACGCCCGCATGCCCTCGCGCCACATCCTCTCCGTATGCGTCGACGTTTCGCCCGTCCCGGTAGAATAGGACTGGGCCAACACCATGAGCAGGGCTGTCAGCATCGGTCCTCCCGGTTACTTAGCCTGCCACGGCTTCGGGCGCTTCGTCGTCGCGAACTTGCACGTTCCGCCGTCCGTGACGCCGCGCACTGAGATGGTCGTCTCGTTGCTGTCCAGGTACACGGGGACGGGGTCGAGGTTATTCGTGAAGTCCACGCGGAGGTCCGAAGACGACGCCGCGGCTCCCGCCGTGCTATTCACGAAGACGTCATTGGTGCACTGCATCAGCACTGTAGACCCCTTCGCCCAGACGCACGTACCCGTGCCGCCATCGCCCGGGCCGGCGTCGGTGGATGGCACCGACACGGTAGAGACGAAGGATGTGAAACAGACGACGGGCTCCGCCGCCCACACGGCCGCCGCGAGGAGGGCCGCCACGACTACAGCGAGTTTGAGGTGGTTTTTGGGTTGCATTTTTACGGCTCCTTACCGCTTTTCAAGGCGTTGGCCCTGGGTTTCCATGTTTTCCTGCGCGTCGACTTTCTGGCGCCCGTCGGGCTGGGGGCCCTGCTGGGGATTCCCCTGCTTGGCGTGGAAGCCCTGTACCACCTGCATCTGCTGTGGATTCATGGCGGGGCCTCCGAAAAGCTGCTGAAAACCGGTGCGCTGGGCAGCGGTGAGTTGCCCCTTATTCATACGCTCCATCATCTTCCTTTGCAAGTCCGAGTACATGGCGGGATACACGGTTTGCAGGACTTTGATGGCGTCTCGGGGTACGACACCCGTGCCCGCCTGAGCCACTACCTTGGCGGGGTTCTGGACGGCGTCCAGCATCCGGTACCACCGCGCCAGTTCCGCCGGGGAGGGCTCCCACGGGCGCTTCAGGGCCAGGGGCAGACCAGCGCCGGGGTCCTTCGGGGCGGCATCAGCCAACATCTGCAGGGCCGTCACGGCCGTAGATACTGCCTGCCCGGAGATGGCTGGAGTGCCGCCCATCATCTTCGAGGGCAGCGACTCGTACAGCGCCGTCGGGTTGGAAAGGATAGAATGGACATTTTGCAGCTTCATCTGGAAGTCCTTGAAGCTGCCCCGCGGGGCCTTATTGGCCGCGCCACCGTTGAAGAAACTGTCGATGTGGACGTCGTTCATGCGCCCCTTCGAGTCGCTGAAGGACGCGATGGAATTGACGACACCCGCCTGTTCGTCCCCCTCGCCGGGGGCTTCGGGCTGCAGGCCCATGGCGCGCATGTACTCCGGGGCGTCGGTCGTCTGCATGATGCGGGCGTGTTCCGCCACGAGGGCCTCGTTGCCCTTCGCAGCCGCCCGATTCAGCAGCACCCGGAAGCTGTCGCCGCCCATTACCTGAGACAGGCCTTCCATGCGCTGGGCGATGCCCTTGGCGGCTCTATCCAGCAGACTTCCCCGGGCCCCACCGCGCAGCGCGTCCGACACCATGAAACCCCACCGCGGATTGAGGTACTGCTTCCCGAGGAGTTCCGCGATGCCGAGGCCGGGGTGGGCACTGAGGAGGGCCCCGGCGAGGAAGCCGGCGTTGGCCCCATTCTTCTTCATGGAGTTGGCCACGGTGGTGGAGATGGCGTCCGTCACTTCGCTGGCCAGTTTGTACTGTTCCGCGGACACGGCCAGCTGCTCGGCCACCGCGCCCTCGGGGGCCACCTTTCGGGCCGCGGCGAGGATGTCCTCGAAGTGCGACTTCCCACCGGCGCCGGTAATCTCCCGTTCCATACGCGCCAACTCGGACCACGTCGGAGCAGACGCGCCTTCCAGAGATGCGGCTTCCTCAACCAGCGCCCGGTGCTTCGCCGACATCGTGGGCGGCTCGAAGGGCTTGAAGTCCTCGAGAACGGGCAGGGGCTTCGTCTTGGGCGCTACGAATTCGGGAATCTCCTTCTTGACGGCCGCGATGGGGTCAGGGGGCTTGAACTCGGGGGCCGTCTCGAAGACATGGTCCGGATTCTTCTTCCACTTCGCGAGGACCTTCTCATGGTCGGCCTTGGCCTTGGCCAGTACCTTCTCATAGGCCGCCTTGGCCTTGGCCTCAGCTGCCGCGTTCCCTTCAGTGATTTTCGCGACGAGCTTGTCGTGGGCCTCAAGCGCCGCCGTCTCGATGGCGTCGTTCTGAACCTGGGTGCCGTGGAGGTTTGCGGCATGCTCGACGGTGGCCTTCGTGACGGCCTCATCGTAGGCGGCCTTGGCCTTGTAGAGGTTGGCCGAATGCGCGGCGTCGAGGCCGCCGAGGGCCTCTTGAACATCGGGAAAGCGGGCGGCGTTGTCCGTCTGAGCCGCCATAGCCTCCACCTTGCCGATGAGGCTGGGGTCTTCCACTCGGCGAGCCTCGGAGGCCATGCGCCGGAGTAGTTCTTTCGTCACGTCCTCGGAAGGCGGGGCGATGTTGTCCAGCACGGGCATCACTGCGCCGGCACCCTTCTTGGTGGCCTCTCGAACCGCGATGGCGTGCGCTTCCATGGCCGTATCGGACACTGAGGCCTTGCCGGACGTGATGCCGTGTTGGCGCATGAACTCGATGTGCGCGTCCGTAAGAGGGACGTCGAACATCTGCTTCTCGCTCCAGTTCGCGGCAGTCGTAGCGGCCTTATTCAAATCCGTGGTGCCCACCTTCCGGGCGCCCTTCTCGACCAGTCCCGCGACGCCGTGGGCCGCCACCCCGAGGACTCCGCCCGCGACTCCGTTCCCCACGAGGGACGTCACCACATGCTCCGTAGTGATGGGTATGTCGAGGGTAGACTCGGACACCAGCTGCCCGACGCCCATACCAACGCCCTCGAGGGCCCCCTTCGTCGCCACGGCCTTCGCGCCCGCGAGGCCCGCTTTCGCGGTTACCTTCGCCGCGCCTTTGGTAAGCGCACCGGCCACACCCACTTCGGGAGCCAACACGGCAGCGCCGAAACCCAGCACCTTGCCGGCTGTGGCTGCCCCGGTTTCATCGCGCGCCCGGAGACGCATAGCCATCTCTTCCGGGTCCACGCCATCATCCCGGTTGAACATGCGCGTCAACTGCCCGCCCTGATTCAGCCGATTGATGATAGGTTCCGCGAAGCCGAAGCTGGCCTCGCGCATGGCCCCTTCCGCGAAGGACAATAGCGGGTGCTTGTCGGCCTCCTCGGTAGCGATTTCCTCTTTCGTCTGGGTACGCCCAGTGAAGCCGCGGTTCGCCAAGTCCTGAAGGTTAGCGCCTTCGGCCGGCAGGACGACGGGCTTCCCCGACGGGTCTATGAGGTAGAGGTTCGCCATGGACTACTCGCTTTCTGTAGCGGGAGCAGCGGGGCCTTCATCACCAAACTTCTTCCAGTCAATCTTCGCCGCGATTTCAGGCGGGATGTCGGCGGCGGAGCCGCCCTTCGACAGGATGTCCTGGATAACCTTCGAGTCCGTATCGAGGTCCTGAACGAGGTTGTCGATGAGCAACTTGGACTGCTGCGTCTTCAGCAACCCGAGGCCCGTCTTGCTCTTGATGTCCTTCAGCATGTTCGCGATAGGCGCGTACCATCCCGCCGACTGGTAGGCCTTCGTGAGCTCGGCGGTGAGGGCCGCCTCTTGGTCTGGGTCCATGACGCCGACAGCCTGCATGCCGCGGCCGACGTCCGTCTTACGGAATTCATCGAGGGCCCGAGTCTTACCCGCGGTGCGGGCATTGACCATTGTCTGCACCCGCTTCGCGATTTCCAAACCCGACTGGAACTTGCCGAGGATGCGCAGGGTAGCCGCTTGGCCTTTCGTGGTGCCGTTCTGTGCTTTGGCCGCTATCTGCGCTTTTACCCGGGCATCGGCGCGGTCCGCGTTGTACTTGGCCGTGACGAACTGCATCCGCAAGTGCGCGTTGTTCGTCTCATTGGCGTTGAGGGCCGCGACTTCGGCATTCTTATTCGCGAGACCCTGGTCCATGTAGGCTATTTGCTTTTCACGGGCGGCATTGATGACACCCTGTGCCTGCATCTGAACACCGGCATTGGCCACGCTACGCGACAGGTTGGACACCATCGTTTCGATGCCCTTCCACGCCGCGGCCTTCTGAAGTTCGATGGTGCCGGCGCGGTATTCGCCCGTGTCTAGAGCGTCCTTCGCGCTGAACTTGAAGCCCTCTGCCTTGGCCTGCAGCCCCGCTACCGCTGCCGAGCGGTCCGCTTGCTGCAGCTTGACATCTCGGTCCACCAGCCCGTCGAGGTGCTGCAGCCACTCCATGCCCTTCCCGCCGAAGCCGAAGAGCGCGCCGGCGATGACGGCAGACACCTTCTGCCCGGTGCTTCGGGAGTTCCAGAACCTATCGGGGTCCGTAGCCTGTGAGGCCCGGCGGGCAGCGTCATCCAGCGCCTGTCGGTAATCGGACATGAACTCTTCATGGGCCTTCACCGCGCGGTCGCGCATGCCCACTTGCAGCTTGGTCATCTCCTGCTGCTTCAGCGTTTCAGCCAGCGCCGCGTCGCGAACCCGGTCCGTCTCCTCCTGAATCTTCTTCTGGAGTCCCTCAGTTTTGGCGACCGCCTCGTCCGAGAACTCTGCCTGCAGGGCGTCCTGCTCGGCCGTGCGCTGCTGGAACGGAGTGTGCTTCGCCTGAGGTATACCGGGCAGCGGGACTTCCGGAATGCCGGCGCCTGCCGCGGCCCCCGGGGGAGCGACGACGGGGCGGGCTTGCCGGGCCGGCAGCTGGGTGGTTGCGGGATTGATTTTCTGGGTGCCAGTGGCGCCCATGGCCTTGGCGGCGTCATATCCGGCCGCGATGGCCGGATTCGTGACAAGGCCCGTGCCGACGTCGCCGACAGCATTCCCGACGAGCTGGCCCACAGTGCCCACGTCCTCGGCGACGGGCACCGTAGGGGTGCCCTCGACGGGCGGGCTGGACATGCCCACACCGGCGTCGGAGGCTTCGGTGGGGGCTGGGACGCCGGAGGCGTCGGTGGGTAGCGCCCCCGCCGTCATGCTACCTACCATGTTCCCCACAGGTAGACCCTTGAAACTGCCGCCGCCGCGCACCTCGGAGTCCGTCTCCTCCGCATCTTCCTGGGGGTTGATGCCGCGTTTCTTCACTACGTTGGCGGGGGCCTCAGTGGGAATTTCCTTGGCCAGCGGCATCTCGGCGATGCGCGCTTTCTCGGAGTCGACCTCGGCCTGGAGGCTGTTTTCCGCGTCAGTCCACGCCTTCACCTTTTCATCTTTGGGCAGGGCATCAAACCGCTTCCGGGACTCGGAGCCGGGAGGATAGAATTTGTCGATGGTTTTTCGGGCCCCGGGGCCTATGACGAACTCACCTTCGGGCTTCGGCAGTTTCGACAACTCGGCGGCGCGCTCGGATGCGCGGACGGCTTCCAGCTTCTCGCGGGCCTCGCCCTTGGGGAACACGGCATCGAGCCGGTCCGGCCGCGCGGGGATGTCCTCGTTTCGGAGTGACTCTTTGATGGCCCTCGAGGCCCCCGTAACCTTCGGGTCCTCGGGTGCATTGAGTGGCGGCTTCTCGGCGTCGAAGTCCGGAGGGCCACCGCGCATAGCCTTTTGTTCGTCCTCGATTTTTACCAGCTGGGCCCACTTCTCGTCCGACATCCGGTGCTCGCCCCGCCCGCGGTAGATTTGCCTACCGTTGATGGTGACGAAGTCCATGCTGTCGTCTCGAGGCTCGGCGGCGGCGACGGCGTCTGAAAGGTTGGCCATGGTAACTCCTTACTTCAAGACGCCGCCGATTGCACCGCCGGCGGGCCCGCCGAAGAGGCTCAGCACCGTACCGAGGCCGTTGGCCGCGGCCTTGCCAGCGCCCATCATCTCGCGAATCTTGTTTCCGTAGATGGCGTTAATCATCGCGTTTCGCTGGGAGTCGTACTGCGCGCCCGACACGTCCAGCGTATTGCCCATGTTATGGGCCGCGGCGTTGACGTTGTTGTTCAACCCGGTAGCCTGCAGGCCGAAGCCTTGGTTGGCCCCGAATTGCCCGAGGTCCTGCCCGCGGAGCCCGCCGGCCGACTGCCCGGCCGCGCCGAGGAGACCCATCTGCTCATTGAGTTGGCCCTGCCCGCGCTGGGCGGCCAGCTGGCCCATGGCCTGCATGATGGCCGGGTTGTCCACGGACGTACCCCGGGCATTTCGGGCGGCCGCGTTGAACATCTGGTTTTGCTGGAGGTTGTTCTGGAGGCCCGACACTTCCCCACCGCCGCGGGCCATAGCCATCAAGGCCTGCAGGGCCTGCACCTGTTCCGGGCGAGCCTGCCCGGCCATGGCGTTGTCGTAGGGATTCTGGAAGTTGCCGCGGGCCGCCAGTTCCGCGATGCGAGCGCGCATGGCGGGCGTATCCGCGTGGGGGACGTTCCCCAACACGCGGTCGGTATCTTGGGTCGCGAATTCCCGCATGCCGTTTTCCGACACACGGTGGGGGTTGAAACCGAGTTCGGCACCGATGTCGGTGACCGCATTTCCAAGCCAGCCAAGAGGGTCGAATCCCATGGTATCTCCTTAGGCGATGCCGGACGTGCCGGCTGGGGTGTTGAAATCGCCCATAGGGCTGGCCCCGCCGCCCGCGGGTGCATTCGTGCCGAAGGCCTTCATGGCCGCCCCCGCCCCGCCCGCCAGCGCCTGAGCCAGCTGCTGCATGAACGCGGTATTCATCTGGCTCATGTCGTTCTCGAGCCCGAGGTTATTCTGAGCGGTATTCATGCCGATGCCCTGCATTGAGTTCGCCCGTCCGATGTCGCTGCCGAGGATGGATTGCAGGAAATTATTCCCGAGGCCCTGCGCTCCAGTGAGGCCCGTGGCCAGAGTGTTGGCGTACCCCATGTCTCCCGCGCGCATCTGGGCGTAGGCCTGCTGGAGGGCCAGCGTGGCCGCTTGCTGCTGCTGGGCCATGAGCGCCGCGGCGTTGCCGCCCTGCTGCATCGTCAGCTGGCTCTGGGCATTGTTGATGGCCTGGTTATTGGCGCCCACGCCGCCGAAGCCGCGGTGGAGGGACGCGAGGGACTGGGTGTTCCCGCGGGCCGTGTCGTAGCCCTGACGGAGGCCCTGCTGGGCCGCGGAGTTCCTATCGCCCATGGCCAGCTGGTGGAGCTGCTGGATGAGAGCGTTTTGAAAGGAACGGTCGACGTCGTCGTTCCCGGGGATGGGGTGCACGCCGGCGTCTTGCGGGGGCGGCTGAAAGGGGTGCCATGGGACCCGAGGGTCAGAGGGCTGATTCTCGGCCGGAGGTGGACGTCCGATGCCGCCGCCCACCTGTCCCGTCGGATTCCCATAGGCCCCGCTTCCCGGTGCGAGACCGCCGACGCCGGACTGCCCGGTGTCGTTCTCGTACTGGTCGCCGTAGCCTCCGATGAGGCCGCCTTCATTGATGTTCGCCATCTTAGAACCTCTGGGAAGTCGGGAGTTTGGCCACGCCGCCCTTCACTCCAACAAGTAAATTCAGCGACGTCAAGCGCGTGGGCGCATTGTTCGAGTACATCGAAATGCTGAGCTTCAACGACTGGCACTTCTGCACTTCGAAGAGGTGCTCGAACTGGAGCCGGCCATTGGCGTCGGCCGTGGCCGAGAAATCCGTGGCGGTACCGGCGGCCCCATCGAAGTACGGCGTGAGGGTGCCGTTGATAACCCCATTGGCCACAGTAGTACCCACCACCTGTAGGCGGTAAACGCGCTGGAAACCCTGGATGCCGGCGAAAGACATCTCTCCGGTAGTGATGCGCTGGAGGATTTCCCAGTCGGCGTCATGGTCGAAATCATTCCCCGCGTGGGCGCCGGCATATGCCGAGTCGTACCGCACCAAATACTCGGACCCGAGTGGCCCGGTGGCCTGCGTCGATGCGAAAACCGGACCGAGGTCCTTGGTAACCGCCATATCAGTCAGGTTGCCGACAAGGGGCGAAGGAACTCCGAGTCGGCTCCACTGGCGCCACGTCCAGTTCCAGACATGCACGGGAGACCATACATCGAAACTAGCGCCTGCTTCCGTGTAGCCGCCCGTCAGGTCCGCGAACCAGACCTCATGCACGTCCTTGCGAACCCCGGCGACGATGGTGCCGTCGGCGGGGACGAGGCTGTCGATTTCGCTACCGAGTTCGCGCCCCTCCTGCGTAGTCGCCAGCTGGCCATCATTCTGCACGAGCCGGAGGCCGCCATTCGCGTGGTACCAGATGCCTTCCCGAGTATGGACGACGGAGTTGGGGCTCTGCCACCGGGCGCCCTCGTGCGTGGCGAGGATGATTTCGGAGAAGTTGTCCTGGTCGCCAGATGGCGTGGGGCCGGTACCGTAGATGACGCCCAGCTGATTTTCGCAGAAAACGGCGAGGCGGCTCTCCATCTCCGCGGTGGCCACGACGCGGCCGAAACCTTGGGGAGAACGGCGACCGAAATCGATGGAGTGCTCCGGGGCGATGCCGCGGTCCAGTACCTGAGAGAACACGAGGTCATGCCCATCGCTACAGCCTGAGTACCACAGCCGCCCGCCGAACTCCTCGATGTGCCTACACGCTGGAGGCGGGTCGTTCGGTTTGATGCCGCCGGAGGTGGGGAGCGCCGTGGAGCCTGTGATGGTGGAATCCGCAGCCGTGACGGTCATCGTAGCCGTCGCCGTAGTGGCCACCGACAAGTCGTTGAGGACATCCTGCTCGTACAGCAGTTTTTCGCCCAAGGGGCCACCGGCCACGCCGGAGCGGTACAGCCGAATGCGGGCGCGCCGCATGCGCGTGAGGCCCAGTAGGCCCACCGTTACAGTGATGCAGTGTGAGGCCGCCAGCGTAATTGTCTGAATGTTGCTTGGGGCACTCTCGTGCCAGTTACCTTGGGAATCTTCCCACTGGTATGTACAGGCGATGCTGTAGACGCCGGCGCTGAGGCTCCCGGCGCCGCCGTCGGCCAGTGAGACCCACGGGCGGAAGTTGAACCCCGCTTCGACCATGTCTCGCCCGTCGAACCATTGGGGACATCCGCCGGCCAGCATCAGACATCCCTGAGTCTCGATGGACCCCAGCTGGCCGCGGGATAGCGCGGGGGGCGAAAGGACGGCCCGCGCTACGTACCAAGGACTGACGTTGGTGGACCCGTCGGTGTCCGACTTCCCGGTCCATCGGGTAAATGGGAATGAAAGCCGCCCGTCGTACAGTACCGAGACGTGCAGCGGCGGGAGGCCGAAGGCCCAAAAGGACCCGCCGCAGTTTCCGTACTCGGGCCGACTGACGACCACCGGCGGGGTGTTGTCATACGTAGTATCTGGCGAGGTGCCCCGAGTCACGTCCACGACATAGATGGACGGAGATACGAGGTCATAGCGCCGCAGCGAGAGAAGTACCCGAGCCGCGCTCGAATCGTACAGGATGTCGCCGAAGATGGGAGCGCCGATGATGGTACCGCGTTTCGCCGCGACGCCAGTCGACTTGGGCATGTTCCAGGTAAAGACGACGGTGTCATTCGGCGACGCCACCAGATAATTTTTGGTGCGCACCTCCACGGCCCCGGCCACATCCATCGTATTCTTCGGGTCGCACGCCGTTACGCTGATGACGGAGCCGGCGGCCCACGTGGCGGCGTAGTTGAACAGCACCCCATCGGCCCCGGCAACCCCGGCGGCCGTGACGGACACCATCCACAGCTTCGTGTCGTACACCGTGAAGAATGCGAAGTGCCGAACCGTCGTCCCGTCGTAGGTACTGAGGGCTTTAATGTTGAGTGCTGTAGACCCGGCCGTGATGGCCGTAGTGCTGGTGGATGCTACCGTGAACCCGTCCAGATTCAGACGCAGGTGAGTGGTGTTGAAGGCCGCGGTCTCGCATGCAACATAGATTTTCCCGGCGGCGGTGTGGAAACTGGCGTCGAACAGCCCGACGATGGTCGTGATGACGTGCTCAGTGGCCAGATGGAACAACGCGGTCGCTGAAGTGCGCACACACAGCGATGTGACCCCGCCTACTGTCTTCCGGTAGTAGAGGAAAAACAAATTGGTGCTGCCGTCGACGCGGAGCAGCTTGGGCGTGGTGTATGTGGTGGCCGCGGGCGGGTCCAATCGGAAGGTTTCCTCGACGGCTCCGGTCTGGTCGTCCAGTAGCACACCCGCGATGGCGCCAGTGGCACTGAAGGCCACGGTGTTAATCCAAGCGTACACCGACGTCTTGGCGGTAACCGACGACGCCGAGGTTACATAGGCCGGCTGCCCGGCACCCAACGCGCCTACCGTCTGCACGTCCTGCATGTACCTGATGAAGTTGTAATCCTCGGTAGCCCCGATGGATGCCCCGTAGTCTGGGCCACCAAGGCTAGGGCTCATGGACGTCGGCGCTCCCGTCTGGGCATCACGGACCGAGAAATACCCAGCCCCGCCGGCATTCACCGTATCTTCGGTGCACACGGCGCCGCGATACTCAGAGAGCCTATCGTATTGTGGCCCGTCCTCGGAGGCCATCTCGATAAACGGCTTGCGCGTCTTCAGCGTATTCGCCCCATCGAAGAGGACGTTGTCGGCCTGGAGCAACTTCGTGGTCAACATCGGGTCCGTCTTGGTATCGACGCCCTGAGTGAAGTTGATTTTAACCGGCGTTTTCTTGAGGGACATTAGAATACCCACAGGTCGACGGTGCATGCCGCCGAGGCCGTTAGATTGAACTGCGTCGCGCTCCTCGAGTCTTCCCGCACCGTCGCCAGCGTGTCATTCGTAATGACAATCCACCCTAGCGGACTACGCCCGAGGCCGTGGTTTACCGCCGTGGACGTCGCGGCGATAGCCACATCCTTCATGATGCGCCCGTCCAGCAAGGGGCACCGAAGCAGCGCCGTCATGGGGGCCAGCAACTGGTTCTGCACCCGCTGGAGGTTTCTATCCGGGGTGTCGATGATTTGATATGGAGGCAGCATCTACCACCTCCAGTCGAGGCTGATGTCGTCCAAGTCGACGGCCGACTTCGGGAAGCTCTGGTCCCTGTCGTCCTTGATGCGCTGGAGTTCAGCCTCCATCTTCATCTGCTCCTGCCGAAGCGCGGTGACGTCGGATTCTTCCTTCATGAGCGCCTGGATGGCCGTCTCGATGACGATGAGTCGCTCCCAGCCGTTGGGGAAATTCACCGTGGAGGAGTCGCCCGTGAGGAGGGTGAACGTGGGCGCGTAAAACAGCGTCATCGTGAAACTTTGAGTCTTAGGCAGCACACGAATGTTGCTGCCCGTCACGCGGTACCGTGGGTAGCCGAACCAGATGGGGATAGGATTCTGCAGCGCGTTCCGTTGTGCCCGCGTGAAGGGCCGCATCGTGCGATTCTGGCCATTGATGTTTCCGTCAACTGCGTACAGTTTGAAGAAGTCGGAGGGGAGGGCGTAGTCGGAGGTACCCGAAACGACGCTGACGGTGGAGGTGCTTTCAACGTACTCCTCCCCCATCGCGTCAACTAGTTTTTCGTGGAGTCGCTGACCGCTTTCGTTTATCCAGAGGTTGAAATTCGCGTCGGTGATGAAAGTCGAAGAAGTCATGTCCGCACGCTCGCGCGCACGAGCCCTGAGTACGGCGAGCGTGACGGTGGCCATGGCTTAGAACCCCGAAGGCTTCTGGGAGGTGTTCGACAGAGTGATTTCCACGTAGAGTTTCACGTCGGTGGGCAGGTCGCCAAGCGCGGGCGCGGCTGCGGAAGCCGACGTGAACGTTTTGATGGTGATGGTCTTGGTCGAAGCCACAGTCTCAGCTGTAGGCACCACGAGCCAATTGCGCGTGGTGGCATTACCGTCAAGTACGAATGCTGAGAAGTTGAGCAGCCCGGCCCATTGGTCGGACAGCGTAATGGTATACGCCCCCGAACCGGTGCGGGAAATGGTTGCCCCATTGCTCTTGATGCTGGTAGGTGCAGAAGTCGCGGCACCCGTGCAATGCAGGAACACCTTCGCGACGTCGCGCTCCAGTGTGTACGCCTGATGAGACATGTTTCTAGATGCCATGGTAGTTCTCCTTGGTTCGGAAGCGGGTCCCCTTGCGAGGACCCGCGACCGGTTGGGTTAGCTAGGCAGAACGAGGCGCATGTTCTTGCCGGGGGCGTAGCACACCATGTTGCCGTAGAAGGCGATGCGGCCTTCGAAGCGGTCGGCCGAGGACTCTCGGCTCAGGGTGGCTCCGTCCATGTCCAGCATGTTGAACAGTTCCCCGAGGTGCTTGATTTCCCAGGTATTCAGGGTGAGCAGGCGACCCACAGCCGCGGGAGCGTTCTGGTCGGCCATGACGCGCACATCGCCCTTGGGGCCATTGATGCGAATCGACGTGAAGCCGATATCGCCCACCTGGGTGAACTCGGTCTCAACCTTACTGCCGAGGGCGAGGTGGATGTTCTTCACGTCGGTGAAAGACGAGAAGAAGTGGCCGGGGGCCGCGCCTTCACGAGCTGCCAAAGCCAGCGCGGTGATGAGGCCTTCCTCAGGGTTGAGGCTGGAGATGTCCAGCCGCAGGCCACCGAGGCGCGTCTTGTCGACGCTGCGGTCGACGCCGAAGAAGGACTCCAAGGCCGCGGGAGCGGTGACGGGGTTCCAACCCTCGAGCCCGACAATCTTGTTCTTCTCGGCGGTAGCCGTGATGCCGCGGTCCTTCGAGATGAACAGGAAGTCGCCGGCGGCGAGGCCAGTGATGACGGCGGTGGCAACAGTGAAGCTGCCGGCCGCGCGGTCGATGGAGTCGATGGTCATCGTCTTGACGGTGCTGTCGCGGAGGTCCGTCGAGGACGAGGTGGGGGCCGCCTGCAGAATCATGCCGTTTTCGAAGTTGGTGATTGCCTCGCCAACGACGACGGTGACGCTGGTGGTCGAAACCACCTGGCCCAGCGAGCCGTACCCATCGCCGTACAGCATCTTCGCGGTGTCGCGACCGATGTTGTTCAGCGCCGAGTCCACTTCCGTAGTGAGCACCCGCATGAGGCTGCCCTTGTCGTCGCGGCCCGCCAGAATCGCCTCAGTCTCGAGGGTGTAAATCTGGTAGTTCTTGACGCGTCCGACGATGAACTGAACGCCCTTCGAGGCTCCGAGGACGCCGCGGGAACCGTCAGTAGTAGTGCCCTGCGCCGACGCGAAGTCAGAGTTTCGCGCGAGCTGGTCGCGATACCGGACGGCGTGGATGTGCGACTCGCCCGTAAAGCCAGTGGCCTTGGGGATGAGTGCGAGCAGAGGGTTGTCCTTGTAAACCGCGTTCTCCACCTCTCGGGGGGAATAAACGCGCTTCAGAAGGTATGCGATGGTACCGGGAGATGCGAGTGTTCCTGCTGTAGCTGCCATTGTTGGTTACCTCGGTTATTCGCCTTGGGAAGCCCAAGGCGAGTTTGGGTCCGCGAGAATCTGTTTGAAGAGTTCGTCGCGAGACTTGGGGGTTGGAACTCCACGCGCGGGTGCGGTGGCGGAAGAGTTGGTGAGTGTCCTTGCGGACGTCGTTCCGGTAGTTCCTTGTCCGGCCGAGGCATTCCTGGCGCCTTCTGCCCCGACTGTAGGCTCGGGGTTTGCAGGTGTCAACACCTTCTTCCATCTTTCCGCCTCTTTGGCCAGTTCCTTCTCGACGGCCGCGGCGGCGATGTCGATGCTGTCCTCGAAGCTGTCACCCGGCAATTCTCCTGCCTGCCGCCAATACGACTCAATGTAGGCGAGCACCTTCTCCTCGGCCTCCAAAGCCTCGACATGCTTGAACTTTCCCTTCACGGCCTCCTTGGCCTTGCCCAACGCTTCGGTGCGCAGCTTGTTGGTGGTTTCCTGCTGACGTTCGGCTTTCAGCGCGGCCACCTCGGCCTTGAGCGCCGCCAGGTCCGGATTCTCGTTGGGGGCCTCGGGCTTCTTTTCGGGCGGGAGGCCGGCGGCCTTCTCGGCCACGTCCTCGTACTTGAAGCCCAGCGCCTTGAGCGCCGCCATCGGGTCCTTCGCGGCCTTCGCCTGCGCGAGGGCCTTCAGCTCGTCCACCTGCAGGCCCTTGGACGCCTCCATGAAGGGCCGAAGCGCGGCCTTCTCTCGGAGCAGCTTCTCGAAGGACTTGTCCTCCGCCTTCGGCTTCGCTTCGGGGGCGGCCTCCTTGGGGGCCTCCGCCTTCTCAGGCGCCGCGGGGGCTTTCTCGGTTTGGGTGGGCTCCAGTGCGACGGCCTCTTTGATTGCTGCCGAAATGCGTTCGCTGCGTGACATTGCTGGCGCGGCAGGCGCCGGGGTTGCTTCCTCTGCCATGGGGTACTACTCCTTTCTTGTTACTGTGCGACGATGGGCGCCGAAACCGGCGCCACTGGGGGACTCGCGTTGACGGTGAGGTTGCCGACGTTGCTGCCGATGCTGGGCATGTTCCCGCCCGGGCCCGCCGGCATGGGCGCTGCGCCGGGGGGCGGCATCGGCATGGGGGGAGGGGCCTGCATCTTGGCCACTGCGCCGGAGACGTCCTCGATGAGTTGCCTCAGCATATCGAGGCGCTCTTCATCGGCCCCGTTGTGTCGGGCGAAGAGGTACGCGGCGGTGGCCCGGCTGCCCAGCAGCTCGAGATTCTGGAAGGGGTCCAACGGCAACAGCTTCGGCTCGGGCTCGTCGAGGATGGCCGAGATGGTTGCGTCTGCGTCGTCTATGGCCGCGTTGCCGAGGTTGGTTTCGGCCTCCAAGTCCGGGTAATCGAGCAGCCGCTGGGCCACCGGCTTGTCGATGAAGCCGTCCTTCATCATCTCCGTCACCTTCTGGTACCGGGCCGCGGGCGTCTGGGGGAGCGACGACACCGGGAACATCTGCATCAGGTACGATTCTTCGGCGAGGTCGATGTCCTTCCAGTTGATTGTCTGGATGACGCGCTTACTGGGCAGCTTCACCTCGTAGCCCTTGAAACCCGTCTTGCGAATCATCTCGAGACAGAGGGACATGCAGTCGAGGAAGAATTGCTCCCATGCTTGGTGCACGAGGCTGAAGCGCTCGGACTCGATGTCGCTGAATTCGCGGAGGGCCACGGCGGCATCGAGGCCCGAGGGCTTCTTCGATGCGGCGCTGAGTTCTGAGACGCCCACCTCCTGGAAGGCGCGCTGATAGAGCCTATCTATCTGCATGAACTCTTCGCCGCTGACGGCGTTCTGCGCGTCCACGACGGGGGGCTGCCCGATGTACTCGACGATGTCGGCGACGCCATTGGTGAGGGCATTCGGGTTGATGCTGCTGCCCTTCTGGATGAAGATGCGCCCGCGGCCCTTGCGCCGGAGCTGCTCTGAGACGGACTGCATCAGCCGGTTCAGCTCGATTTGAATGCCAGTAAGAGTCTCCGCGACTCCTTTCCCCCAGAAGCCCACGGTACGCTTCTTGAATCGGATGGCCACGAAGGGGAAGCAGTCGAGCTTCCACTCCTCGCAAAAAAGTTCGCACCCGTCGATGGCGATGATGTGCTTCCCGTCGCCGGCGCCCTTCTTACTGGGCAAGTGCCATGCCTCCCACACCTCGACGATGGGAGTCCGCGCGTCAGGGTTTGAGAAACGCTGCTGGCGCGGGGGCGCCGAATTCATGATTTCGAAAGCCTTCTCGGGGAACAGTGATGTGAGAATCTCCCGCTGAATCCACTTCCTCCGCGTCATCATCCGCGGCTCGCCGTAGAAGCCGTCGGCCTCATCGATGAACATCTCGTCGGGCAGTACCCGTTCACAATTCAGGCGGCCGGTGGCGTCGTCCTGATAGAAGTGCATGAAGCCGGTGCCATACGTCATGGCGTCGTAGAAGACGTCCTTCGACTTCTCATAAATCCGCAAGTCATAGAAGAGGCCGATGCCGAACTTGTTCAGCCGCTTGCCCTTCTGAATCGAGCCCCAGTCTCCACCGTTGGTGACGAATTCGGGCCGCGGCTTATTCTTCGCGATTTTCGCGGCGAGGGTGTCTTCCGCCGCGGCGACGACGTTCAGCCGCACAAGGCCTCGGCCTACAAGGGCCTGTCGGACAATCGAGGTGGCGTAGTCCCCGCCCGTCAAGTTGTCCAACTCGACATTCTCGTACATGCGAGCGAAACGGAGGTTGGCTTGGTGCCGCTCCTGGTTCGTCTGCTCGAGGCCGTGGCACATGCTGATGAAGCGCTTCGCGCGGAGGTCTGGGTCCTCGACGCCCCACCAGTAGCTCTCATTCGGCGAGGTAGTGTAGAGCCGTTGACGGGCTTCCGTCTCGCTCTTATAGGTGGTTGCGTTTCTGTAGTCAGCCATGGTTATCCTTAACTGAGGTCACTTTCCACGAAGCCGTAGAGTGCCTCTTGCTGGTCGCGAGTCAGGCCATCTTTCCCGCGCTTTACTTCCGCCGGTGGCGGCTCTGGTACGAATTCGGGCAAGGCGGCCTCGGCCGGGTCGTCCAGTGTGATTGAAAGCGTCAAATCGCCTAGAGCATATTGCGCCACGCCTAATTTGCGCAAGTGCTTGACCAACAAAGCCAACTGGGCGAGGGCCTCAGAAGTCGTCGCTTCCGAAAGCGTCTGCGTATTCGGTTTCGGGCTCATGCCATTCTCGCTCATTTTGCTTACCTTTCGTGATGACTTGCTGCAGCATTGCATCTTCTACTTCCCGGTTGAAGCGCTCAGTTCCGGGCCGGGCTCTTTCTACAGGGGCAGTGTAGAGGAAGTTGTACACTGCACGCCAGGAATATAATGCGCTGTCGAGTGCGTGATTGTCGAACCTTGGGTCTTCGCCCGGCGGCTTCCCTGATTGTGGGTCCCAATCAGGGTCTTTGGGTAGCGTGGCCATCTCGCGGGCGAGGGGACTGCCGAGCCGGACCTTGATTTTTCCACTGCGAAGGTCGTCATTGAACAGTTGAACATGTTCCCACTTCTCCGTCTTCTTGGCGGCCTCGAAGACGTGATGGTGGCGTAACATTACCTCCTCGACCATCATGCGCCCGCCGCCTCCCGTGTCGGCCACCTTCTTCACGAAGTTGAAACCGCGCTGCTCGAGAGCCGTTATTTGGTCCATGACGTCTGAAACTCCGCGCTTCAACTCCGTGCCCGGGCATTTCCAAGAAAAAGCTTCGTACATGTCCGGGTAGCTTGGGTGCCAGCCCCACACCACCAAGGCCATGCTGTCGAGGCTTCCCAAGTCCCAGCCGAGACTGTGCTGCCACCCCGGGCCCCACGGCACCACCTCGCCCTCGCGGTACGTATTCCGGGCCTCATCGAAGGCGTAGTACAGGACGCTGTAGTCGTTGACCCACTTGCCCAGCCACTCGCGAACGAAGGTGGGGTTGTTGTCATCCCATCGGCGCTTCACTTTCAGCGATGCGAGTTCATCTTTCGCATGCGGGATGAAGGGGTTGTCGAGTACGCTCCACCTATGGCAACTCCACCCCGCTCCCGTTCCCTCCTCATCGCCCGGAGACGTCCAGCGCCTGTCGGCGTCGTTCCGTCCAGACGCCTCGTACCAGTATCCGACGCAGAGTGGGCCTGGCGTGCCTTCGAGGCAGAAAGTGCCGCGGAGGTCGAAGAGGCACGGCTCCGCGACTTCTTCGACCAACGTCTTGAGGTAGGGCCCGAAAAGCTGCGACTCCAGCACCACCTCCATGATGGTCTTGTCGCCACGCTTCTTCTGGGCTTCCTTGTCCTTGTCGGCCCCGAGAAGTCGAATCTCGCTGCCGTTTCGGAAGCGGATGGTTAACTCCGTCTCGTGCATCCCCTCCTCTTCAGGGCCCATACCGTGGCGCTGGAAGAGGTAGCGAAATTCCTCCCATAGGAGCTGCTTCGCGCGGAGACGGTTGATGGCCCAGATGCGGATGAGGCACCGCGGGGTGCGCAGGGCCGTCTGGGTGCAGTACCGCGCCCACATAGACGTCTTGCCGGCGCGGCGGGTGCACAGGGCTACCTTGTTCCGGCTGGTGTCATCTACGAAATCGAGTTGCTGCTGAAAGAGTTCCTTGCGGATGGCCGCGATGAGGCCCTCCGCTTCGTCCTTCGCCTTCTGGCGTCGGGCGTACTCCTCCAGCAGCGCTCGTTCCGAGATGCCCATCGGCTACTTCTTCTGCACTACGCTTGGTGACACCGGGAGGGGCTTCTCGATGTCGAAGCACCTGACGTTCGACATGGGTACCAGCTTGAGGTGCTTGTCGGTGGCGATGGTGATGACGTTCAGGTCCACGTCGAAGTTGATGTCCCGGTGCTGCCCACTGGCCTGCAGGGGCTTGGTTCCGAGGGACGTCACCGTGCCCCCGAAGATGTGAATGGGATTCAGAAACTCCACTTTCTCGACTTTGATTTGCATGCTAACTCCAGGGTACTAGGGGACAGCGTATGGGTCGAAGCGCAGCCTGAGAGATTTGACGAGCGGCTGGCCAGCTCTCGTCTTATGCGTGTAAGCGCGTGCCCGACGGCACAGGCCTGTGGCGATGCCCTGCTTTCGGTAGACACTCTTGACATAAACGTACTGCAGCACATCTCGATGAACTCCAGTGAAGTTTGCCCAGCCCAGAATTTCATCGGGGTACTGTTTGGCGTACACGACATGTGTGAGTCCTTCATCCAGGGCCTTGTCGATGAGGGCCGCCTGTCCGGGGTTGTACACCGCGTAGTCTACCACCTGATTCATGGTGCCCTTCCAGTACGACTCGAACCATGAGGCGGCCACGAAGGCTCTATCCTCGGGGGCCATGAGACGTACTGAGATGAGGGCGTCGCTCATCGGGTATAGTCCCCCGGGTCGTGGGCCTGTTGCGGCCGGCGGGCGCGCTCGAGGTCCTCTCGGAGGTTGCTGTTGTACACGCACACCTCCTGGAATTTTTGATTCAGCTTGTTGACTTCCCGGTCGGCGGCCGCGCGGGCTTCCCTCTCTTGCATGAGCGCCTTATCCCAGCTCAGTATTTTCGTTTCGAGGTCCTCGATTCGCAGCTTCAACTTTTCCCGCACGTGAGCCTCGTCGTGCTCGAGGAATTCGCGCATCTTGTCCGAGGCCATTTCCATGGCCGCGGTCTCGGCCCGGCGCCGGCGGGCCTCGGACACCTCCAGCTCTCCCTTCAGCTGGGCTATCTCCATCACCGCTTTTCCCAACTGCTGGGCCAGCGCGTCGTATGCGTCACTCATCGTCTTCCTCGTCGCTTTCTCGGACTTCCTGTGCTTCGGGTGGGGTAGCGGGTTCGAACTCGGCGTCTTCGACGTGGCCCTCGGCGAGGACTTGCTTGTAGATGAGGGCCTTGAGTTCCGCATCTGAGAGGGCCTTGACGCGAGCCTGGTCGTACGTCTGCTTTTCGGCCGCGATTATCTCCGTCTGGGCCACGGGCTTGCCGAAGAGCATATTGGTGATGTGTACGGCCGCGGCCAGTCTATCGCCGGCGGTTGGCAGCTGCGGGGGGCCCTCGCGCCCGTCGGGCAGCTTGGGTATCCATGCCTTCCCCGCGGCGATGTCCACGATGCTCTGGATGACTTCCTCGGCGTTGTCGCCCCCGGCCATGCGCCGCATTACCTGGCGCCATACCTCCGTCTTCGTGGCGCGTACTACGGTAGCGGGCAGGCGACGAGGGGGGAGGGGCTTGAGCAGCTGCTCGGTCTCGGCGCGTACTTCGGCCGTAGACCGGGACCCCGGCTTCACGGTTTCTGCTTCCTGGGCCTTGATTGCCCGGTCGATTGCACGCGGCCGACCTGCCATGTGCACTACTTAACCGGGGCGGAGAAGTATGTCAACCTCTCCGCCACCGGGAGG